>C688J18823_10001004_pt1 | contig 17149 bp, 21 predicted proteins | sample HopSoiMetagenom1_FD_18823 | JGI IMG/M metagenome (IMG submission 18823) | reverse complement strand
ATTTCCGTTTCTGTAATCCATTTGATAGGATTTACGATCTCCTTTTTGTGGTGCAGAATCTGCAGCTTCCCGGAAGGGACCATAATACGCAGATGCATATTTAATTGCGTAAGATAAAATAGCTGTGTTTTCAAATTTATTTTTATCCAGCAATTCACGGATTGCAGCAATACGGCCATCCATCATATCACTTGGCGCCACCATATCAGCACCGGCCTGTGCATGTGCCAATGCCATTCTTGCAAGCACCTCCACAGAGGAATCATTGTGTACATAATCATTGTGAATAATACCACAATGTCCATGTGTCGTATATGCACAAACGCATACATCGGTAATAACATACAAGCTCTCACCAAATTTTTCTTTCAATGCTTTTACTGCTTTTACAACGATGGAATTGGAACTAAAGGAAGAGCTTGCATCTTCTGTTTTATCTTCCCCCACTCCAAACAATAAAATTTTATTGATACCCAATTTTAATCCTTTTTCTACATCCTTTAACAACTCATCTATTGAGTAGTGATTGATACCAGGCATTGCGGCAATAGGATGAATAACATTACTTCCTTTTACCACAAAATATGGGTAAATGAACATGTTCTTCGTTAATTTTGTTTCGGCAACCATTTCACGAACGATTGCATTTTTTCTAAGTCTGCGTGGGCGTTGTGTCATATTATATCTTTGTAGTAACCCGACAGGTTTTTAAAACCTGTTGGGTTTTAGATTTTTAAATTAATTATTGTTCATACCAAACCCAACAGGTTTTAAAAACCTGTCGGGTTGCGTTACGCTGAAGCCACAGCGGACACTGCAAACACCGCCTGCACCAACCCAATCTCATCAAATGATTCCGGTAAAATGCAATGCTCAACTCCAAAGGTTTGTAATTTCTTTTCTGTTGATTTGCCCATTGCGATCACACGTTGCTTATCGTTAATCTTACCTTTTTCAAAATAAGATTCCACATTGGACGGGCTTGTAAATACAATTACTTCCACTTCCGGTAATTTTGCATTTACTTTTTTCACGGTTTCATACACTGTCAAATCTTTCAATTTTTCAGCATTTTCGAATTGTTGCTGAATTGTTCTCAAACCTCCTTTTGCCTGAGGAAACAAAACGGTTTCTGCCCCCACGGTTTTTGCGAATTTTTTTCCTACCACCTTTGTATCATTAATGGATCCTACAAAAGCAGCATTCCTGTTGTATTTCTTCAGCTCTTCTTCCGTTGATTTTCCTATTGCAGCAAATTTTACTTTCGATTTCAGCTCCGGATTTTGTTCAAAGAAAAAACGAACACCGTTTGCACTTGCAAAAAAGATCCAATCTGTTGAAGGAACTTCTTTAACAGGCACCTGTATCGTTTCAATAAAAGAAACACCTTTAACGGTGTAGCCGTTTCCTTCCAGCACATTTTTAAAAAATGAATCCTCATTTAAATCGCGTGTGATGAGCACGCTTGTTCCCTTTACATTATTTAATGCATTTACAATTTTGGCTGCAAAACCATCATCTGTATAGGATTCCAAATAAACGCGTTTTGGAATTTTATCCCATGCATCTGCTTTCGAGGCCCACACTTTAAATTTATTATGTTCTTTTATGCAATAAACACCCAGTGGTAATTGACAACCCCCATCAAACATGTTTAATACGTTGCGTTCGATACCAATGATATCTTGTACTTTTTCTGAATTTAGTTTATTGATGTATTGAAATAATTCATGATCATCTTCCCGAATTTGTAACCCCAATACACCTTGTGCCGGTGCTGGAATAAATTCTTTGGGATCAATACGTAACACTTTAAACTCGCTCAAATCAATTCGCAACCGTTCAACACCGGCAGCAGCAAGCATGATGGCATCGTATTTTTTATCACGTAATTTTTGAATACGGGTAGGAACATTTCCACGTAAATCTTGTAAAGTAATATCTTTTCGGAATGCCAGCAATTGTGATTTTCTTCGTGCAGAGGAAGTACCAACGATTGCATTTTTTTTGAATGCAAATTTTTGTCCGTTATCCGTACTTTCTTTACGAATCAAGATTAATTCGGCTGGATCTTCGCGTTCGGAAACAGCTGCTATCAGTAGACCTTCTGGAGAAGTTGTTGGTAAATCTTTATGTGAATGAACAGCTAAATCAATTTCTTTGTTGATTAAAGCGTCTTCAATTTCCTTGGTAAAAAAACCTTTGCCTTCCAGTTTATCAAAACTCAATTCTTGCATTTGATCACCTTGAGTAGCAATGATTTTTATTTCGGCTGTGAGTCCAAGTTTCTGCACTTTTCGCAACACAAAATTTGCTTGCCAAAGAGCAAGGTCACTTCCACGAGAGCCGATGATGATTTTTCTTTCCATTAATTTATTGAGATCATTATTAAATAAGGTGCAAAGGTAGTTAATTGAGCAACCCGACAGGTTTTAAAAACCTGTTGGGTTTAAAATTTTTAATGACTGAAAGATTATGATCCTGGATTTTCCAAACCCAACAGGTTTTAAAAACCTGTCGGGTTGTAACTCAAAATAAAAGCCCTTCCGGGCTCTATTCTATTTCGTTTTATTATCGTCTATCAATATATCTTTCGCCATTTTCATCGGAACACTGATATATTTCTTTTCCATATAGGCTAAGATTTTATCGAGTACTTCTTTAGATGATGCATCCAAACCTTGTAATTCTTTTGCAAACACACCATTCGCAGTTTCACGTATCGCCTTTATTTTTTCTGGTACTTCACTCATTGCCAGTTCCACTTTACGTGTACGGATGATTTGTTTGAAGTCCTCTATATTTTTTTCTACAATTACTTTACACGCTTCTAATTCCTGTTCGCGAGCCTGTAGATTTTCTTTCGCTACTTCTTGCAGGTTATTGATTGCAATTAAATTGATATCATAACTGTTTAAAATCTCTGCATCCAAATCATTTGGAATTGCCAAATCAATCACTACTTTTTTACTGTGATCCTCTCCAACCAATGATGTATAAATTTCCTTTGTGATAATACTTCCAGAAGCACCGGTACAGGTAACGATAATATCAAAACCCGCTTTATAGTTAACCAATTCAGTCAAAGGATATGCTTTCCCATTTAATTCAGCAGCTAGTTTTTGTGCATTTTCCAGGGTACGGTTAAAAATGACGAAATTACTATATTGATGTTTCTTTAAGTATTTAGCCATGGTACTATTGGTAACACCAGAACCGATAATTAAAAAACGAGCATCTTGCTTTACATTGAGTGCACGCAATTTACGATAAGCCAGTGATACTACGGAAACCGGGTTTTTTGCAATATTAGTGTGTGTATATACTTCTTTGGCTACTTCTATTGTTTTTTTGATGGACAGGCGGATCAAATCTCCTGTTATCCCCAATCCATTGCATGTTTCGTAAGCATTTCTAACCTGTGTAATGATTTCACGCTCTCCAACTACCAATGAATCAAGAGAAGAGGCTACGTAAAATAAGTGGCGAAGCGCTTCATCTCCTTCAAACACTTGTGCATTGTTAATTGCCCAGTTGCGTTGCGTTTCATCCCAGGATGGATCAAATGCTGTAAAGAAATTGTTAAGAAAAGAGGAGGTAATTGCTTTGGGAGAAGAAAGTATGAATTCTACGCGGTTACACGTTGATAAATAGAACAACTCATCTACAGAAATTGCGCTTTTTAAGCGCTCCAAACGTCCCTTTAAGGCATCTTCCTGTATATGAAGTTTGCCTATATCGTTTAAATTGCTAGTTTTGTGCGTAAATGCTATTATTTTAATTCTCTCCACAATCCATTATTAATTAGTACAAATTTCTTCTTTTGGGTCCATACAACTGTCACAAAATTGTCATACGCTTCAATTTAGAACGATTTCAAATAAAAAAAGTTTATGATCTTCGTCAGGATTGCTTCAAAAAGTATCCAGTTTTTCATTTTTGAAAGCTTCATTTTTATAGAATTGATGAAAAAACAGGGCTTGGTCGGTAGTTTTCAACATTTTATTTGTGAATTATTTTGCGGGAAATAAAAATGTGCTTATCTTCGCGTCCCGTTTTAAGGAAAAATGGGCATTGTTAAGTATATAATTTAATACCTAAAATAAGTGGAATCAATCAGTTACAAAACAGTTTCAGCTAACAAGGCAACTGTCAGCAAAGAATGGGTTTTAATAGACGCGGAAAACGAAACATTGGGTCGTTTGGCTTCTAAAGTAGCCTATATTTTAAGAGGAAAAAACAAAACAAATTTTACTCCTCACGTAGATACAGGTGATAACGTGGTGATCATCAACGCAGAAAAGATAAAATTAACCGGTAACAAGGAAGAAGATAAAGAATATGTTCGCCATACAGGTTATCCAGGTGGACAACGTTTTGCTACTCCTAAACTATTACTTTCTAAAAAACCAACTGAAGTAGTTCGTTTAGCAGTTAGTGGTATGTTGCCAAAAACAAGATTGGGTGATGCTTTACGTCGTAACGTATATATATACGCAGGAACAGAACATCCTCACACAGCTCAAACACCAAAAGAAATCAAATTAAATTCAATTAAATAATAAATAATGGAAGTAGTAAATACTCTTGGTAGAAGAAAAACCGCTGTAGCACGTGCATATGTGCAAAAAGGAAGTGGCGAAATTATAATCAACAATAAAGATTATAAAGCGTACTTCACAACATCTGTTTTACAATACAAGATCAACCAGGCTATGCAGATTACAAAAACTGCCGGCGAACTGGATGTGAAAGTAAATGTAAAAGGGGGCGGGGTAACAGGTCAGGCAGAAGCTGTTCGTTTAGCAATTGCCCGTGCTTTAGTAGAAATGGATGCAGCTCACAAGCCGCTGTTAAAAGCAGAAGGTTTAATGACGCGTAATCCGAAAATGGTTGAACGTAAAAAACCTGGTCAGAAAAAAGCCAGAAAGCGTTTCCAATTCAGCAAACGTTAATATTATTCGATATTGCAATACGGTTCATTCCGTTTTGCAATATTTTTATAAAATCAATTGTCATCTATCAAAAAAAGTATTAATAATTTAACAAGGACTCAATGTCATCAAGAACAAATTTTAATGAATTACTAGAGGCCGGATCTCACTTCGGTCACTTGAAAAGAAAATGGAACCCAGCAATGGCTCCATATATCTTTACAGAGAAAAACGGAATTCACATCATAGATTTAAATAAAACGGTAGTTAAAGTTGATGAAGCTGCAAATGCTTTGAAACAAATTGCAAAATCTGGTAAAAAGATTTTGTTCGTTGCTACCAAAAAACAAGCTAAAGATATTGTTGCAGAAAAAGTAAAATCTGTAGGAATGCCATATGTTACTGAGCGTTGGCCAGGTGGTATGCTTACTAACTTTGCAACTATCCGTAAAGCGGTTAAAAAAATGGCTACCATTGATAAAATGGGAACTGACGGGACATTTGATAACATCTCTAAAAAAGAAAAATTACAAATTTCACGTGTTAGAGCTAAATTAGAGACTAACTTAGGAAGTATTGTTGACCTAAGCCGTTTACCTGCTGCTTTATTTATCGTTGATATTTCTAAAGAACATATCGCTGTTGCGGAAGCAAAACGTTTAAACATTCCAACATTTGCAATCGTTGATACGAACTCTGATCCAACAGCTGTTGATTATGCAATTCCAGCAAATGATGATGCTTCTACTTCTATCGCTTTAATTACCGGTATCGTTACCAAAGCAATTGAAGAAGGATTGGCAGAACGCAAAGTGGATAAAGAAAATGCTGCTGCAGAAGAAAAAGAAAGCGGAAAATCATCTCGCGATGAAGCAGAAAGCCTTGCAAAAAGTGCTAAGTTCAAATCATCCGATGAAGAAGGCGGAGAAGTGAAAAAAGCCAGCACAGGTGGTGGACCAGGAAAAAAACCAAGAAGAAAAGTTAACTAATTATAGATAAAAATCAGATATAAGATTTGAGATGTGAGATAAAATCGCATCTCAAATTTGTGTTTTATTTCTAATATCTAAAATCTCATATCTCAATACTAAATAAATGACAACAATGGCTATCACAGCAGCAGACATAAACAAGCTAAGACAAATGACCGGAGCCGGTATGATGGACTGTAAAAAGGCACTAACCGAGGCTGAAGGAGATTTTGAAAAAGCAATTGATGAATTGCGCAAAAAAGGACAAAAAGTAGCTGCTAACCGTAGCGATCGCGATGCAAAAGAAGGATTGGTAGTTGCAAAAGCAACTGCAGATAACAAACGTGGAGTCGTATTGGCAGTAAATTGCGAAACCGATTTCGTTGCAAAAAATGAGGAGTTCGGAAAATTTGTAAATAACATCCTGGAAATTGCAATTGCAAAAAACCCTAAAAGTGCAGATGAACTAAAAGCACTTGCTTATGATAACAACATCAGCATTGCTGATAAATTAATTGAGCAAACAGGTGTGATTGGTGAAAAAATTGAATTAACAAAATATGAAGTAGTAGAAGCACCAATCGTTGTTGCTTACAACCACCCGGGTAACCGTTTGGCAAATATTGTAGGCTTTAGTTCTGCAAGCGTTAAACCAGAAGTTGCAAAAGATGTAGCAATGCAAGTAGCTGCAATGGCTCCTGTAGCTGTTGACAAAGCGGATGTAGATGCTGAAACGATTCAACGCGAAATTGAAGTTGGTAAAGAACAAGCACGTGCTGAAGGTAAAGCAGAAGAAATGCTTGAAAAAATTGCTCAAGGTAAGTTGGTGAAATTCTACAAAGAATCTACCTTATTGAACCAGGAGTTTATTAAAGACAATAAAAAAACAATCGCTCAATATTTGAACGATTCAGAAAAAGGCTTAACTGTTACCGGATTCAAACGAATCGCTTTAGCTTAGTTTTTTATTTAAAGTCCCGATTATTCGGGACTTTTTTTTGCAACTTCACCAAGGCTAAGTTGCACGCAGTCCTCCTACGCACCTAGGTTATTTAAACGTGCTGTGAAATAATATTAATTTATAACCAAACTCTATGAAATATAAACGTATACTTTTAAAACTTAGCGGTGAATCCCTTATGGGTAACAAGCAATTTGGGATAGACAACAAACGCCTGGCGCAGTATGCTGAACAAATTAAAGAAATCGTTGATATGGGTATACAAGTGGGTGTTGTTATTGGCGGTGGCAATATCTTTAGAGGGATACAAGCAGAGGAAGGCGGAATGGACCGTGTTCATGGCGATTACATGGGAATGCTGGCGACGATGATCAACTCGATGGCATTGCAATCCGCATTGGAAAAAGCCGGCGTGGAAACCCGTTTGCAATCCGCTATCAAAATGGAACAAATCTGTGAGCCCTTTATTCGCCGTAAAGCTGTTCGCCACCTGGAAAAAAACAGAGTTGTGATTTTTGGTGCGGGAACTGGAAACCCTTATTTTACAACCGATACAGCAGCTACCTTACGTGCTATTGAGATTGAAGCCGATGTGGTACTGAAAGGTACACGCGTTGACGGGATTTATACCGCAGATCCAGAAAAAGATAAATCAGCAACAAAATACAATACCATTTCTTTTGAAGAAGTTTACGCAAAAGGCTTGGAAGTAATGGATATGACCGCTTTTACACTTTGCAAGGAGAATAACCTTCCAATCATTGTGTTCGATATGAATAAACCGAATAACCTGAAGAATTTAATGCAAGGACAAGAAGTAGGTACCCTTGTTGAATTTTAAATTTCGTTTTTCTTAACAAAAAAATTACATTTGTAGCCCAATGTTGTGTTAAACAATATTGGGCTCAACCTACGCCAAGGCTTCGGCTGACGCAGTACTTAATTAAACCATCATGAACGAAGATATTCAATTTATACTAGACGATGCTACTGAGCAAATGGACAAGGCTGTAACCCACCTGGAAGCAGAATTGGTAAAAATTCGTGCCGGTAAAGCGAGTCCTACTATGCTGGAAAGTGTATCTGTTGATTATTATGGTACACGTACACCAATGAATCAGGTTGCAAATATCAATACGGCTGATGCACGCACCTTGGTAATACAGCCCTGGGAAAAATCCATGCTTACGCCTATTGAAAAAGCAATCATGGCTGCTAACCTGGGCTTAAATCCACAAAATGACGGTGTATTGATTCGTATTCTTGTTCCTGCTCTGACGGAAGAACGTCGTAAGGACCTTGCTAAAAAAGCAAAATCAGAAGCAGAGCATGCAAAAGTAAGTTTGAGGACCATTCGTAAAGAAGCAAATGAAGAATTAAAAAAATTACAAAAAAATGGAACCCCTGAAGATGAAATAAAAGAAGGAGAAACAAAGGTTCAGCTGCTAACAGATTCCTACGTTGTGAAATGTGATAAACATTTAGAGGTGAAAGAAAAAGAAATTATGACGGTATAAGTTATGTAATAAGAAATATGTATTATGTAAAAAGCTCCACGATGACCGTGGAGCTTTTTAATTTTGGGGAAATGTTCTGCTGCCTTTTTTTGAATATTTCAAAAAGTTCTCAAATTGAGAACTTTTTATTGTATATTTGTAGACGTTTAATCAAGCAGAAGATATGTATTAGAATTTTTAATTCAATTATTGCATGCATATTATCTCTCGACCAAAACTTATGGATTTTTGGAAAAAACATCCTGATACAGAAGTTCCACTACGACTGTGGTTTAAAAAAGTACAAACTACAAAATGGAAGAATATAAACGAATTAAAAAAAGATTTTCCAACTGCTGATTATATTGGCAATAACAGGGTAATTTTTGACATTAAAGGAAACAAATACCGGATTGTGGTTGTTGTGTTTTTTATGGGACAAAAAATATTCATCCGGTTTATTGGAACACATGCTGAGTATGACAAAATTGATGTAAAGAAAATATAGAACGATGTGATCACAATTATACATTAATTAAAAATGACAAGAATAAAACCTATTAGGAGTAAATCGGATTATAAAGCTGCTATAAATAGAATAGATGAAATCATTTTGACTAATCCCAAAACAGGGACTGAATTGTACGATGAACTGGACATTCTTGGAACACTTGTATCCTGCTATGAAGATATACATTTCCCAATTGAGGCACCTGATCCAGTAGCAGCAGTCAAATATATTATGGAAGAAAAGGGTTTAAAGGCGAAGGATCTAATTCCTTATTTCGGAAGTAAAAGTATTGTTTCTGAATTTCTTAGCTATAAACGTGGATTATCTACGCGAATTATTAAGGCTTTACATGACGGGCTTCATTTGCCATATGAAGTGCTGATCCAATAATGTGAAATGGTTTTAATGCTTTAACTTTTAGATACGACCGCTTGGCTATTCATAATTCAACCTGTACTTTAATTTATTCGCATATTCTCTTCCCAACTTATTTCCATACTCTTCATACGATTTTTTTGCCCAGGTATAGGCTTCATTTATTTTACCAAGCACCTCGCAAGCAACCGCCATATTTAAACAGGCCTTCCCTGCATTCTTTCTGTTGCTGCTCTTCGTCAGTTCTAACCATACTTCGGATGCTCCTTGCCAGTTGGCTACTTCTGATTTTCTAAAGCCCCTTAAAAATTCACTTTTATCCCCTCCTTTTCCTCTTTTATACATTTCTCTTCTTACATAGTAATAGGTTGGTAAAAACCGATTCACATATTGCTGACCAGATGCATAGGCTGTTTGCGGTAATGCTTCAGGAGGAGGCATATTGCCGTTGTAATTAATAAAATTAACGGACTTGAATTCATCAATTATTTTTTGAGTAGAGGGATCATACAACCTCCAAAAGCTCTCTACATTCATTCTTACTTGTGTAGTGATTGGTGGTGGCGCATTTCCATTTAAAACGGCATTCACCTGGTTGTGTATGTTGTCGGTAAGAATTCCTGAATTGGAATCAAAATTTTCAAGTACCAGTAGTGCCTGTGCTTTTGAAGAATCACACATCCTTTTTACCAATTGCCAATTCAGAAGCTCTGGTGCTTCGCGTGTACCGGTCCCATAAAGACGCGTTTGCGTTGGAATAATAATATTGAAGTTATGCCAACCATTTAGCCCATCAAATACACCTTTGATGGCTTCATCAGAAGCCAGTTTATCAGAACCGCCTACTTCACCCGTAATGATGGCATCAATAATTGGTTTCTTATTATCCTTTTTTGTAAGCGATCGGTTAACAACAGTGATGTCATGAATATTAGCTGGTAAGGATACAAGTGGAGGATTTGGATATTTTAAGCTTACAGAACCATACTTGCTGCAGCTGCAAAGCAATGCAACAGAAAGAAAAAAAAGGGAGTACTGTTTTTTCATGTTTGTAATTTTTAGATTAAAACTTAGCCATTGTATTATCTATTATAACCTTCAATGATCTTTTATACGGAAATGCAAACAAAAAGATTTGTATCCTATACTTAAGTTGCCAGGATCCCTTAAACAACACGCAAAATTTTTTCCATCTTGCGTCCTTTCGCTAATTCGTCTACCAACTTATCTAAATATCTTACTTGCTGTGTCAAGGGATTTTTGATTTCTTCCACGCGATAACCACAGATTACACCAGTAATAAGGTGAGCATTCGGATTTAACTTGGCATTCTGAAAGAATTTTTCAAACGTTACCTTTTCTTTAATGAGTTCTTGCAGTTTTTTTTCAGTATAGCCGGTGAGCCACTGAATCACCTGATGCAATTCTTCTTTTGTTCTATTTTTCTTTTCCACCTTTTTGAGATAAAGCGGATACACGGTAGCGAATGTCATTTTTGCAAAGCGCTCATCATGATTGCTCGAGTTGTTCATGTGTTATTCTTATTAACATTTTTAATTTTTGTAAACATTCGGGTTATAGCGTTCCATATATACTTCTGGGTTTGGTAGTTTATTAAAACCATATTTTTCATATAACCAATCGGCTGTAGAGGTTAGCAAAATCCATCTTCTTAGTCCTTGTAAATTTGGATGATTCATTACTACGTCCATTAGTTTTTTTGAGAGCCCTTGTCCGCGATATTCCTCCAAAACATAAATATCACCTAAATAGGCAATTGTAGAATAGTCGGAAATTACTCTTGCAAACCCAATTTGTTTGTCCTTGTGAAAAAGTCCAAAGTTTAATGAATTGTCGATTGAAGTCCTTACCCTTTCAAATGGAATATGATCACTCCAACCGGAGTATTTGGATAAGAAATCGTGGATGGCGACACTATCCATTTTCGATTTGTCCGTAGTAATTGTAAAGTTGTCAAATTTGATTTCAATTGTTTCCATTTTCTAATTTGTCGTTACAATTGGATTTCATACATATAAGAAACGCCTGTTACCGAATCACGAAAATACCGCGAACCTTGATCAAAGTCCCCACCACCATACCTTACTGAATTGCTTGATGGTTTAAACCACACTGGTGCGTCAGTCGGAGCAGCCCAACTGCTAGTGTCTACAGGAATAGAATTCTGTTTAAGAAACGCATCCCACCATTCTTTTGTTGGCTTTAACTTTAGATACATAATGTATTCTTTTGTAAAATGCGGCGATTGCCAGTATTGCCCGTTTAATAGTTCAAGATCAGCAGGCGCTTCTGCTCCTGCCCAATATTTATAAGCTTCTTTCGCATCGGAAGTTGTTGTTTCCATGCAGCTTGGCAAGGTCAAGATTGCTAGTAGAATTGTGATAGTTGGTAATTTTTTTATAGTCATTTTTGAAACTTGTTCATCCTTGAAAGGAGTGTGTGTAGAGTAAATTAGCTTTTCTAGTGATGAGGAATAATCTAATTATTAGCTAATCCCAAGATCAGGAAACACAAGATCGAACCCAAGTACTACCATTTCTTTCTTAATCATCTTCCACACTTTTTGTTTTTTTATTTTGCCATATATGGCAACACCTATAATACCAAAATTGAAAAATAGTAGATAAAAGCAGAACCCATTACACAAACCCACATAATTCCATATGCAAAATTATTGTTGAATCCAAAAACAAGCATTAAAATCATCTCTCCAGTCAACCTGTGCAATTTCAATTTTCATATTCTCCTTTTGAAAAACCAGTTTGTCAGTCATTGAATTTTGGTCAAATGGGGGAAACTTGAAAAAATAAAGTTGCGACTTGCAGAAACCCAGCATAGCCTGTAGCTGCGGTTAAGGGTAGTTAATTTTCTTTACTAACAACACTTTCTTGTCGCCAGGTTTCCGCATAATAATTTTCAATTCACGTTCATTTGTCTTTTCAAAGGTCAAGTCGTAAGTGAAATCTAACTCTTTAATTATTTCTGTTTCGAGTGAAGGGGATTTCAAGAATATTAATTTGCTCGTCCAATCTTCAAAATTTACTTCTTGCATTATTACTCCTCCAGCAAATTCTGTCATTGTCCTTGTAAACAATTTGTCGGTAAAATAATCGATTTTGGGTTCGGATTCTATAAAACAAACATCATCAATGTCGTCAACGTCACTGGCGTCAAGTCCATAAAGTCGTTTCATTTTATTATAGAATTCAGCATTTTCTAAGTCAACACTTTTGATATTTAAGGAGGGATTGTGGATGAGCCAATTTTTTGGTTGGTTCATTCCAATTGTCTTCTCTCTCTTTGTTAAAAAGTCGTAAACAAAATTAACGATGACGAAAAGAATAAGAGGAACAAGAAATATTATAAATAGAAGCAATTTTAAAAGCCCGAACACAAAACTTCTTTGATTTAGGTCGGCAATCCGTTCCCTAAAAGTTCGTTTTAATGTTTGTGTCGATATGTCGAATGTTGTCGTCATTAATTACCCCTAACGTTTTCAGGTTACACGCTTGTGGAATAAATAACCACAAAACTGTCTTGAGCAAAAACCTTTATTAAATGTACTGAACTAAAAAGGAAATGCAAAAAAATATTCTACCTCTGAAAAATTGCATTTGTAACATGTACAAACTCCGCATTACGTGTTAGCCTGTGTTAGCAGCTGGCCACTATTTTGGATATTCTAAACTAAATTTACATTCTTTCAGGTAGCCATTAGTAAAAATATAGCATAAATAATATAGTTAATAATTGTTTCATTTTCTGCTCGACTCCTTCAAGTGATAATAAAAATAAGAATTGGTGAATGCTTCCACATAATACTTTTGTCTGGGAGTCTTTGTTTTTCGACCTGCAGTTATAGGGTTTGTTGTCCCGTCTTTTTGATATGGTGAAGACATATCAATGGTTTTGCCGAATAAGATAATAGTAGCTTTATATCCATCATGCTTGATTGACTTAATTGCATCATCTAATATTTTATTCATTTCTATGGACGAATAATGATGTTTTTTTTTCAAAAGTCTTACCAACACTCCCATTCCATATTTTCCTGCTTCATCATCATCTGCAGAAGAGTTAAAGGGCAAACCTATGTCGGGAGAAAAACAATACGGTAATAATATGTCAATTGCTTTATCCAAATCAATTCCTTCATAACAACGTGCATAAGAAGTCGCCATCCATACTCTATCCACATTTTCGACAGTTAGACAATTGTCGTATATTACTTTATACACACTGTCCTGAGCCGTTACATAAAATAAAGCACTATCATATTTTCCTTGTTCTACTAAAATTCTGAACATGTTCCAGCAGGAAGTATTCTTCCTAAGGTTGAGTTTATTGGATATGTCAGGTTGAGCAGTACAGGGAATAACAGAAATTCTTTCTGCAGTATCTTTTAAATTTAAAACAGCTAAGCTGATTGCTTTTCCAAGTTTATAATTACCTGCATCAATTGCCTTGCCCGCTATCGTAACATATTTTTCGAAATTGGTGTAATCAATTAAGGCAATGTTTACAGAGTCCTGAGATCTTAAAGTCGGAATAAATAAAACAAAAGAGAGGGTTGTGACTAAAATATTTTGTTTCATTTTTTAACTACTAACGGTTAAGTATATTGCTATTGTCTTGCTGCTAACGTTTTGCAGCTACACGAAGCTGGCGATTTTGGAGCACAAAATTGTCTGCCAGCACAGAACTTACCACGAAGAACAAAGCTTCATTGAACCACTGAGCCGCCAATTTCTTGTAGGTGCTGTTATATGCCGTTTTTAATCTTTTCAAAGTCTGTGAAGTATTTATTATGGTCAAAATTACTAATTGATTCTCTTGCATTTTTAGAAAACTGTAAATAGTCCGTAACCGTCATTTTGTAAAATTGATTTAGCCTTTCTTTAAAGTCATTTGTCGTGGCACAAAAATATCCATTAACACCATCAACAACTACAGTATTGTTTTCTGGAAGATTGGTACTTAATACAGGAACTCCATTGTTCATATACTGCTTTGCTTTAATTCCTGATTTGGATAATTGCATTTCTGAATTTGTCAGTGTAGCAAGACCAACATCAAATAACACAATTCTATTTTGAATGTCAACTTCGTCATTCCAATCAATTTCTAAAGGTATTTCAATTTCAATATTTGAGTTGTCTTGAAAATAATTCTTAATAAACTCTATGTCATTTAATTTTAGAACTCCAATGACAATCAATTTTAAATGAAAGGTAAGCTCTTTTAATGCTGGAAACACCAGTTCGATAAGACTGTCTTTATGGTCTCCGCCAAATCCGCCAATCCATCCAATAGTAAAAATGGTATTTCTATTCTTCTTAACTATTTCCAAGTCAACAATTGGAGAAGTTGTATGAATAATTTGATTGTTAAATTGGCTTAAATATTTTTCTATCTGTTTGCTGCCTGCTGATATTTTTTCGCAGTGCTTCGCGAAAAAATAAATTGTTTTAGGATTTACTTCTAAATAGTCCGCGTCATCAAGGTCGTACACTGTGTCTTGATGTTTAATTCTAATAAGTAATTTCAACAGAGTAGAATATATGAAATGTGATTGAACTCTCTGAATTACTATTAAAGAATTCGGTTTCCTGAAAAAAAGAGCTGATAAATATGCTTTTAAAAATAAATAAATCTCCATTGGTCTATAACTGGGGACAATAAAATAATTTCCGACACTTTTATTCTCTTTAAAAAAGTCCAGTGGGTATTTTGCTCTATATCTTACACTCGGTGAGTCGAGATTATAATATGCGAACCAATATATGAATCCAATTTTTTTATTCTCCAATCTCAATGTGTCGTCTTTTTAAAATGGCATATAACGGTTGGCAGCTACAAGCTGTGTGAACTTATTTTTTAGCCAATGTTAGCTGCTGTGCTTTCTTTCGTATCATTTCAAATATTCTTCTGGACTTGTCTTGTTAAAATATATTTTGTGTCCGTGTCCGTCTGTAAAGTATTCAGGTTTTGTGGTTTTTCTTTGCTTGTATTTTCCATCCGCAATTACGTTTCCGCCAAAACCACAGTCGTAACATTCGTCAAGAGTTTCAATTATCAGCATTTTATTGTTTATAGTTACTTTCCATTTGCAACCCTTTTTGTCATATTCTTCTTTTGAGTAGTAAATGCCTTCCCCTTCTTTAATTTTCAATCTTGAATATCGTTGTCCTAAATTGTAAGACGGTGCGCCTCTGCAATCGTCTATGAAAAATAAAACTGTCGTGTCTGTTTCGGGATAAACTGTTATGTTACCAACTGCACCTTTTTTAACGTTGTCGCCATATGAATATTCCCCTGCATATTTCATTGTCTTTAATTCTTTGGTCTTGTTCGTCTGCGCGAAACTAAAAAATGTTGCAGAGAGTAGTCCAAATATTAATGTCGTTTTCATTTTGTCTGTTTCTGATCGTTACGCTCGTTCATAGCATTGCAGCTAACGGTTGGGCGCTTGGCGGAGAAGCGGATTTCGAAGCACTAAACTGTCAACCAAGCACAAAAGTTGATACGAGGTAGAATGTTCAAATAACCACTGAACCCGCTTTTTTGCTAAACGCCTGTTAGCAGCTGGCTTTATCTTATTTCTTTAAAAAATGTTGCAACGTTATATGAATATCCTGACCCAATTATAAGTAAAAAAGCGCCTGAATTATCAATAGCTGTTTGAACAATCAGATCATTGTCTTTCGATAGACCTATTCTTGTTTTTTCACTTCTGCTACCTCCTAATAAATATGGAACACCATTAAATTCAACTTGGTTGTTGTTTAAATAAAAAAATCCATTTTTTAATTTTCCATCAAATATGTAATTGGTTACAGCACTGTCATTAAAATCAACACCTTGAACTAAAATAGTGTCTATATTAGTAAATGTAATCTTGTATGATTTATATCTTATGCTATCTGCAAATTTTTCGTTTGATCGATTTAAAACCGATATTAAGTCACTTTCTTTTGACTCGAACTTACCTTTGTCAAGACAGTATTTGTAAGATTTACTCGAAAAAGTCATATTGAAAGAGTTTATTGTTTCAACTGCTAATTTGACTCTTTCTTTTCTAATAAGTCCATTTTCATAAGATGCACAACCTGCTGTCAGTATCACTGTCAGAAGTCCTAATGTCAAAATTATTATTCTTTCTTTTGTCAATGTCTGTCTTTTAAGCTTGCTGCTAACGGTTTGCAGATTTGCGATGGGCGGGCTTTTCAGCACAAATTTTCATTCGGAGAACGGAATTTTCGGCTACCACATAACTGTCTGCGGAGCACGAAACCCCGCCTATTGCAAATGTGCTGTTATGCCCAGTAATTATTTCCATATTTCAAGTTTTAAAATAGAATTAAAATTGTCCCCATACGGAGAACCAGTACGATAAGTCACTCGAACCTTTTGTCCGTCGATAATGATATTATTGTTTATTTTACAAAATGAATTGAATTTGCCCAATGCAGCATCACCATATGCAAATTCCACACTGTCAACAGTAAAGCTTTCAATTGTCTCACTACTATATCTTGCGTTGCGAAATTTTCGCTGAAAATTAGAAACAAGCCCTTCAACTTTGGGAGTTGTTGGAGAGGCAAGCATTTTTACAGTCTGAGAGTCCGAATTGTCTTTGTAGAAAAAAGTTAATAAGATATAAAAGGTCAGTCCAAGAATAGCAAATACGCCAGTTCCCCACAATAATATTGTCTTGTCTCCATCTCCTTTATCTTTTTTAAATTTTTTTGTCAATATCCAAATTAGTCCAGCCACAATTGCAATAACTAAGCAGACAGAATTTGATTTTGTCGTATGCGATGGTGAGTCAAGAATTGTCCAATATGTTGTATAGTCCATTCGTCTCTTTATTATTGGGC
>C688J18823_10001003_pt1 | contig 17154 bp, 16 predicted proteins | sample HopSoiMetagenom1_FD_18823 | JGI IMG/M metagenome (IMG submission 18823) | reverse complement strand
CGACGCACCGGCCCGGCTACCGCTGTCGGAGCGCCCGCCCACCACGGCCAGCAGCGGCTTGCGCCGCGCGAACCGACGGGCGAAGCGAGCGAACTTCGCCGCGTTGCCGAACGACTCGAGGTAGAGCGCAGCGGCAGTGACCTCGGGGTCGTCGTACCACGCGGCCAGCAGGTCGTTGCTCGACACGTCCGCCTTGTTTCCGAGGGAGACGAACGTGTGCACTCCGAGGCCGAGCTCATGGGCCAGATCCATCAGGACGATGCCGACGCCCCCGGACTGGCTGGCCACCGCCAGCCCGCCGGCCGGCGGGACGGTGTCGTTGAAGGTCGCGTTCAGCCGGAGGTCCGGGTGGTTGAGCAGGAGCCCGAGGCAGTTCGGCCCCACCACGCGGACGTCGTGCGCTCGGGCCAGGGCCGCCAGCTCGTGCTGCATGCGTGCACCTTCGGGTCCCAGCTCGCCGAAGCCGGACGAGACGACGACCGCAGCGTGGACGCCCGCGGCCACCGCGTCGTGGCACACGTCCAGTGCGTACGCGGCCGGGACGCAGATGACGACGAGGTCGACGGGCCCGGGCACCTCGGAGATCGAGGCATATGTCGGCACGCCAGCGAGGTCCCGGGCTCGGGGGTGCACGGCCACGACCTCTCCGGTGAAGCCACCGGCGATTACCGAACGCAGCACGGTGGCACCGATGCCTGTGCCGTCCTCGCGGACGCCGACCACGGCGACCCTTCCGGGGTGCAGCAACGGAGCCAGCGACCGCGCCTCGGCGTGGAACTCGCGCGCGTCGGCCAACGCCGTCGTCTCCGCACTTGTTGCGGTGCCGAGGGTGAGGACCACAGTCCCGACGTCGAACTCCCGCCGACTGGTGTACCCCGCGCCCGACAACACCGTCAGCATGGCGTGGTTCTCGGTGAGTACGTCGGCCTCGAGCGTGGTGATGCCACGCCCCAACGCCAACGCTGCCAGGTGCTCGAGTAGCAGCGTGCCGACCCCATGACCTCGAGCTTCGTCGGAGACCAGGAAGGCGACCTCGTACCGGGTTGCCGACATCGGCTCCGCGGTGGCCAGCCCGATGAGCCGGCCGTGCCGCTCGGCGACGAGGGTCAGCGTCTCCGGATCGGACAGCACATGGTCGACGTACACATGGGCGGCATGCCGGGACACGCTGAAGAACCGCATCCGGATGGCGTCGTCCGAGACCTGCTCGTGCAGGTCGTGCAGCCCTGGGCTGTCACCGGGATGCAGTGGCCGGATGACGGCGATAGAGCCGTCGGCCAGGAGCACGTCAGCCGGGGCCGGGCCCAGAGACGTGGCGATCACCGCGCACTCCTCCGCCAGTGCAGGAGGTCTTCGTGGTCCCAGGCGGCTCCGACCCGCCGGCCGGTGAGCTCGGTCCAGGTCAGACGAAGCTCACAGGTGCGGTCACCGTCGGCCCATGGCCGGATCCGAGGTCGTCCCGCACCTTGCGGGTCCTTGACGACCTCCCCGACGCCGCGGGCCACGACACTCCAGCCTTGCCAGTATTCGTGGTCCACCTGGTCGACCTCGAACACGAGTGGCGCTCCGTCGGCGTACCGCGCCAGGACGCCGACGGGAGAGGTACCAACCACGATCGTCTCGTCGACGACTGCGTAGTTCACCGGAATGACCTCGGGTCCGTGCGGTGTCGCCATCCCGACTCTTCCGAAGGTGCCGCGACGCAACAGCTGTTCGCAGTCGTCGGGCGCAAGCACTCGTAGCTCAGGCATGGAGTCAGCCTCTGTTGGCGCGGCGCGGATCGGGAGGGGCTTTGGTCCCGCTGCTGGGGGTCCCGCGGCCGTGGGACATGACCGACCGGGCGACGAGCCTTGCCGACATGACGAGTTTCGGTGTGCCGTCGGAGCGTCGTCGTTGGCGCCGAGGGCTCCGAGGACTCCGAGCGGGTCCCGACCCGGGCTGCGACTCAGGCCCTGCCGGAACACCGCCGGCTGGCGATCGTGCACTGCACGGACCAAACGCTCGCTCCGGGAGACACCTGAGGCCACGCGAGGAGAGGAAATGTCATGAACACACCTGCCAACGCCGTCGTCGCCATCGGCGCGGATGGTCACGAGGCCGCCGTGGCCTTCGCCGTAGCGGAGGCTCGCCGGACCTTGCGTCCGCTCCATCTCGTCCACGTGCTGGAAACGCCGGCGGCGTACTCCTACGTCGGTGTCTCCGACGGGATGCTGGAGCTCGCGAGGACCACGCTGGACGAGGCCTTGGCCAGGGCCGAGGCCCTGGCCGGCGACGATGTCGCCGTCACCGCTGAGCTGGTCGACCACGGATGGATCGTCGACGACCTCGTCCGCCACACCGACGGCGCCTCGCTACTGGTGTTGCAGCACCGCGCCCAGGGTCGTACGAAGCGGGTGTTCAGCACTTCGACCGCCGAGGGCATCGTGAGCCGGGCCCACGTGCCGGTCATCTCGGTGCCGGCAGGCTGGACCGCGGACCGGAGGACGACCGGCGTCGTGACGGCGGGCGTGCAGGACGCCGTCGAGGCCTCCGCGCTGCTGCGCGCCGGGTTCGACGAGGCCAACACCCGGCACGCGGAGCTGGTCGTGCTGCACGCGTGGTGGCTGTCCTCGGGCTACGACGTCGCCGTCGTCGACGACGCCATGCGCGACGAGTACTCCTCACAGCTGCATCAGGGGCTCGAGCCACTGCTCGAACCGCTGCGGGAGGAGTTCCCGGACGTCGACGCCAAGATCCTGGTCCGTCACGCACCCCGTGTGGAGGCGGTGCTCGACGCGGCCGAGCTGTCCGACCTGCTGGTCCTCGGCCGGCGCCATCACCTGCTCCCGTTGGGCAGTCACCTCGGGTCGGTCGCACGTGCGGCCCTCGAGCACTCGACATGTCCGGTGCTGGTCACCCCCGAGCCCGCGGCGCGTGCTGCCGACCCGCAGTACTCCGACCTCTTGGCCTCGATCGGCCACCACGAAGCCACGAGCTGACGCCGGCTCTGCGTCAGCACCGCCCCCTTCCTCGGGTGTCCCCCACCACCGAGGAGCCAGGGGCCCCGGACGTCTCGGCGTCCGGGGTCTCGTCGGGCATGCCAGCACCCTTGGGAGGAGAACGATGAGGAACCCGGTTCCCCGTCACCGCCGCTCCTTGGTCTGCCTGGCCGTCCTGCTGCTTGTCAACACCGTCCTCGGACCGCTGGGACTCGACCTGGTGTCCTACCCCTTGTCCGAGTCGCTGATGAGCCAGCTGCGTGGGCTCGAGCTCGTGACGGTGCTCCTCGTCGTTCCTGCCCTTCTCCGCAGCGCCCAACGTCCCACGAGCACGGGACCTTGGGCCGGTCGACACCGGCCTTGCGGCCCTGACCTCGACCGTCCCCCGGTTCCTAGCGTGAGTGCCATCAGGAGAACGGTTCTCCGCCAAGGAAAGAGGAGTGAACCATCATGCGCTCGGCATTCGACAAGCTCATCTCATGGACCGGACTGGCCCTGGCGGCCGTCGCGCTCGCGGCTGGCGCACTGCTCCTCTGGGCGAACAGCTTCATCGGCAACCAGGTGCACGACCAGCTCGCCATGCAGGACATCACGATGCCCTCGGGTGAAGCGCTGACCAGCCTGCCCCAGGCCGATCAGGACGCCCTCAAGCCCTACGCGGGCAGCAAGCTGGACAGCGGCCCCGAGGCCAAGGCCTACGCCAACCACTACATCCTCGTGCACATGAACGAGGCCAGCAACGGCCAGACCTACTCCCAGGTCAGCGGCCAGTACGTCGCCATGACCGACGAGCAGAAAGCCAGCCCGGACGGCCAGGCGCTCGGCCAGCTGCGGCAGACGCTCTTCATGGGCAACACCCTGCGCGGCCTGCTGCTCTATGGCTCCGCCTTCGCCACCATGGGCACGATCGCCGGCTACGGCTCCATCATCGCCTTCAGCGGTGCCGCCATCCTGCTGGTGCTGTTCGGGTTCGGGCTCTGGCACGCTCGCCGGGTCGAGCACACTGCCGAGCGCACTGTCCCGGCCCCGGTGCCTCAACCGGCCTGACCGTGACAACCGACCTCCCGGGAGCCGTCCAGGCTGCCGGGAGGTCTTTGTCTGTGGGTACAGCGTCCGGCCGGCACGACCCGAAAGCCGACCAGGCATGACCGGAGAGCTGACGCGGGCCTGGCGGCCCTTACGACGAGGACCTTGTCCCCTCCCACGGCTGGCGGCGGGCTCCTATCTTCGAGGTGGACGCGAAGGAGAGCGAGGCGCAGGCCATGACCAGTCGCCTGGTAGTGCTGGGGGCCGGGACCGCCGGCACGATGATCGTGAACAAGCTGCGGCGCAAGCTGCCTCGCGAGGACTGGATGATCACCGTCGTCGACCGTGACGATGTGCACCCGTACCAGCCCGGCTTCCTGCTGCTCCCGTTCGGCCGGTACAACCCCCAAGAGCTGACTCGGCCGCGCCACGAGTTCGTGCCAGACGGCGTTGAGCTCGTCCTGGGCGAGATCGAGCGCGTGGACACCGCCGCTGACAGCGTGCACCTCGCGGACGGACGCACCGTTGACTACGACTACCTGGTCATCGCCACCGGCACCTCGCCGCGGCCGGACCAGACGCCGGGGATGCTCGGGAGCGAGTGGCGCAAGAGCGTGTTCGACTTCTACACCTTCGAGGGCGCCGAGGCGCTGGCCGGTGCACTCGCGAAGTTCGACCACGGCCGGCTCGTCGTTCATGTGACGGACATGCCGATCAAGTGCCCTGTCGCCCCGTTGGAGTTCACCTTTCTCGCCGAGGCCTGGCTACGTGAGCACCAGCTGCGCGACCGAGTGGAGCTGGTCTTCGTGACCCCACTGCCGGGCGCGTTCACCAAACCAGTCGCGTCCGAGCAGCTCGGCGACATGCTGGAAACCCGCAAGGTAGTCGTAGAGAGCGACTTCCTCGTCGAGAGCATCGACAACGAGCGCAAGTGCCTGGTCTCCTACGACGAGCGCGAGGTCCCCTTCGACCTGCTGGTCACGGTCCCTCTCAACATGGGCTCCGACTTCGTGGAGCGGTCCGGGCTTGGTGACGAGCTCAACTACGTGCCGGTCGACAAGCACACATTCCTCAGCACCGCCCACGAGAACGTCTTCGCGATCGGCGACGCCGCGAACCTGCCGACCTCGAAGGCCGGCTCAGTGGCCCACTTCTCGGTGGATGTCTTCGTCGCCAACTTCCTCGAGCACGTCGACGGCCAAGCGATGACCGGGTCCTTCGACGGGCACGCCAACTGCTTCATTGAGTCCGGTGACAAGAAGGCGCTGCTCATCGACTTCAACTACGACACCGAACCGCTGAGCGGCACCTACCCGATTCCATTTGCCGGGCCGCTCGGACTGCTCAAGGAGACCCGGGCAAACCACCTCGGGAAGCTCGCGTTCCGCTGGATCTACTGGAACATCCTGCTCCGCGGCCGCCCGCTCCCGTTGCCGTCGAACATGTCCATGGCCGGCAAGCACCCAGCCGAGCATGACGCCACACACACGACGAAGGAGTTGCCATGACGACCACCACACTCGCCGGCCACGAGTTCCACATCAACGACGAAGGCTTCCTCACCGTTCCCGCCGAGTGGACCGAGGAGCTCGGCGCGGCCCTGGCCGCCCAGATCGGCATCTCGATGACGGATGCGCACTGGGACGTCGTGCGGTTACTGCGCGAAGACTTCGCCGAGACCGGCGAGACCGCGACCTTGCGCCGGATCTCGCACCGCAGCGGCGCGCCGGTCAAGCAGCTCTTCACGCTGTTCCCCCAGAAGCCGGCCAAGAAGATGGCGTACGTCGCGGGGCTGCCCAAACCGCACGGCTGCGTCTGACCACACCACACCAGGAGACCAGCCATGACCACCACCGCCAGTGCTGCTGCTGCGCCCGCCGTCGTGCCGTCGTTCAACGACCCTGAGAGTGAAGGCCGCAAGCTCGCCATCATCTGCTCCAAGGGCAATCTCGACATGGCATACCCGGCCTTGATCCTGGCCAATGCCGCCTTGGGCGAGGGCGTCGAGACCCACCTCTTCTTCACCTTCTGGGGCTTCGACATGATCACGAAGGACACCATGGCCGACCTGAAGTTCACCATGCTGGGCAACACCGCAACCCACATGCCGCAAGGGCTCGGCGGCCTGCCCGGGATGACTGGGCTGGCCACCTCCAAACTGAAGAAGGCGATCGCCGAGCTCGACGTTCCCGAGGTTCCGGAGTTCCTCGATCAGATCGTCGCGTCCGGCGGCCATCTGTGGGCCTGCCGCATGTCGGCGGACATGAACCATCTGACGATGGACGACCTCTACGACGAGGTCGAGGACATCATCAGCGCCAGCGACTTCATCGAGAAGACGAACGGCGCGCAGCTCTTGTTCATCTGATCGCGAAAGGCCCACAGCGGCTCGCGACAGGTCACTGCCCTAACCAACCCAAGGACGTCTATCCGGTCGCACTCGGGACGTTGGACCCTCCTCTCGACCGCATTACCAGCGCAGGCTCGGGTCCGCCAGTGGAGAGCCGGGATGGGCGCTCCGCGGCCGTCACGACGAAGGAGTCACCATGAAGGCGCTCGTTTACCACGGCCCGGGCCAGAAGGCCCTGGAGGAGGTCCCGGACCCGAGGATCATGCAGCCGACGGACGTGATCGTCCGGATCGACACCACGACCATCTGCGGCACGGACCTGCACATTCTGAAGGGCGACGTCCCGGCCGTCGCGGAGGGGCGCATCCTTGGGCACGAGGGCGTCGGCACGGTCACCGAGACAGGTTCCGCAGTCTCCTCGATTGCCGTCGGGGACCGGGTGCTGATCTCCTGCATCAGCGCGTGCGGCGCGTGTCAGTACTGCCACCAGGGGCTGTACGCACACTGCCTCGCAGACGAAGGAGCGTCAGGCATCGGCTGGATTCTCGGACATCTCATCGACGGAACCCAGGCCGAGCTCGTCCGGGTGCCGTTCGGTGACAACTCGCTCTACAAGCTCCCCGCCGGCGTCAGCGACGACGCCGCCGTCATGCTGTCGGACATCCTGCCGACCGGCTTCGAGATCGGCGTGCGATACGGGCGAGTGAAGCCCGGCGACGTGGTCGCCGTCGTCGGTGCCGGACCGGTCGGGCTCGCGTCCATCATGACCGCGGGTCTCTACGGAGCCGCCCGGATCGTCGCTCTGGATCTCGACGACAACCGGCTCGAGAAGGCAAAGGCCTTCGGGGCCACCGACGTGGTGAACAGCGGCGCCGAGGACTGGCTGGACCAGGTCAAGGCAATGACCGATGGCTTGGGCGTTGACGTGGCGATCGAGGCCGTGGGAGTGCCCGAGACCTTCGACGCCTGCACGAAGCTGGTCCGCCCCGGCGGGTCGGTTGCGAACGTCGGAGTTCACGGCGCCCCCGTGGAGCTGGCACTGCAGGACCTCTGGATCATGGACGTGTCCATCACCACGGGTCTGGTCAGCACGAACACCACTCCGATGCTCCTGAAGCTGGTCGCGCAGGACAGGTTGGCTGCGGCATCGTTCGCGACGCACCGGTTCACGTTCGCCGAGATGCTCGACGCCTACGACACCTTCGGCCGCGCGGCTGAGACGAAGGCCCTCAAGGTCGTCATCAAGCGCTGACGCGCACGGGACGTCCTACCCGGAAGGACGGCGCTCCAGATGGCAAGTCAACCCTCGCGGCCGGGCAACACGGACCCGGACGTCCACGTGCGGCGCGCCGAGCACCGACTTTGTCAGGCTGCGATCAGAGTGCCCCAGCAACGGTCCTCGCATGACGTACACACCTGCCCCTGGCAAGCTCGGCTCACGCCTGATGCTGAACAAGGTCCCCGAGGTCGTCATCTGGTTCTGGATCATCAAGATCCTGTGCACCACCGTGGGCGAGAGCTTCGCCGACTGGATCAACATGACGCTGGGCGTCGGTCTGGTGAGCACCGCCGTGCTGTTCACGGTGATCTTCGCCGTCGTGCTCACGGTGCAGATGCGGCTGCCGAAGTATGTTCCGTTCGCCTACTGGCTCACGGTCGTGGTGGTCAGCGTCACGGGCACCCTGTACACCGACATCCTCACCGACCAGCTCGGCGTGCCGCTCTGGATCAGCACCACGATCTTCTCGGTCCTGCTCCTCGCGGTCTTCGGCATCTGGTACGCGCGGGAGCGCACCCTCTCGATCCACAGCATCGTGACGACCCCCCGCGAAGGCTTCTACTGGCTGGCCGTCCTGGTCACCTTCGCGCTCGGCACGGCGACCGGTGACTGGACCCTCGAGCTCACCGGCTGGGGACCCGGCGTATCCGTCCTGCTGCCGCTCGGGCTGCTGGCGATCGTCACCGCTCTGTGGCGGTTCGGGGCCAACCCGGTCCTGACGTTCTGGATCGCCTACATCCTGACCCGGCCACTCGGCGCGAACATCGGCGACTGGCTGGGCACGCCCTCCAGCGAGAAGGGGATGGGCCTCGGCACCTTCGTGACCAGCGTCATCTTCCTCGGCGCCATCTTGGGCACCGTGTTGTACCTCTCGTTCACCAGGGCCGACGTCATCGAGAAGGACGAAGCACAGAAGCCGGATCCACCTGTGTCGACGCCCCGACGCCGACGCATCTCACTCGCCGTCCTCGCCGCGGCGGCCGTAGGGACGGTTGCGCTCCTCACGTGGAGGAACGCACAGCCACACACCAGTGCCCTGGGCGAGGAGGGGCCGGCTCCGTCGTGCTCCGGCTCCCACCTCAACCAGTCCGAGGCGACCCAGCACGTGGCCAGGAACTTCCCCGCGACCTCGGTGGCGAGCTACAAGAAGATCACCCAGGACACGCTGGACATGGTCGACTCCGGCGACCAGTCGGGCGCCAAGAGCCGCATCACGGACCTGGAGACCGCGTGGGACGACGACCAGTCGAGCCTGCAGCCGAAGGACTGCCAGGCCTGGACCTTCGTGGACCAGCGGATCGACCCGGTCCTGTCTGCAGTACGCGACAACAACCCGGACCCGGCCACCGAAGACCAGGCCCTGCAGACGTTGCTGACCACCTTCGGCTGACGCGGGGGCGATCAGGCGGCTGTCAGGCCGTGCCTGTTGCAGTCGAAGGAGGGGCCAGGGCCCCGAGCCGAGCGACATCCGTCTCGACGAGGAACACCACAATGACGGCGATCGACACCACCCCCACCGCCAGGGTCCTGGTCGTCACGGACCACATCCTCCCGACCGCTGACCTCGTCGAGGCCGTTCGCCGACGAGCCGCCGCGGGCGACGTCCAGTTCCGGGTGGTCGTCCTCAACCCTGCGCACTCCGAGTTCCACGTCCTGCACCCCGAGCGGCGCGTGAAGGCCGCCGAGGCGGAGCTCGCCCTCAGGCAGGCGCTGCCGGCGCTCGAGGAGGCGGCCGGGGGGCACGTCATCGCCTCGGTGTCGGTCCGGCACGACCCGATGGACGCGATCGAGGAGACGCTGTTCAGCGAGCCGATCGACGAGATCCTGATCAGCGTGCCTCATCACCACCTGGCCGAGCGGCTTCACCAGGACCTGCCGCACCGGCTGCGCCACTACGGTCTGCCGGTCGCCTTCATCCCGTCACAGCCCGACTCCAGCTGAGGCCCCACGCCGGTTCAGGGGCTGTCGGGTGTGACCGCCGGCTCGGACCTGCCGGCTCTGGCTGCGGCCCGGGCCGCCCGGCGAGCGGCGAGCTCCTCGGCCTCACGCCGTTCGAGGCGTGGGACCACGGTGTAGACGTAGACGGTGACCAGAGCCGCGACGACCGCGAGGAAGATCAGCGGCGTGGCGCTGGTGGACTTGCCGACGGTCACGCTGCTGACCACGGCAAGCAGACCGAACACCACCGTGAACGCGAACGCCACCGGGCGGCCCGCCACGACGCGGAACGGCCGTTCGATCTCGGGCGCCTTGCGCCGCAGCCGGAACACGACGTAGGCGGCGACGGCGTAGATCATCATCTCGAGTGCTGCGCACACGGAGACGACCATCACCCACGAGCCGGTGGCGGCGACGACCACGGCGAGGACGAGTGACGAGCCGCCGAGGAGGTAGACCGGCAGCACGGGCACGGCCCGGTCGTTGAGCCGGGTGAACGCGCGCGGAAGCTTGCCCTCTCGAGCCACCGCGTAGACGAACCGGGACAGCGTGACGAAACCGCCGTTGAAGGTGTTCACCGCGGTCAACGCCGTGATGCCGAGCATGAGCAGCATCCCGACGTGCCCCATGGCCTGCTGGGCGACCAGGAGCTGGGGGTAGGCGGTGGTGCGCTGGTCGGCGTTGATGGTGACGCCCATGGCGACCGTGAACACGGTCTGGCTGACGGCGAGCACGATGATCGCGATCAGCATGGCGCGCGGGATGATCTTGGGTTGCACGACCTCCTCGGCGTTGGTGGTGACCCACTCGAAGGCGGTGTAGAGGAAGATGCCCAGGATCAGGGCCTGCAGCGGGGAGCTGCTGTGGGTGGGCCCGGCCGGCACCGTCGGGTGGTGCACTATCGCGACCAGGCCGATGGCCACGGTGCCGACCACCACGACCGAGGTCACTATCTTCTCGGCCGCGCCGGCGAGCTTGATGCCGCGCAGGTTCATCCAGGTGGCGAAGACCAGGAGCGCGGCGACGTAGATGATCGCGACGGTGTGGCCGTTGTTGAACACGTGGGCGATTGCTTCGCCGATGATGAAGGCGTCGGCGGCGATGACCAGGACGATCGCGGTCATGTAGGTCAGGGTGACGATGAGGGCGAGGCGGTCGTTGATGGCTCGGCTCATCCAGAGCCGGATGCCGGCGGCGGTGGGGTACATGCCGTTGAGCTCGGAGAACACGGCGCGGACTCCGAGGATCATCAGCCCGCCGGCGAGGACCGCGACCCAGCTCATCGGGCCGCTGATGTAGTCCAGCAGCTGAGCCATGCCGAGGAAGTTGATGGCTGCGAAGGCCAGCCCGGTGGAGATCGCGGACGCGCCGCCGAGGGAGAGGGCGCGGCTGAGCTGCTGTTGCTCGGTCATGTGGTGGCTCCTGTCACTGGCCGAGGAAGACGAACATGGCCATGGCGTCCAGACGCATCACGTCGTCGGCTCGGCCCTGGGTCTTGATGGCGCCCTGCATGTAGTTGGAAACCGGGTTCGCGTCGCCCCAGAAGATCTCGGCCAGGTCCATGCTGTGTCCGCGCACGATCAGGTCGGGGACGCCCACGAGGCCGCGGACGACCGGTTGAGAGGCGCCGTTGTCGACGACGTAGGTGAATCTCACGTCGTCCGCGTCGAATGCTTCGATGTGGACCCGGCACGTCCACGTGGCCAGGGTCTTCTGCGCCCGGGGGCTGGCGTTGGCCTTGTCGACGTACTCCTCGAGCGCCTGCTCGAGCTCGTCGGCTCGGATGCTCTCGCGGTCCTCGGTGCTCATCAGGACACTCCTGTGGTGACGTGCGAGTCCGCGGTCAGCGTGGTGAGCTCGTCGAGTACGGCGGCCGCCGCGTCCTCGCCGGAACGGATGGCGCCGTCCATGTAGCCGTTCCAGACCAGCGCGGTCTCGGTGCCGGCCCAGTGGATCGGTCCGACGGGTTCGCGCAGTGCGTGTCCGAGGGTGGACCAGGTGCCCGGCGTGAGCATGCCGACGTAACAGCCGCGGGACCACTCCTCGTCGATCCAGGAGCGCTCGTAGTAGGCGATCGGGTGTCGTGCCTGCTCGCCGAAGATGGCGACCAGGTCATCGACGACCACAGCCTGCCGCTGCTCCGAGGTCAGCCGGGAGGCGACCCGACCCAGGTGGGCGTCGATGAAGCCGACGATCACCCCTTCGGCCCGTTCCGGATGGGTCTGGTCGAAGGTGATCTGGACGTGCCCGGAGTCGGAGGTGACGTGTCCGCTCAGCCCGGCCTCGCGCCAGAACGGACGGTCGTAGACGACGTGGACCTTGAGCACCGAGCCCATGAAGGAGCGCTGGGTGAGCTGGTCACGCTCTCCGGGCATCGGTGGTGCGTAGCGGATGCGGCCTGCCAGCACCGGAGGGATGGCGACGATGACGCGTTGCGCGGTCACGGTCCCGCCCTCGTGGTGCACGGTCACCGAGCCGGCGGCGCGGTCGATGCGGTGGACGGGGCAGTCGAGCCGAACGCGGTCGCCGAGCAGCTGGCCGAGGTTGAGCGACAGCTGCTGAGAGCCGCGCGTGATCCGCGTCTCCTGGGCACTGTTGATGGTGCCGATCATCTTCTCCACGCCGCCACCCGAGCGCAGGTAGAACAGCGCGTGCAGCAGTGAGATCTCGCCGGGCTCCGCGGGGAAGATGGCCCGGCTCAGCGTCCGCAGCCAGCCCTTGGCTCCGTCACCGTACGGCTGGGCCGTGATCCAGGTTTCGAGAGTGGTGGCGTCCAGCGCCGTGGCCAGCGGGTGCGTCCAGGGCGAGGCCGGGTCGATCTCCATCGCTCGCGCCGTGAGCTCGACCATCGCGTCGACGAGATCGGCCGCCTGCACGGGGTCGCCCGTGGGGATCGCGCCGTGGTACTCCAGCCGTGCGCCGTCCGTCACCTGGAGGTTCGCACCGTCGGAGTGCTGGGTGAACGTCTCCAGACCGAACTCGTCGACCAGGCCAAGAGCACGATCCTGGGTCGGACCGACCCACTGCCCGCCGTACTCGATGATCCGGCCGTCGTCCTCGACCACGGAGTGTGTCCGTCCCCCGACCCGGTCGCGGGCCTCGAGCACCACGACGTCGACACCCGCCTCCATCAACGCCCGGGCCGCTGACAGCCCGGCCAGGCCGGCCCCTACGACCACGACATCGGCACGGGTCACGTCAGTCATGCAGCACCTCCACAGAAGAACTTGGTCACATGACCAAGACAGTTGCCCAAGTAAACTGGTACCTTGGCCGCACGTCAAGACCCGGGTGAGCCGGGTTGTCGCCGCGAGACCCCGAACACGGGGTCCTCGTCTGAATCGAAGGTGGTTGGTCACCCTGGCCCGGATGAGTGCGCAGGCCCGCCGCGAGCAGTTCGTGGAGGCTGCGATCGCCGTCATGTCGAAAGAAGGGCTGGACCGCGCCACGACCCGCCGCATCGCGGAGGAGGCCGGCGTACCGAACGGCGCGTTCCACTACGCGTTCCGGGACAAGAACGAGCTGCTCACCAGCGTCGTCGGCGCGGTGACGATGCAGGTGGAACGAGTGCTGCGCGATGCCGTCGACCCGGAGCGTGGACTCGCGATGGCCATCGAGGACGGGCTGCAGGCCTTCTGGCGACACGTCGTCAGTGACGACGGACTGCAGCTGATGCAGTACGAGCTGACGATCTTCTGCCGGCGCACCGCCGGCTTCGAGTGGCTCGCCGAGTGGCAGTACGCCCGCTACGCCAGCGCCGCGCTCGAGGTCTTCTCGGCCGCCGCGGACCAGGAGCCGGGGCCTCTGGACCTCGACATGACCGACCTGAGCAACTTCCTGGTCGCCGCCATGGACGGGCTGGTGATGCAGTACGAGGTCACCCACGACGCGCCGCGCTGCGAACGCGACCTGCGCAACATCATCAGGGCCGCGACGCTCCTCGTCGGTCTCGAGCCCCGACCCGCATCAGCCATCAAGAGCGAGCACCCGGCCGACAGCCACCGTTAGCGCAGCGCGGACGACAGCGCGGCCCTCAGGGCGGAGTGGCGAGGTGCGTGCCACTGCCCGACGCTCCTTGTCGGTCCGCTGCGTTCACCCCTAGGGTCGCGGCATGGCTGCGGGTCTGGCGCTCGTGGCGGCCTTCCTCTTCGCGGTCGCGGCCACTCTCCAGCAGAAGGGCGCGCTGCACCTCCCGACGATCTCGGTGGCCCACCCGATGTCGCTCGTGCGGTTGGCCGGTCAGACGACGTGGCTGATGGGGACCGTGGCGCTGTTCGCCGGGTACGCGTTCCAGGCCGGCGCGCTCGACCGAGGACGCCTCTCGATCATCCAGCCGCTGCTCGTGACGACGGTGGTCTTCGTGCTGCCGATGGGCTACTTCCTGACCGGTCAGGTCGTCGGCCGACGGGAGGTGATCGGGGCGGCCGTGATCCTCTCCGGGCTCGGCCTGTTCGTGTACTACGGAGACCCGGCCGGTGGGAAGGCCAACGCATCCGACACCCAGTGGGCGGTCACGATCGGCGTGCTGTCGCTGCTCTGCGTGCTGCTGCTCGTCCTGGGCGGCAGTGGCGGTCTGTCCAGGAAGGCGGCGGTGTACGGCACCGTGGCAGGCATCTTGTTCGGCCTCTCGTCCTCGTTGACGAAGTCCACGCTGGACTACCTCCACGAGAGCGTGGGCACGATGTTGTCCCACTGGGAGTGCTACGCGCTCGCGGTGGCTGCCGTGCTCGGGTTCGTCCTGCAGCAGGTGTCGCTCGGAACGGGTCGGCTGGCACCTGCCGTCGCGACCGTATCGGTCGCCAACCCTGTCGTCGGGATCCTGATCGGGGTCATCCTGCTCGACGAGCGGCTCAGCAGACCGGCTTGGCACGTGCTGGTCGCCGTGATCGGCCTTGCCCTCGCCCTTGTCGGCGCAGTCGCCATCTCCCTCGCACGCGAGGCCGCGCGTCCTGCGGCCATCGACCCGGCCGACGCGCGGGTCGGCAGAGCCCAGGGGGCATGACGGAGGGCGGGACGGCGCGCCGCGTGGGGCTGGACATGACGCGGCCCGACGCGTGATCTACGCCGGCGCCGAGGTCGTCTTCTACGCTCTCGCTGCAGCCGCCAGCGCCCTCGTGCTGGCCGCGACCTTCGTTGTCATCCGCAGCGAGCGGCCGCGCACGAACGGGATCGCTTTCCTGAGCGGCTTCGTGGTCGGCACCGTGATCGCGTGCGGGCTCGGCCTGGCCCTCGGTCAGGCCGCCGTCGCCCGGTTCGACTCGCACGAGACGTTCAAGGCGGTGGCCACGGTCGGCCTCGGTCTGGCTCTGCTCGCTGTCGGGCTCCGGATGCAGCAGCCGACACCGATGGGACAGGAGGGGCGGAGCAGCCGCGCGGCGGCGATCATGGGCGGGCTCCGCAACGTAGGTCCCGCGGCGTCGTTCTCGATGGCCGGACTCCTCGGTTTCGGAGGACCCAAGCGGCTCGTGCTCACGTTCCTCGCCATGGCCTCGGTCGCCGACGCGGGTCTGCGCAACGTCGTCGACGTTCCCCTGGTCGCGGTCTACGTCGTGGTGTCCACCGCGCTGGTCTCGACGCCGGTCGGCGTCGTGGTCATCGCGGGCGAGCGCGCCGACGCGATCCTCGCCCTCGGCCAGTCGTGGCTGAGCGAGCACGCGACGGAGCTCCGCAAGTGGATCTCGATCCTGGTCGGAGCGGTGCTCGTCGTCGACGGGCTGTTGCGGCTCCTGGTCTGAGGTCGGCCGAGCTGCTCATTCGCGTCGGGGAAGCACCTCGACGCGGACCTCAGATCTGTCCCGGCTGGCTCTCGGCCGCCACGTCCTCCGCGTGGTACGCCGCCAGCAGCTCCTGCTCGCGTTCCTTGTTCGGGAACATCGTCGCCACGAGGGCGGCGCCCAGCAGGACCGCCACGATGCCGGCGGTGTAGGCCCAGTGGTCGCCCGACAGGAAGGACTCCTTCGCCGCGGCCGTGATCTGGCTGGCGTACTGCGGGTTCTGCTGGGCGACGGCAGCGGCGCTGTCGAAGGACTTGGTGAGGGCTGCCTCCGTGCTGTCCGACACCTCGCTCGCGTCCGGCGAGTCGCCGATCGCCGAGGTGAACGCCGACGCGTAGCCGGCCACCAGCAGGGCGCCGAAGATGCTCTGCATCACGGCTCCGCCCAGGTCACGCTGCAGGTCGGCCGTCCCCGAGGCCATGCCGACGCGGCGGATCGGCACCGCTCCGGTGAGCGAGTGCGATGCGGGGGTCCCGGCGAACCCGACGCCAGTGCCGACCAGGGCGTACGCGAGGGCCACCTGCCAGTAGGCGCTGCCCTCCTTCCAGAGGAGCAGCATCGTGAGGAAGCCGAGGAACACGAACACGTAGCCGACGAGCAGCGTGAAGCGCGCTCCGTGGGACTCGACGAGCTTGGCCGAGCGCGGTGCGATCAGCACCATCATCACGGCCGCCGGGATGATCGACGTCCCGGCCTCGAGGGTCGAGTAGTCCAGCACGTTCTGAAGGAACTGCTGGCCGATGAACATCGCACCCATCAGCGAGCCGAAGACGATGATGCCGGCGAGGGCCGCGACCCAGAAGATCCGGCGAGCCGCGACGTCGAGGTCGTAGAGCGGGTTGCNAGTGCGCCGCTGCCGCACCACGAAGGAACCGCCGGCGGCCAGAACGATGGCGCCCATCCCGATCAGCAGCGCCTTCGAGCCCGGTACGGCGGCGAAGTTGATGCCGATCACCAGCGCGCCGATCATCAGCACCGACAGGACGCCGCCGAGGTTGTCGACGGGCTCTGACCCCTCGTTGACATGGGCAGGCACGAAGACCACGGCCATCACCAGTGCCAGAACCGCCAGCGGCAGGGTGACGAGGAAGACCGACCCCCACCAGAAGTGCTCGAGCAGGAAGCCGGACATCAGCGGGCCCAAGGACGAGATGGCGCCACCGAGGGCCGACCAGAGCGCGATCGTCTTGGTCCGGCCGGGGCCCGCCCACAAGGCAGCGATCAGCGCCAGCGTGGTCGGGTAGGCCATACCGGCCGAGACACCACCGAAGATGCGGGCGATGATCAGGACTGTGTCGTTGGGGGCGTACGCCGCGAGCAAGCACGCAGGGATCGACAGCGTGATGCCCAGGATCAGCATCAGCTTGCGGCCGTACCGGTCGCCGATCGCGCCCAGGTAGAGCACGGAGGCAGCCAGGCCGAGCGAGTAGCCGACGGCGATCATGTTCAACGACGTCTGCGACGAGTCGAACGCCTTGCCGATGGAGGGCAGCGCGACGTTCGCGACCGCGAGGTTGAGGTTGGCGACCGCCGCACCCAGGATCAGTGCAGCCAGGACCAGGCCCGCACGCCTGGGCGCGTCGGTGGCGGCACCGACCGGCGCCACTTGCTCAGCGGACATGGCAGCGCTCCTGCATCGCGATGGTGTCGTCTCCGAGCTGTCGAAGCCACGTGCCCGAACCCCCGGAGCCGCCTGGACATCGACCGTAGGCCGACGCCTTTTCCCACGCCTCACCCTCATGGGGTGACGTGGGGACGAGCTGGATCAGCGACCGCTTGGCTTCGATGGACGAGATCGTCAAGCTGTCG
>C688J18823_10001002_pt1 | contig 17160 bp, 16 predicted proteins | sample HopSoiMetagenom1_FD_18823 | JGI IMG/M metagenome (IMG submission 18823) | reverse complement strand
CTTGGATTACCGACATACGATGCCTATAAAGAATTTTTTCATACCGGTTATACATATAATAACAACGTTGCGATATATGGAGGGTCAGACAATACTTCGTTCCGTTTATCAATAGGAAATACAAATCAAACAGGTGTTGTTCCGAAAACAGGTTTGAAAAGAACCTCTGTTCGTTTAACAACGGATACTAAATTAAATGACAAGCTAACAGCCGGTGGAACGGTTGATTATACTAATACACAAGCTCAAAGAGCACAAAACGGTTCTAACCTAGCTGGTGTTATGCTGTCGTTAACACGAACGCCTCCTGAATTTAACATGAACCCTTATATTGATGCAGATGGAAATCAGAGACAATACTGGTCAATATATGATAATCCACTATTTACCGTAAACAAAAATTCGTATACCGATCAAACAAATCGTGTGTTAGGAAATGTTTATCTGGATTATAAACCACTTGACTTCTTTTCTGCAACGTGGAGAGTCGGAACGGATGCATACAATACCCTTTCTAATCAATTTTATAACATTGGTTCATTTGGAAATGATGCCTCTACAGGTGCCGGACAAATCAACAACTCATCAACAAACTACCGAAACTTATATACCGATTTATTATTGAAATTTAATAAAGCCATTACAAAAAACATTGGATTTAATGGTCTGGTTGGCTATAATTTCAATTATACAGAAACACAGTTTTTATTTGCCAGAGGAAGAACATTACAGATTCCTGATTACAATAATTTAAATAATGCTTCTGAATTGTATAGCAATAACGTAGAAACATATTTAAAATCCAATGCAATTTTTGTAGATGCAGCTTTTGATTATAAACGAATGCTATACCTGACATTGACAGGTAGAAATGAGTGGTCAACAGCATTTGGTAAAGGAAGTAAAGGTTTCTTTTACCCAAAAGCGGATATAGCCTGGGTATTTACAGAAGCATTCAAAGCACCAAAATGGTTTAGCTTCGGAAAAGTTCGTGTCGCTTCTTCTATTGGTGGTATTGCCCCTCCGATATATTCCGATAGAACATATTATTTTGTTCCATTCTATACAGATGGATTTACAAATGGAAATACACTGCCTTATTTGACACAGGTTGGATACGGAATCGGTACCACCTTGGGTAACGGAAATTTAAAACCAGAAACAGTGACAGGACTAGAGGCGGGTTTGGATTTGCGATTCTTTAATGGAAGATTTACGATTGATGCAACCGTTTATCAGCAAACCTCAAAAGATTTATTATTAGCAAGGCCTGTTGCTACTTCTTCTGGCTATAGAGCAATCTATGTAAATGCGGGAGAAATGCAGAATAAAGGGTTGGAATTAGGCGTTGGTGCTGACATTGTTCGCAACAATAATTTTAATTGGAACATGATGATTCAATGGTCAAAGAATGTTTCAAAAGTTACCAAATTAGCGAACGGTGTGGATCAACTTGATTTGGAAACAGGATTTATCGGAATTGGATCTTATGCAATTGTTGGCCAGCCATTCGGCGTGTTCTATGGCACATCCTGGAAACGAAATGCAAATGGAGATTTGCTGTTAAGTGAAAATGGCAAACCGATTATTGATCCAATATCAAAAAAGATTGGAAATCCAAATCCAGATTGGACGATGAACATTAACAATACGTTTACATACAAAGCATGGAACTTTGGTTTCTTATGGGATATTCGCAAAGGTGGTGATATCTGGAACGGTGGTCGTCAAAGTTTGATGAATAAAGGCAGAGCAATAGAAACAGAAGGAAGAGACAACATGTATGAGATTAAAGGAGTTTATGATGAAGGGACAACAAAAGAGGGTCAAGCAGCTACAACCTACATTATTGGTTATGACGGAAAAGGAAAAGATTATTTTACCTATATCATGGGGCAAAATGGTCCGGCAGAAAATGCAATTGAAGATGGATCTTGGGTTAGATTACGTTCCGTAAGTTTAAGCTATCGTTTTGACTTAACAAAAGGGGAGCACAAATACACATTTAAATATGTAGAACTTGGAGCAAGTGGAAGAAACCTATTGTTATTTACAAAATATCATGGTGTTGATCCTGAAACAAGTTTGACCGGAGCCGGATCCAATATTAATGGATATGATTATTTCAATATGCCAGGAACCAAATCCTTCTTTATTAATCTGAAATTTGGTTTATAATAATCTGCATATTTAAAACGAAGAATAAATTTTTTAAAAATAGAACTATGAAACTAAATAAAATTTATATAGTTGCAATCGCGCTTCTTGTTACCGGTACTTATTCCTGCAAGAAAGGAGATGATTTATACCTCTCTCCGAGCAACCCTTCTCATGCAACTGCAAATACGTTGCTTTCCGGAATTGAAGTAGGAACATTCAATAACCTGGAAGGCGGAATGGTAAAAACAGCTTCCATTTTTATACAACAAAATTCTGGTGTTGCATTGTCGGCTCAACCATTGGAGCTATATGCCCCAACAGAAAGTGAGATGGATAATTATTGGAATGGCTTGTATCAAAATATGAAAAATTGTAAATTCTTAATTGATGATTTTGGTGGACCAAATCCATACTACAAAGGCATGGGTGAAGTAATCATGAGTATGAATCTGGGAGCAGCTACTGACTTATGGGGAGACATTCCATATTCAGAAGCTCTTCAAGGCAATGAAAAGGGAGAAAACCTGACTCCTAAATTTGATTCTCAACAAAATGTATTAGCAGCTATACAAAGTTTACTGGATGATGCGATCGCAAGCTTTGCGAAAGATAAAGCAAGTAATGCAGTTACACCAGGAGGCGATGACTTTATGTACCGTGGGAATATTACTAAATGGACAAAGTTGGCTTATACTTTAAAAGCCAGATACTATTCCCGTTTGGCTAAAAAACCGGGTTTTGATGCAAATTTAATTCTTACCTATTTAAGTAAAGGAATTGCAAGCAATGCAGATAATTGTTATGCGATCCATGGAACAGGGGCATCAGAAGCAAATCAATGGGCTGCTTATTTAGATAATAGAGCTTATATTGCAGCATCTCAAGTGTTAATTGACTCCATGGGAAACATGAACGATCCGCGTACTCCACAATACTTTGATACAACAGGAGTTGGTGAAGCTGTTGGAAATCCATTGGGAAGTTTTGAAGCAAGCGTATCTTATTGGGGGCCCTATACAGGAGGATACTCACCTGGAGACCAACTTACAGATCCATCAAAACATATTGTATTGGTTTCTTATGCAGAAGCAAAATTTTTAGAAGCAGAAGCAAAAGTACGTTTGAATGATGCATCAGCATTTACTACATTAAACGATGCTATTAAAGCTTCTGTTCAAGAAGTAACCGAAGATGCAGATGATGGTTCTTCTATTGCTACTTATACTTCAGTAAAGACCAATTTAAATTCAGTAATCCTTGAAAAATGGAAAGCGATGTTTACAGAACCGATAGAAGCATATGCAGCTTATAGGATAACTGGATTTCCCAGATTAAAACCAAATCCAAGTGCATCCTTACCATACATTCCAAAACGTTACCCTACTGCTCAAAGTGAACGTGTATCCAATCCAAATGCACCAACTCCATCTTTAGGAACACCAGTTTGGTATGCAGAATAAATAGCTTGGCCGACAAAAAAAGAGTTTATAAACAATTGATCTAATAAAAAATCCCCGGTTTCTGCATACCAAGCAGATTCTCGGGGTTTTTTCGGTTCAAAAAAAAATCCTTTCATATTACAAAAAAATGTATATTTGCATTAATAAGTTTACAATACAGTATACAGTTCACTCAAGTTTAATTCTTTTAGATTACAAAAGAAATGAAAAAAGCAAAGTTGCACTTCAACTTCCTTTCAGCAGCTGACAAGATGTTCAGCAGAATCGCTGTTTTGTTTATTCCTAAAGTTGTAGCACTTATTCCAGTTGCAACTAAAGTACCCCATAACCCTAGACGCTAAGTCGTACAGCTCTATTTAGACCGCTTACGTGGTGGTCATCCTCCGAAATCCCTTATTTAATTTTTAAAACGTGATGGTATTTATATTGCCATAACGCTTCGTGTTTAATTTTAACTTTTTTACTGATGGATAACTCAGTATTTGATGTTATTGTTGCCAATGCGCAACATGTACAATATTCGCAAACAATCGTTGATGAGATGGAATCTTCTGCAAAGGCTCGTGGAACTGGTATTGCAAAAAGATCTCCTGACTATATCACTCAAAAAATGCTGGAAGGTAAAGCCGTTATTGCGCTTACAAAAGAAGGTGAATGGGCAGGTTTCTGTTATATTGAAACCTGGAGTCATGGGAATTATGTTGCCAACTCTGGCCTTATCGTGTCTCCGAAATTCCGCAAAGGTGGTTTAGCAAAAGCAATCAAGGAGAAAATTTTTGAGCTATCAAGAACTAAATATCCTGAAGCGAAAATTTTTGGTCTTACCACTGGTTTGGCAGTTATGAAAATTAACTCCGATTTGGGATATGAACCCGTTACTTATTCCGAACTTACACAGGATGATCAATTTTGGAAAGGCTGCCAAAGCTGTGTCAATTTCGACATCTTAAAAATGAAGGAACGCAAAAATTGTCTGTGTACCGCAATGTTATACGATCCATTAGAAAAAGAAGAAAAGAAAGAAGAAAAAGTTGTCAAGAAAGACGACATAAAAAAAAACGACAAACGGAAGTAGTTATTCCGCTCTAACAACTAAAAATAAATAAAAAATGAAAAATAATAAAGTGGTTTTAGCATTTAGTGGTGGCTTAGACACAACTTATTGTGCTGTTTATTTAACGAAGATAAAGAACTATGAAGTACACGCAGTAAGCGTTAATACAGGTGGTTGGGATGCTGAAGAAGTTGCTAGAATAGAAAAACATGCATTTGCATTGGGAGTAAAATCATTTAAATGCATTGATGAAACCGATAATTTTTATAAAACCGTTATTCGTTTCCTGATTTATGGAAATGTGTTGAAAAATAATACATACCCTCTTTCTGTTAGTGCCGAACGTATTTCACAAGCAATGGTTATTGGTAACTATGCGAAAGCGATTGGTGCAACAGCTGTAGCGCATGGTAGTACAGGTGCCGGTAACGACCAGGTTCGTTTTGATATGGTTTTTAATATTCTCGTTCCGGATGTAGAAATCATTACACCCATCCGTGATATGAAATTATCCCGTGAAGCAGAAATTGAATTTTTGAAATCTCATGGTGTGAACATGAATTTTGAAAAAGCAAAATATAGTATCAACAAAGGCATTTGGGGAACATCAGTAGGAGGAAAAGAAACACTTACTTCCAAAGATTATTTACCGGAAGATGCATTTCCTACACAACTTACAAAACAAGGAAAAGAACAAATCTCCCTTCGGTTTGAAAAAGGTGAATTAATAGGCATCAACGGGAAAAAATTTAAAAGCTCTGTAGTGGCAATCCAGGAATTAGCAGCCATGGCTGCTCCGTATGCAATTGGTCGTGATATCCATGTAGGAGATACCATCATTGGAATTAAAGGACGTGTTGGCTTTGAAGCTGCAGCACCCTTAATTATCATCAAAGCACACCATCTACTGGAAAAGCATACCTTGACCAAATGGCAATTGTATTGGAAAGATCAATTATCGGCCTGGTATGGAAACTGGCTGCATGAAGGTCAATTCCTAGATCCGATCATGAGAAATATTGAAAGCTTCTTAGAAGAGACACAAAAAAATGTAACAGGTGAAGTATTCGTTACGCTTCAACCTTATAATTTCCAGGTAACCGGTATCGAATCACCTTATGATTTAATGTCAGCCAAGTTTGGAAGCTACGGTGAAATGAACAATGGCTGGACAGGTGAAGATGTAAGAGGTTTTGCAAAAATATTTGGAAACCAAACATCCATCTATCATCAAGTGAATAGTAAAGCAGAATTAACACCTCAGGAATAATCAAACATGAATAACACAAAAACAATACAGGTTGGAGTTGTTGGTGGAGCAGGTTATACCGGTGGTGAGCTATTGCGTATACTTGTAAATCACCCGCATGCAACAATTGCTTTTGTACACAGTAAAAGTAAGACCGGAAAATTTATTCATGAAGTGCATACCGATTTAATTGGTGATACCCATCTTAAATTTACTTCCGAACTCTCTGATGCAATTGATGTCCTTTTCCTTTGTGTTGGACATGGTGAAGCAAAAGTATTTCTTGCCGAAAACAAAATTGATAAGAAAATAAAAATCATTGACCTTAGCCAGGATCATCGACTCAACAATACAGAATTTGTATACGGTTTACCCGAGCTAAACAAAGAGCAAATTAAAAAAGCAACTTATATTGCAAACCCCGGATGTTTTGCAACATGTATTCAATTAGCTTTATTGCCATTGGCTTCAAAAGGCTTATTGACAGAAGATGTACATATTTCTGCCACAACTGGATCAACAGGTGCAGGGCAGTCATTAAGCACCACTTCTCACTTTAGCTGGAGACAAAATAATCTAAGTATTTATAAAGCTTTTGAACATCAGCACTTAAATGAAATAGGACAAAGTTTAACACAATTACAAAAAGGGTTTTCGAAAGAATTAAATTTTATTCCCTATCGTGGAGCCTTTACGCGTGGTATTATTGCCGGTGTATACACCAATTGTGAATTAAGTATTGAAAAAATTCAAGAGCTCTATCAAGCTTATTATGCAGTGCATCCTTTTGTGCATATTAGCAAGAATGCAATTGACTTAAAACAAATTGTCAATACAAACAAAGGCTTGTTGCAATTACAAAAGCATGGAAATAAATTATTAATCACCAGTTGCATTGATAATTTGTTGAAAGGAGCTTCCGGGCAAGCTGTTCAAAACATGAATTTGTTGTTTGGTTTGGAAGAGAAAGCAGGTTTAAATTTAAAAGCAGCCTATTTTTAAAATGTCTCACGATTGGCTTACATACGGCTTAATGTTTATACTGGCATTCTCTGCTGGGTTTATTGACTCTGTTGTTGGAGGAGGTGGACTCATTCAATTGCCAGCTTTACTTATCCTGTTTGCCGGATTGCCTATTCCAACACTGATGGGTACAAATAAATTTGCAGGTTTTTCCGGAACGGCTTTAGCAACTACTCGATATCTTAAACAAACCAATGTTCCCTGGAAATCAATTTGGCCCGCCATTGTATCCGCATTGATTTTTTCATGCCTTGGTGCACGCGTCGTTAGTCATGTTCACAAGGAAGATATTAAAATTATCGTGTTGTGTTTATTGGTTATTGTTGCCATCTATACATTTTTTAAAAAGGAATTTGGATTGCATCATGCACCCAAACTCAATGTATTGAAAACCGCCGTATACTCTTTTTTAACAGGAGCAATACTTGGATTTTACGATGGCTTTTTTGGCCCGGGTACCGGTAGTTTTTTAATCGTTGTGTTTATCAGCCTTTTCGGATTTAACTTCTTGATCGCTTCCGCATCAGCAAAACTAGTGAACTGTGCTACCAATATTTCGGCACTTACTTACTTTATCATAACCGGACAAATTGATTATCCATTAGCTATTTCGATTGCTGTTTTTAATATGGCAGGCTCTTTCCTGGGTGCAAAAATGGCCATTAAAAAAGGAAGCGCCTTTGTGAGAACTTTCTTTTTAATCATTGTGACTGGAATGATTTTAAAATTTGGATACGACATACTAATTACAAATAAATAATTTAAACTCTCTGAAACATGAACTTATTTAACGTTTATCCTTTATTCGATATCGAGCCTGTAAAAGCGCAAGGATCTTACATTTGGGATGCCAATGGAACAAAATACTTGGACCTTTATGGCGGACATGCTGTTATTTCCGTAGGGCACAGTCATCCGTATTATGTTCAAAAAATAACGGATCAATTGAATAAAATCGGATTTTATTCCAACTCGGTAAAAATTAAACAACAAGAAGAGCTTGCTAAAAAATTAGGCGAACTTTCAGGATATGAAAATTATAATTTGTTTTTATGCAACAGTGGAGCTGAAGCGAATGAAAATGCATTGAAACTTGCTTCCTTTCAAACAGGAAGAAAAAAAGTAATTGCCTTTGGAAAATCATTTCATGGACGTACTTCCCTGGCTGTTGCTGCAACAGATGATGCAAAGATTGTAGCTCCTATTAATGCGACGCCAAATATTGTTTTTATTCCATTTAATGACATTGCTGCATTTGAAAAAGCAATTGATAAGGAAACATGTGCCGTTATCATTGAAGGTATTCAAGGTGTGGGAGGAGTGAATATTCCCACTGTTCCGTTTTTACAAAAGATAAAAGCACTTTGTGAGATAAATGGTGCATTGCTCATATTAGATGAGGTGCAATCAGGATACGGACGATCAGGTAAATTCTTTGCGCATCAACATGCCAATGTAAAACCCGATATCATTACTACTGCAAAAGGTATGGGTAATGGTTTTCCAATCGCCGGTGTTTTAATTAATCCGGCAATTGAAGCAAAGATGGGCATGTTAGGAACTACATTCGGCGGTGCTTACTTAGCCTGTGCTGCCGGTATTGCCGTATTGGATATTATCAAGAAAGAAGGTTTGATCGAAAATGCTGAAACCATTGGAAACTATTTAATGCAGGAGTTAACTAAAATAGATGGAATAAAAGAAGTACGTGGACAAGGACTGATGATTGGAATTCAATTAGAAGTTCCTTGTGCCGAACTGCGTAATGAATTATTGAACAAGTATAAAATGTTTACAGGTTCTTCTTCTGAGAAGAATACGTTGCGTATTCTTCCAGCTTTGAATGTTACCAAAGTGGAAATAGATTTGTTCCTTACCGCATTCAGTGCCGCTCTTAAATCAGTAAAATTAATTGTTGCTTAACGGTCGCTCTCTAAAATTTATTATTAAAAGATTTACACAAATGAAATTTTTCACTTCCGTAAATGATGTAAAAAATATTGATGCCTTGGTTCAGGATGCCATTGCGTTGAAAAAGAATCCCTATGCTTATCCGCAATTGGGGAAAAATAAAACAATTGGATTGATCTTCATGAATCCAAGTCTGAGAACACGATTGAGTACACAAAAGGCAGCAATGAATTTTGGAATGAACGTAATGGTGATGAATATTGATAAGGAAGGTTGGGCATTAGAAATGGAAGAAGGTGCTGTGATGAATGGTACAACAGTAGAACATATAAAAGATGCCGCAGCTGTAATGGGACAATATTGTGATGTGATTGGTATACGTTGTTTTCCAAATTTAAAAAGCAAAGAAGAAGATTACAGCGAAAACGTATTGAAAAAATTCATGACCTATTGCAACGTTCCTATTGTAAGCTTGGAGAGTGCTACATTACATCCTTTACAAAGCTTGGCAGATGTTATTACAATCAGAGAAGAGTGGAAAGAAAAAAATAAACCAAAAGTAGTGCTTACTTGGGCACCACATATTAAACCCTTGCCTCAGGCGGTATCCAATTCCTTTAGCGAATGGATGTGTAAAGCAGATGTAAATTTTACAATCACACATCCCAAAGATTATGAATTAGCCGGCAACTTTACGCAAGGAGCAAAAATAGTGCATGACCAGCAAGAAGCTTTGCGTGATGCAGATTTTATTTATGTAAAGAATTGGTCGGCATACAACGACTATGGTAAAATATTATGTACGGATACAAGCTGGATGTTAACCAACGAAAAACTGAAAGTAACAAATAATGCAAAAGTGATGCATTGTTTACCTGTTCGTAGAAATGTAGAATTAAGTGATGAGATTTTGGATGGACCAAATTCATTGGTGCAGAAGCAAGCATTTAACCGTTTATTTTCCGCGCAAGCAGTATTAAAAAATATTTTGGAGACTATTTAACTATGCAAAGACTTTATATTGTAAAAATTGGCGGGAACGTAATTGATAATCCTATAGCGTTGGAGAAATTTTTAAATGATTTTAAAAATATTTTAGGAGCTAAAATACTTATTCATGGTGGTGGAAAATCAGCGACTGATATGGCGGCTCAGCTGAATATTCCGCAGCAGCTAATAAACGGAAGACGCATTACAGATGCGGAAACATTAAAGGTGACGGCTATGGTTTACGCCGGTTTAATCAATAAAGAAATAGTGGCTTCTTTACAATCAAAAAATATTAATGCAATTGGTCTTTCCGGAGCAGATGGAAACAGTATCCAAACATTAAAACGTAAAGTTGCAGAAATTGATTATGGTTTTGTTGGAGATATCCATGAAAAAAGTGTGAATACTGCTTTCATAACCTCTTTATTGAAAACGGGTATAACACCTGTTTTTTCTGCCATAACGCACGACGGCAATGGTCAGCTTTTAAACACCAATGCAGATACTATTGCTTCTGCATTAGCCATTGCATTGGCACCGTTTTATTTAGTGCAGCTTAATTTTTGTTTTGAAAAGAAGGGTGTCTTGAGAAATGTAGATGATGATAATTCTGTTATCGATACTATTACACCTCAAAATTATAAAATACTCCTGAGTGAAGGTATTATTTCAAAAGGTATGATTCCTAAATTGGACAATGCGTTTGAAGCCATTCAGAATGGAGTGAAATCAGTTGTAATTGCACACTCAAACGACTTACTGGAAGCAACGCATGAAAACAAACACGCAGGAACAAAACTTATTGCCGGATGAAGTAAAACTTCGTCACTTGTCGGAGGAGGTCTTTTCACTGCTGAAGAAATTGATTGCTACACCTTCTTTGAGTAAAGAGGAAGATGCTACAGCAGATCTTATTCAACAGTTTTTGGAGGCAAAAGGAATTAAGACAGAGCGTAAACTCAATAATATTTGGGCAGTAAATAAGCATTTTAAAAAGGAACATCCCACTATATTGTTGAACTCTCATCACGATACGGTGAAGCCAAATTCAGGATATACAGTAGACCCATTTCAAGCAATTGAAAAAGACGGAAAATTATTTGGCCTGGGAAGCAATGATGCCGGTGGTCCTTTGATGGGATTGTTAGCAAGCTTTCTTTACTTTTATGATTTGCCAACTGCTTATAATTTTATTTATGCAGCTACTGCAGAAGAAGAGATATCTGGTAAGAATGGCGTTGAATGCATTCTGCCGGAATTGGGTAAAATTGATTTTGCCATTGTTGGTGAACCCACCTTGATGCAATTGGCAATTGCAGAAAAAGGATTATTGGTAGTTGATTGCGTTGCACACGGTCGATCAGGACACGCAGCCAGAGAAGAAGGAGAGAATGCAATTTACAAAGCACTTACAGATATAGCCTGGTTTCAAACATTCAAATTTCCAAAAGTGTCAGAAACGTTGGGCCCGATTAAAATGAGCGTTACGATTATTCATTCCGGGTCACAGCACAATGTAGTACCTGATAAATGTGAATTTACAGTGGATGTGCGCATAACAGATGCTTATACAAATGAAGAAGTGCTGGATATTATCAAACAACATGTGTCCTGTGAGGTAAAACCTAGGTCGGTGCGGTTAACACCTTCCTCTATTTCAAAAGATCATCCCATTGTAAAAGCTGGATTGTCACTTGGAAGAACAACATACGGTTCACCAACGACCTCTGATCAAGCCTTAATGAATTTTCCATCACTGAAGTTAGGTCCTGGCGATTCGGCACGTTCGCATACAGCCGATGAATTTATTTATATCAATGAATTAAAAGAGGGAATTGAATTGTATGTAAAAATGCTGCTTCGTGCAACATAGCTTCAGCGACGTCGCATTCAAATCAATTAAGTGTTACAATTAAATTAAACGACCATGAAACTTTGGCAAAAAGAAAACGATACAACTTCCGCATGGATTGAAAAATTCACCGTAGGAAAAGATAATGAGCTTGACATTGTGCTTGCTGAGTTTGATGTATTGGGCTCTCTGGCACATACAGAAATGTTAGCGTCTATTGGTTTATTGACCAAGGAGGAATTAACGCTCATTCATACAGAGCTTAAAAAGATTCTATCAGAAATAAAACAAGGGCAATTTAAAATTGAAGATGGAGTAGAAGATATCCATTCTCAAATAGAATTAATGCTGACCCAACGTATTGGAGACGCAGGAAAAAAAATTCACAGCGGAAGATCACGGAATGACCAGGTGTTGGTGGACCTTAAATTATACTTGCGTCATGAGGTTAAAGAAATATCCGGAAAAGTGCATTCTTTGTTCAATCAACTTATTAAATTAAGTGAAACACACAAAGCGAAACTTCTTCCTGGATATACACATTTACAAATCGCAATGCCCTCTTCCTTTGGATTATGGTTTGGAGCGTATGCTGAAAGTTTAGTGGATGATATGGAATTATTAATTGCAGCGTATAATGTGGCCAATAAAAATCCCTTGGGTTCCGGAGCCGGTTATGGTTCATCATTTCCACTTGATCGTACGAAGACAACCGAACTGTTGAATTTCAAAACCTTAAATCACAATGTGGTGTATGCACAAATGACCAGAGGGAAAACGGAAAAAATTGTTGCAGTAGCAATGGCCTCTGTTGCGGCCACACTTTCTAAATTGGCGTATGACGTATGTTTGTATATCAATCAGAATTTTGGGTTTATCTCTTTCCCGGATAATCTAACAACAGGCAGCAGCATTATGCCGCATAAGAAGAATCCAGATGTGTTTGAATTGATTCGCGCAAAATGCAACAGATTGCAAGCATTGCCAAATGAATTGACATTGCTTATAAATAATTTACCTTCCGGCTATCACCGGGATATGCAGTTAACAAAAGAAAGTTTGTTTCCTGCAATTGTGGAATTAAAAAACTGCATTGAAATAACAGAGTTAATGTTAAATCACATTGAAGTGAAGGATAATATTTTGAAAGATGATAAGTACAAATACCTGTTCAGCGTGGAGGTTTTAAATGAAGAGGTACTTGCGGGTGTTCCATTTAGAGATGCTTACAAAAAAGTAGGGAAGGCCATCGAAGAAGGATCATTTAAGCCGGCTACGAAAGTAAATCACACACATGAAGGCAGTATTGGAAATTTGTGTAATGAGGAGAATGTGAAGCAGATGAAGGAGTTGATGGGGAAACTTGAATAAAAAACGCCAAAGTTTTTTAAAACCTTTGGCGTTTCGCGTTATCAATCAAAATTTAAATTACTACTAAAAAATCGGTTGGCTAAATGGTTTTCTTGAAAACAATGTTGCCTCATCAATATCTTTCAATTTGCAAATGTAACGTGTCATACGTTCCACTCCAAATCCTGCTCCTGCTGAAGACACCAATTTACCTGCTTTAGCAGCTTCAATGTAATTTGCAAAAACCTGTTGATTTGTTCCCGTTTCTTCCATACGTTTTAAAATTTGTTTGTATTCAAATTCACGTTCCGCTCCGGATAAACCTTCACCAAAACCTTCCGGCCAAATAATATCATAGTTCAAATACGTGTTTGGACGTGATAGATCTTCTCTGTCATAGAATTCACGTTTGTGGTTTACCAACCAGAATGGCTCTGTCGCTTCTTTTGATTTAATTTTTTCATAGTCCTCTCCGTATTGTTTTTCAAGCTCCTCAGTTCTGTATAATTCCAACTTACCATATTTTGGTAACAGACTACCACGTAACTTTTTAATGGTATCGGGGATTTCTTTGTTCAAGTGATCAAAAACAAAAGCGATCAACCGCTCCATAAAGTCCATTACAAATTCTTTGGATTTACCTTTAAATTCAAAATCAACTTGTGTGAATTCAAATAAGTGACGCCCCGTGTCTTTTCTATCCGCTAATTCTAAACGAACGTTTGGTGATACAATATAGATAGCATCTAATTCATCGTTCATCAATGCTAATTGTTTATGAAAAATCATTGATTTCGTTAAGCTCCATTGTTGATTTGCATAATGAATGCTTGCGTCAACCACACTGTGATTTAATGGATCTGTAATAGGAGATAACATCAAGGGCATAATTTGCGTCAGTTTATTTTGATACATAAACTCATGTGTTGCTCGGATGATTCCTTGTTGTACCGTCAGGATATCTTTGATCCCAGGTGCCTGAATCTTCTTCAGGGTACTTTGTAAAGCTGTTGTTTTGTCTAATGTTGCTTCCATAACTATTTAAATTGTTTAATGATTTTCGTTTTTAATTTTGACAAAGATAGATCGCAAATCATTTTGTTGCCAAAAATTCAACTAAATCGATTAATTATTACGAAAATGATAAATTAAATAAATATTCATTATATTTGTGATAAAATAGACCTTGTTTTATGGGCCAAAATTTTCAACTTGATAAACTGGATCGGCAGATTCTCTCCATGTTAATGGTAGATTCTACGATTCCATACACTGAAATAGCAAAGGAGCTGGTGATTTCAGCTGGAACGGTACACGTTCGAATGAAAAAATTAATGGAAACCGGAGTGGTGATGGGTTCTCATTTAGAAATTAATCCGGCGAAGGTAGGTTATGATATCTGTGCGTTTCTGGGAGTATTCCTGGAAAAAGGTTCAGAATATAATGATGCCGTTGCCCGTTTGAAGAAGGTTCCGGAAGTGGTGGAATTGCATTATACAACAGGTCAATACAGCATGTTTGCAAAAATACTTTGCAGAGATACACAACATTTAAGAGAAGTATTGAACGAGCATATACAAGCAATAAAAGGGGTGCAGCGAACGGAGACATTTATTTCACTTGAACAAAGTATTAAACGGCAAGTGGAAGTGAAGCTGAAGAAATAAGAACATTAACACGATCTTTTGAATAGTTATTTCCAGGCAATATTTTGTTGCCCCTCCCATAAATATAAGCAATGAAAAGAATACTAAACGACAGAAGTTTTAGGCTTTCAATTATTCTGACATTAATATTCTTTGGGACAGGAATTGTTTTTTATTTTTTTGGATGGGCCGAATTAAATTGGCTCTTATTTTTAGTGTTACCCGTTGTATTGGGCTTTGCAATCGGAGCATTGCCAAACAGAAAGTGGGCACGCGTTGGAGCAATTTTAGCAGCAATAGCATTTCTTGTTGGATTATTTTCTGTTGGAATTGCGGGGTTCCTTTGTGTTATTTATTCCATTCCGATTATTGTTCCGGTCATGTTTCTTGGTAGTGTCATAACACGGTTGGTTGATAGATACAAGACTATAAAAACGGATAAACTTCCGATCCTTTTGCTCCCTTAATTCCTTTTTTAATTGCTGCACCTATTCAGACTGCATTAACAAAGGATACGAAGAATGTCATTGAAGTAAGAACGGAGCGGATTTTCAACTTCACACCGGAACAAGTTTACGATGCCATAAAATCAGTTGATACCTTAGATGCAGATAAACCATTCTTAATGTATTTCGATTTACCGGTTCCAGTTAAATGTATATTGGACAAAGAGGAGGTTGGTGGTATTAGGACATGTTATTTCAAAGGAGGAAACTTTAGCGTTAATAATTACGGTGGTGGAACAATAACCGAAAAAATAACAGAACTGGAACGAGGCAAAATTTTAAAAATGGATGTTATTGACTACACATTGGTGGGACGAGATTGGCTGGGATTCAAAGAGGCCATCTATTATTTCGATAAAGTTGGTGACCACAGTTGCAAAGTTACAAGGATTACAACTTATACCTCCAAAACGACTCCACGATTTTACTGGGAACCCTTGGAAAAACATGGGATACGGCAAGAACACGACTATGTTTTTAATTACCTGGAGAAGGAACTGAAAAGAAAGTACGTCAGATAGTAAGCGTGTTCAAAAATAAAAAAGAATGATTTTTTTATACAAAATTGTGTTTGGCGCATCTCCCATCTGCCCATATTAAATTTCCTACGAATAAAAATTAACCAAGCGTATATTATGCAAAACTCTAAAATGCTTGTTTTAGCAGGCAATACAGAGTAGTGGTCACAAAAATAAATTTGCTTTGGCATTTTTTTTTGCTTTATCTTTGTCTCAGCAAATTAAAAAGAACAATGAAAACAGTAACTACATATTTCTTCTTTTATCCCTTTTATAGTGAAACCCAGAAGGATTCAAGTAAGTAATATGTAATCAACATAAAATTTTACAAGCGGGTCCAAAAATGACCCGCTTTTTTTTTACCCTTAAACAATATGACAAAAGACAAGATGCGTAATTTTAAAGTAGCAATTTTCGGTACAGCGGCTTCTTACCACGATTTAGCCGCAAAGAAATATTATGGGCAAGATGTAGATGTTGTAGAATGCGGAACATTCCGTCAATGCTGCGATATGCTAAAAGGGAATCATGCAGATTATGCTGTAATGGCCATCGAAAATTCACTGGCTGGAAGTATACTTACCAATTACAATTTAATTGATGAATATAAATTTCGCATCATCGGTGAACAATATTTGCGAATCGAATTAAACCTATTGGCACTGGAAGGTGTAAAAATAGAAGAGATTGAGTTTGTTCATTCACATCCAATGGCGCTGGCACAATGCACCAGCTTTTTAGCGCAATATCCTCATATAAAAGTGGTGGAACAAGGGGATACCGCCTCTTGTGTGAAAAATATCAGTGCGAAGAGTCTTAGAAATACAGCTGCCATTGCCAATAAATATGCATCGGAAAAATATCAGGTTCCTGTTTTACATGCAGGTATTGAAAACAACAAGCAGAATTTTACACGCTTCATGATCCTTTCAAAAGGAGATGCTTGCCCGGATCAACCAAATAAAGCATCTGTATGTTTCCGCTTGAGACACGAAGTGGGCTGTTTGGTGGAGATTTTAAATGTGTTTAAACAAAATCAAATTAGCTTATCGAAAATTCAAAGTGTTCCGGTAATGGGACATCCGAACGAATATTCATTTCATACGGATGTAGAATGGACGAAATACGAAAACTTTCAAAATGCGATCACGACAATTAAAGGTGAAGCCAATACTGTTTCAGTTTTGGGTGAATACATAAAAGCATCAATTAGTCAATCATAAATTTTAAAAATAAAACGATGAGTTCTTTACTAAAAATTACCCCAATTAGTCAATGGCACAAAAATGACAAACGTCCACTTATTATTAGTGGTCCATGCAGTGCAGAAACAGAATCACAAATGCTGACAACAGCAAAAGCAATTGCAGCAATTGATAAAAATATTATTTTCAGAGCCGGTATCTGGAAGCCCCGTACCCGCCCAAATTCCTTTGAAGGT
>C688J18823_10001001_pt1 | contig 17164 bp, 14 predicted proteins | sample HopSoiMetagenom1_FD_18823 | JGI IMG/M metagenome (IMG submission 18823) | reverse complement strand
GAGCCTGCTGGACCGATTTCATCCGGCCTGTCCGTCAATCGAGAGACCCTCGTGCGCGATCTCCAGCGTCTCCATCGCGATTTCGTTGTTTTTCGCGTTGAAGCCCGCCACCGTGTATTTGCTCGGCCAGCCGCGCTTGAACTGCCAGCGCATCACTTCCTGCTTGGCTTCGTCGAGCAGGATGATCGCGCCCTCGGTGCGGTGCACCGTGCCGTTCAGGCCTTCGAGGATCCAGTTCCACAGCGTCAGGTCGCCGATGATCCCGCGCTTGAGCACGATGTTGGTGAACTTCTTCAGGCCGGGAATCTTCCGCACCGTAAAATCCTCGCTGCCGTTGCGGTATTCGATCGGGTCCATCGAAGCTTCAAGTCCGGAGCACTCGGCGAACGAACCCTTTACGGCGGTGCCGTCATCGCTGATGCCGGTAATGACGACTTCGAACTGGTGACCCGCATAGGGGTCTTCTCGGAATACGGGAGGCATGTGCTGTCCTCTTTGGGTTGCGCGCGTGTCAGGTCGTGGTCTGATCCAGCGTCTTCTGCTGGATGCGGAAAATCACGAACTCGGCCGGCTTCACCGGCGCGATGCCGATCTGGCAGATCAGCCGTCCATTATCGATGTCGTCCTGGGTCATGGTGGTGTGGTCGCATTTGACGAAGAAGGCTTCGTCGGCCTTGCCGCCCTGCAGCGCGCCACTGCGCCACACCGTGGTCAGGAAGTTGGTGATGGTCTGCCGCACTCGCGCCCACAAGGGCTCGTCGTTTGGTTCGAACACCACCCATTGGGTGCCGACATCGATCGACTGCTCGACGAAGATGAAGAGCCGGCGCACGTTGATGTATTTCCACGCCGAGTCGGAGGTGACGACGCGCGCGCCCCAGACGCGGTAGCCGTTGCCGGGGAAGTAGCGCAGCGCATTGATGCTCTGCGGATTGAGCAGATCCTGTTCGCGCTTGGTCACGTCGTCGGCGAATTTCTGAATGCCGCGGACCACTTCGTTGGCCGGCGCCTTATGCACGCCGCGCGCGTTATCAACGCGTGCGTAGAGCCCAGCCATGTGTCCGGACGGCGCCATATCGACGTCTTTCGCGATGCTTGGGTCGCGCACCACGACCCACGGATAATAAAGCGCGGCGTATTTCGTATCGATCGGGGCTCGAAATTCCTGGATACCACTGATGTCGAGCCCGTCAGGCGGATCGAGAATGGCGAAGCAGCTCTTGAGCGACTCGCAGTGAGTAACGAGTGCCGACTGGATCACCGTCGACCACATGCCTGGCACGATGACGATCGAGATATCGGTGATGTCTTCGAGCGCCTGGATGCCGGTGCGATTGCCGCTGCCGCCGTCGACGCCGACGAAATCGTCGCTGGTGAGACTCGATAGCTTGTCGTCGCCGCCGGCAAACTCGACGCCGTCCGGAACCGGCGTGGCCGGAAAGTCCGCGAGCTGTGTAAAGTCCCCGCCGATGTTTTGCTGGGCCGCCGGAAGCTGGACCAGCTTCGACAGGCTGTTAATCTGCTTGACGATGTAATTCGGACTGTCCACCGCGAAAGAAAGATTGCCGAATGTCTCTACCGTCGTGCCGTCCGTGACTGTGACCATCGCCTCGATCACCCGCATCTTGTTGCCTTCAAGATAGCTGAGCGTCGGTGCGCCCGAGAGGGTCACGACCGGGCCTGCGACGTCCGCGATGGTGAATAATTCCTTGGCCTGGCTCGAGTCGGTGAGTTCGACGATCGCGCCTTTGTAGAGCGACGAAGCGGCCCAGACGTTCAGTGTGTCCGGACTGACCGCACTGTTGGCGCCGCGCAATCGCCGAACCTTCGCGCCAACCGCCGGAGCTCCGGTGACGTCGAACTTCTTGTTGGGTGCATCGAGGCTCGCGACGACATATTCATCCGCGTTGACCACGATGCGCTGACCATTGGCGAGGTCTCCGCCGGAAAGTCCGGTGACCGCATCGACCGTGAGCGTGCTGATGCCGGGATTGGCGCCGGGAACGACCGCCTGGATGGTCATGACAGCCGCGGCGTTCTGGCCGATCACCGGATCGACCAGCAAGGACAGCGTGCTGCCGGTCATCGGCTCGACCTTGACCGTCATGCCGTTGCCCCACTCGCCGATGGATTTCGCATCGAACGTGAGCGTCGCGTCGGGTTTGACTTCGAACAGCTCCACGAAGTCTTTTCGTTTGACCGACACGCTTTCGGTGAAGGCTGGAGCGAGGGTGACGATGTTAGTCTTGCTGTCGATGGCCTTGACGGTGAATGGACCGCCGCTGATCGGCTGACGGGTATCGCCGTTGATGATCTTGACGGCGGCGGAGTTGGTCCCGATGCCGACCAGGTGGGAGAGTTTCAATTGCGCGCCGGGTACGGCATCCTTGACGACCGAACTCACCAGACCATGCCCGGCCACCGCTGCCGCCGGGGTTGCGCTGTTGGCGGGAGCTTGGATGTCCTGATGGAACACCCGTTTGACGTACATCTGTTCGCCGCCGTTATCGAAGAAGGCCTTCACCGCGAGCGGAAAGCTCCACCAGTAGCCACCGTCGGTTCCCTGCGACCACTTGTCGAACAAGACGGGGTCTTTCGGCGTTTCCAGAAATCCGCCGAAGGTGCGGGTGAAGTCCAGGAAACTCGTGACCAGTATCGGTTTGCCCGACGTCGGCCCTCGCGCGGTCATTCCGACCGCGCCGCAGATGCTGGTGCTCACCCCCTCGATCGGTTTCGGACCGGCATCGATTTCTTCAACATAGACACCCGGGCTGCGGTATTGGGGCATATCCAATTTCCTCTCGCTGCTAAGTGATGACGATGACCTTGCTGCTACCGAGATCGGCAGGGAGCGTGACGTGGGTCTGGCCGTTCTGGTTGGTTCGGTGATCGACGGCATCGATGGCGACGGCCGTGTTGTTCGGCTCGTACCGAAGCGGCAGCGCGTAGCCGCCGCCGTCGTCGGACAGCACGCGGTCGCGGGTGACGAACACTTCGGCGTTCGCGACCGGACCGGCGCCATTGCGCACCTGTCCGCGCAGCACGCGCAGGTGCGGCTGGAACGGGTAATTCGTCGCCGGCATCAGCACCACGCGCTGGAGCCCCGGTGACTGCGCCGGCGGCTGAACGTCGCTGTAGGGATGGATGTCGAATTCGAATCCGTCCTGTGTTACGGCGTAATACGGCCGGTAGAATTCGGCGGTGATGACCGCGCGATAGTGCCGCACCGGTTGCGCGGCGGGATCATGGCTGCGGCCGAGCCCCGGAAAGATCATGATGCCGCCGGCGCTGCGTCCGGTTCGCACCTCGACCGGACGCCATTGGCCCGGCGCGTCCCGGACAGACAGCGCGCAGGTGACGCTGCCGAGCGGATCGCCGCCGGTGAGATCGTCGACAATCTGCAACCCGATCGGGCTGATCAGGCTGGTGCGGTCGGTCGAAGAATCGCGCCAGAGCGTTGCGAGCGTCATGATCCAACCGCCCCGCTGTAGTTCAGACTGCGGTCGCCGACGCCGCGGCGCGTGTCGCTGGTCATGCTGTCGAGGTTGACGACGCGGATCTCGTAATAGAGCGAGAGACGATAAGGCCGCTGTACCGAGTGCCACACGCGGGTGCGCTCCTCGAGCGTGAGCGGCAGCAGCGTGACCTTGAGGACTTCGTCGGTGGCGATCAGGCTTGCGCCCCGGAGGTCGGGTTGAGCGATCACCGCGCCGTCGTAGAGCGCCTGGATGGCGCATCCGAGCAGCCGGTGTTCGGTCAGCCGGTCACCGCCCCAGGCGGTGACGAGAAAGCGCAGCACCAGCGCCATCGGCGGCTTGCTGATGGTAACGTTTGGCGCTTGGGTGCCGCGAAGACGCGGCTTGTTGCGCGCGCTTGGATCCTCCGCCACTTCGAACAAGAAGATCGTGAGTCTCGCGGGCGTGGTGGAGATGATGCCGGTCAGATCGGATATTTCCACGGTCGGCGGACCCGGCAGCGTGCTCGCAGCCGTCGTCAATACGCTCTGAAGCGTTTCGGATACCGCAGCGATGACACCAAAATCTGCCACGCGATCCTGAACTCCATCGCGCGAACGGCATCGGACAACGCCACCGCCGCGCTTCGGTCCACAGATTAGCAAGCGGCGTACCAGCGCCCGGCGGCGCAGGAATCCGGAGTTTATTCATCGGCTTGAGCGTTCGCTGGCAGCTGTGGGCGCCGTAATGGCATGGACAAAAAAGTCCGGCATGTGCGAGGACCTCGCGAAGCGAGACCGCGACAGATAGAATAATGATTCCGGGCGCAAGCCGCGTGTACGCGGCTGATCTTGCAGTGGCGTTGTCGCTGGCGGGGAATGGACAGATTTGTCTATGCACGTACCGGATCAGCAGGAACAAGCCGATCTAATTGCTTATCTCGAGACGCTTAAAAGAATTGGCATGCTCACGTCTTGAGATTGGCCTAGTCGCGCGACAAGGGATGACCGATTAAGCCCCGGCGAGTGAGCGTCATCGGGCCATATCTGAGCGGGATTGAATGGAGGATAGTTCATTTGCGACATCGATCAACAGGCGGCCGCCGCTCCAAACGATGCGACAGATGAAGCTATATCAACCTCATCCACTTCAAGCTGGCATGCCCGTTCCTGCCGACGATGATGTGGTTGTGCACCAGGATTATCGTCGCTTCGGGACGAATGCTCCACTTGCAAAACCGGGTTAGGGATATCAATGGTTTAGCCGAGTACCCCCATAGGCTACCGTTACACCAACGACATCAATATGTTAGATGTCATTTTGGCAAATGCTCGCAGCCGGGGGATCTTAGAATCCCGCGAACTGGCGCCCTTCGACCCGCGACCTCCCGCCCTTGGCAAGCGCGAGGGGATAGCGTTGTTGCGGGGGTCCCAGCAAATCCAGGGTCATTTGTGGCGGTTGCGCCGCAGTCAGGGTCGGTGCGTATGAGCCTTTCTTTCGAAGAGCTGGATTTCCGCCCGACGCCGATGGGCGTGCTGAGCCTGAGGCGCCGCAGGCGGCCGATGTCTGATGTCGATGTTTACGAAATCAAGCTCGGCGACGAGTTCCTGATGTCGAGCCAGTTCACGGCAGCCGAGATCGAACTGGCGCGGCTCGGGCTGGCGGCGCTCCGTCGCGGGCATCTCGACGTGGTGGTCGGCGGCCTGGGGCTTGGCTACACCGCACGCGCGGTGCTCGAGAACGCCGGCGTACGATCGTTGATAGTGGTGGATGCGCTTGCCGAGGTCATTGAATGGCACGAGCAGGGATTGCTTCCGCTCGGAAAGGAGCTGACGGGCGATCCGCGCTGCCGTCTTGTCAACGGTGACTTCTTCGCGATGTCGTCCTCCGTCGAGGGGTTCGATCATCGTTCACAGGGCCGCCGTTTCGATGCCGTGCTGGTGGATATAGATCATTCGCCGCGCAAGTTGCTGCATCCACGCCACGCCGCGCTGTACGAGCCGGAAGGGTTAGCTCGGCTTGCTGGTCATCTTAATCCAGGAGGTGTTTTCGCGCTCTGGTCGAACGATCCGCCGGATGATGCTTTTGAGCGTGTCCTGGCCGGCGCGTTTGCAACCCAAACATCCCATGTCGTGACCTTCGATAATCTGCGTGGAGACCACGATGTCAGCAACACGGTCTACGTGGCTGTGAAAGCGGACTTGCCATTGCCGTGGGTGATCGTCGACGCGGCGCCCACCGATTGAGGGGCGGGCGGCATGCGTGGCCGCAACTTGCCCCTGCCAACCGGTCATGCAATGCTTGCGCTACCAATAAGACAAGCGCCGGGCGGTCATGCCTTGCGCATCCAGGGCTCAAAAAGGGCCCGGCACCGGGTGGGACCTTTCGGAGATTTTCAAAATGAAATTCAAACATATCGTCGGATTGCTTTCCGCCGCTGCAATGTCGGTTGCGCTCGCGGGCGCGGCCGCGGCCCAGGACAAGACGGTCAAGATCGGCGCGATCTTTCCCTTGAGCGGCAACGCGGCCAGCGCCGGCGTGCACGGCAAGGCGGCGATCGAAACCGCGGTCGAGATCATCAACAGCGGCAATCCCGCGCTCGGCAACCTGCCGGTGACCAAGAATGCGGGCCTCAAGGGCCTCGGCGGCGCCAAGGTCGAAGTCGTGTTCGCCGATAACCAGGGCAGCCCCGCGGTGGGACAGAACCAGGCGCTTCGCCTGATCACCGAAGAGAAGGTGGTGGCGCTGACCGGCGCCTACCAGTCCGGCGTCACGCTCACCGCAAGCGCCATCGCCGAGAAATACGGCATCCCCTTCGTCAACGGCGAGTCGGTCGCGGCCAACCTCACCGAGCGCGGCTTCAAATGGTTCTTCCGCGTCACGCCGGTGGCATCCGACTTCGCCAAGATCTATCTCGAGTTCCTCAAGGAGATGAAGGCCGGCGGACAGAAGGTCGATAACATCGCCCTGGTGCATGAGAATACCGAGTACGGCACCTCGGTTGCGAACGTCATCACCGGCCTGTTCAAGGAGAACGGGCTCGCCATCGCGCAGGACATCGCCTATTCGGCCAACACCACCGACGTGCAGAGCCAGGTGCTGCAGCTCAAGGACAAGAAGCCGGACGTGGTGATCATGATCAGCTACACGTCGGATGCCATCCTTTACGCCAAGACATTCCAGGCGCTGGACTACAAGCCGCCGATGATGATCGCTGACAACGCCGGCTACTCCGACCCGTCGACGCTGAAGGCCGTCGGAAAACAGATTCAGGGCATCTTCAATCGCTCCTCCTTTGCGATCGGCGTCGCGGGATCGCCGACCTTCCTGATCAACGAGATCTACAAGAAGAAGAGCGGCGGCGACGATCTCGACGATACCGCGGCGCGCCAGATGCAGGGCTTCTTCGTGCTAGTCGATGCGATCGATCGCGCCGGCTCGACCGAACCCGCCAAGATCCAGGCGGCGCTGAAGGCCACCGACCTCAAGCCCGATCAATTGATCATGGGCTACAAGGGCGTGAAGTTCGACGACAAGGGCCAGAACGTGCTGGCCGCCGGATTGGTGATCCAGCTTCAGGATGGCGAGAATTACGTGCCGGTCTGGCCGAAGCAATTGGCCAAGACGGCGCCGGTGTTTCCCTACAAGGGTTGGTAATGGTCGGGAAGGGGCGGGATTTCGATCTCGCTCTTTTTGATTTCACCCGGTCACGATCCCGCTAGCTCAACGGCAAGCCGCTAATATGTCCTCTATCCTCGTTCAGGTAATCGTCGGCGGGCTGTTGCTCGGCGCGGTCTACGCGCTGTTCTCGTCCGGCCTCACGCTGATCTGGGGCATGATGAACATCGTCAACTTTGCCCATGGCGATTTCGTCATGCTCGGCATGTATGTCGCGTTCGTGGTGTGGACGGTGCTCGGCGTCGGCCCGTTCGTCGGCGCGCCTGCGGCAGCGCTGGTGCTGGCGACGCTCGGTATCATCGTCTATTTCGGGTTGATCCGCAGCGTGATGAAGGGGCCGATGCTGGCCCAGATCCTCGGCACCTTCGGCCTCGCGCTGCTGCTGCGTTACTCCGTGTTCTGGGGTTTCGGCGCCAACTTCCTGACGCTGCCGGAAAATCTGGTCGGCGGCACCTATGATGTGTTTGGCATCAAGCTGCAGGCCTCGCGCCTGCTGGCGGGCGTCGTCGCCCTGCTGGTGACGCTGGCGCTGCATTTGCTGCTGACGCGGACGTCACTGGGCTCAAAAATGCTCGCGGTCGCCGAGGATGCTACCGCGGCGCAGTTGATGGGCATTCGCCCCGACAGCATGCAGGCGATCGCCTGGGCGATCGCAGCCGGCGCCACCGGACTGGCCGGCGCGCTGATCGCGACATTCTTCTACATCGCGCCAACCGTCGGTGAGACGCTGGGCATCGTCGCCTTCGTCACGGTGTCGCTCGGCGGTTTTGGCAGCGTGCCGGGCGCGCTGGTCGCGGGGCTTTTGATCGGCGTCATCGAGTCGGTGTCGGCCTACTGGATCGGCGCGGTCTACAAGGACATCGTGGTGTATTCGCTGTTCCTGTGTTTCCTCTGGTTCCGGCCGCAAGGCCTGATGGGCAAGATGTAATGCGGCGTTTCATCTGGCCCTCGGTCGCGCTCGCGCTTGTCATTCTCTATCCGCTGCTGTTCACGACGCCGTTCCAGCAGCGGCTCGGCGCGCTGATCCTGCTCTATGCGATCGCGGCTTCCGCCTGGAACATCATCGGCGGCTATGCCGGGCAGGTTTCGGTCGGGCATGTCGTCTTCTTCGGCTGCGGAGCCTATGCTTCGATGGCGGCGTACGCGCATTTCGGCCTGCCGCCTCTGGTCGGGATACCCGTCGGCATCGCCGCCGCGGTTCTGATCGCTGCCGTCATCGGCGTTCCGACACTGCGGCTGTCCGGACATTATTTCAGCATGGCGACGATTGCGGTTGCCGAGCTCGCGCGTCTAATCGTGACCAACGTGGACGTTCTCGGCGCCGCCGTCGGCCTCAGCGGCCCGACCGTGCCGCGTACCGTATTCGATCTCTCCTTCATCTCGGCCTTGCCGTATTACTATCTGTTTCTCGCCGTTCTCCTCGTCACCCTCGGCATCACCTGGTGGATGACCAACAGCCGGATGGGATTTTATCTGCGCGCCATCAAGGATTCCGAACGCGCGGCGCGTTCGCTTGGCGCGCCCGCCAGCCGCACCAAGCTTTATGCCTTCATGCTGAGCGCCGGGCTGACCAGCGTCGCCGGCGCGCTCTATTCGATGATGTTCGGGTTCGTCGATCCCGAATCCGGACTCGGCATCCTCATTTCGGTGAAAATACTGATCATGGCGGCGCTGGGCGGCGCCGGGCTGTTGTTCGGACCGCTGGTGGGCGCGGCGATCCTGGTGCCGCTGGAGGAAATCTCCAACAACGTTCTGGGCGGCAAGGGCGCGGGCCTCACCTTCGTCGTTTACGGCGCCATCATCGTGATCATCGCCCGGTTCCAGCCGGGCGGCATTCTGGCCCTGATCAACCGGCTATGGGACAGGCGCAAGCCTGCCGCGAAAGGAGCCGCTAATGCTCCTTGAAGCCCGCGACGTCACCAAGGCCTTTGGCAGCTTCAAGGCCGTCGATTCCGCCAGCGTGACGCTGGAGCCCGGCGACATTCTCGGTTTGATCGGGCCGAACGGCGCCGGCAAGTCGACCTTCTTCAATTGCCTCACCGGTGATCTCGTCTCGACCTCGGGCAAGGTGCTGTTCGAAGGCCATGACATTACCAGCATGACGCCGGAGGCGAGGGCGCAGCTCGGGCTGGCGCGCACCTTCCAGGTGCCGCAGACCTTTGACGGCATGACGGTGCTGGAGAACGTCATGATCGGCGCGTTCCTGCGCACCCCGCATCGGGCGCAGGCCGAAGCGAAAGCCCGCGCCGTGCTGGAGCGCGTCGGTATGAGCCGGTTGGCGGATGCGCCGGCGCGTTCGCTGGGCACGCCCGGCCGCAAGCGGCTGGAGATTGCCCGTGCGCTCGCCACCGAACCCAAGGTGCTGCTGCTNGACGAAGCCATGGCNGGCCTTACCCAGCAGGAGGTAAAACTCGCGATCGANCTGGTGCGCGACATCCACCGCTCCGGCATTACACTCGTCATCGTCGAGCACATCATGGAAGTNATCATGTCGCTGGCGAGCCGGGTGGTGGTGTTCCACCAGGGCAAGGAGATCGCGCGCGGCAGCCCGCGTGAGGTTACGGCCAANCCTGCCGTCATCGCCGCCTATCTCGGCACCCGCGCGGCGAAAGCGGCCGCGGGTCATACGCCGATCGAGCTGATGGGCGGGCCGGCGACATGAGCGAGCANTTGCTCCGCATCGACAATCTCGAGGTGCGCTACGGCGACCTGATCGGCGTNTCCGACGTGTCGCTCCAGGTGCCCGCGGGCAGCGTGGTGGCGTTGCTCGGCTCCAATGGCGGCGGCAAGACCACGGTGCTCAACGCCATTGCCGGTCTCATCCCCGTTTATAACGGATCGATCCGCTTTGGTGGAGAGGAGATCGGCGGCCAGAGCGCGTTTGCGATCGTGCGAAAGGGCCTGGCGCTGTCGCCGGAGGGCTGGCGGCTGTTCGTGCAGCAGAGCGTCGAGAATAATCTGCTGCTCGGCGCGACGCCGCTGCGTAACAAGGCGCGCGCAGCGACGTTGCTGGAACGCGTCTACGAAATATTTCCGAAATTGAAGGAGCGGCGTACCCAGCGCGCCGGCACCATGTCCGGTGGCGAGCGGCAGATGCTGGCGGTCGGCCGCGCCTTGATGAGCGATCCAAAACTATTGATGCTGGACGAGCCGTCGCTCGGGCTGGCGCCGGCGGTCGTCGAGTCCATGTACGAGACGTTCGGTCGCCTGCATCGCGAAGGGCTGACCATCCTGCTTGCCGAACAGTCGATCGAACTGGCGCTGGAAGTCTCCGATTTCGCGACCGTGCTGCAGGTCGGAAAGAGCGTGCTGTCCGGCACCGCTGCGGCGCTGGCGCAGGACCCGCAGGTGCAGAAGGCGTATCTCGGGGCCGGGTGAGGGCAGACCCGTAACTCGTAGGATGGGTAGAGCGAAGCGAAACCCATCAGCTGCCGTCGCGGCAACAATGATGGGTTTCGCTTCGCTCTACCCATCCTACGAATTAACGCTTGCGCTTGCGTGAGCCGTTGGCCCCGGCAATCTCCGCCTGCAGCAACAGCAACAGGCAATTCGCCAGCCGTTCCTCCAGCTCCCCGTCATGGATGGATAGCGGTCCGGGATTGTTGAGGATGGCGTTGACCAGCGTTCCCAGCACGACCTGGAAGCCGAAGGCGATGGCGTGGGTCTTCGGCGCCTTGCGGCCCGGGCCCATGATCCGGAGCAGGATGGGCGTGGCATTGGCCACATTGGCGCGGGCCAGTTCCTTGAACGTGGACCACCGGTCCGGTTTCGTGTCGTCGTGCTGGAGGGCGGCGCGCAGCACGCCTTCATGGTTGCGGATCCAGCCGATGGTCCCACGGACGAGGAAGCGGCTGAGCGCGGCGAGATCGGCCTCGGTCAGCCGCCTGTCTTGCTTCATCCGCAACAGCCGGCTTTCGCCGTCACGCGCAGCAAGCGCCATCAGGGCATTGAAATAGGCCTCCTTGCTCTCGAACCGGCTGTAGAACGCGCCGACGGTGGCGCCGACCTGCCGGCACAGCGCGTCGATCGACAATTCCGCAAGGCTATGCGTGCGCAACATCTCCGCGCCGGCCTGGAGCAGGGCGGCCGTGGTCTCGCGGCTGCGCTGCTGCCGTGACGGGGTCACGCCGGGAAGGTCGAGTTCGGGTGGTCGCTGCATCGGGAACTTGCGTCTCCGTTCGAAATAATCATAATTATAATTCGGATTATGGTTTGAGGCAATGCGGCGGCAGGCGGCATTGCCGTGACCCCGGCGAACCGCTGGATCAACCGCGGTCGCATCGAAAATGCGGAGGAAAGCATGGCGGCAGGCAGTGCAAAACCGTTCGGCGGCACGATCGGCAAGACGGTGGCCGGCTCAAAACCCTGGTGGCCGTCGGCGCCGAAGCCGCCGCAGGGCGCGCCGAACATTCTCGTCGTGCTGTTCGACGACGTCGGGTTCTCCGATTTCGGCTGCTACGGCTCGGCGATCAGGACGCCGACCATCGACAGGCTCGCCGCCGAAGGCCTGCGCTATTCGGGCTTCCACACCACCGCGATGTGTTCGACCACGCGCGCGGCGTTATTGACCGGGCGCAACCATCATTCGGTCGGCGTCGGCTGCCTCGCCAATTTCGACAGCGGCTATCCCGGATATCGCGGCAAGATTGCGCGCGAGGCGGGGACGCTGGCGGAGATGCTCCGTCCGCACGGCTATCGCAACTACATGGTCGGCAAATGGCACGTCACGCCGCTGACCGAAAGCGGCGCCACCGGGCCGTTCGACGGCTGGCCGCTCGGCCGCGGCTTTGATCGCTTCTATGGCTTCCTCGATGCCGAGACCGACCAGTTCGCGCCGGAGCTCGTGTCCGACAACACCCATATCGATCCGCCCGGGATCTATGCGGATGGCTATCACCTGACGTCTGATTTGATCGACCAGTCGATCCGCTTCATCGCGGATCACACCGCCGACCGGCCCGATGTACCATGGCTGACCTGGGTGGCGCTCGGCGCCTGTCACGCGCCGCACCAGGCGCCGATGGACATCATCAAGAGCTACGACTCGCTGTTTGCCCATGGCTGGGACGTCGAGCGCGAGCAGCGGATGGCACGGCAGAAGGCGATGGGGATCGTGCCGCCGGAAACACGCTTGCCCGCACCCAATGACGGTGTGAAGGCATGGGAAGATCACAGCGCCGATGAAAAGCGGGTCTTCACGCGGCTGCAGGCGGCCTTTGCCGGCATGCTCGACCACGCCGATTGGCATCTGGCGCGGCTGATCGGCTTTCTCGACACGGTCGGCATCCGCGACAACACCCTGGTCCTGGTTTTGTCCGATAATGGCGCGAGCCAGGAGGGCGGACCGCTCGGTTTCGTCAACGCGATGGGGCCGTATAATTTCCGGCCCGAACCGATCGCGGAAAAGCTGCGCCGGATCGACGACATCGGCGGGCCGGATTCGCACAGCAACTTTCCGCTCGGCTGGGCGATGGCGTCGAACACGCCGTTGCGCCGCTACAAGCAGAACACCCATGGCGGCGGCATCCGCGATCCCTTTGTCATGACATGGCCGAAGAAAATCGCCGCCAAGGGCGAGGTGCGCCATCAATTCGTCCATGCCTGCGACCTGACGCCGACCCTGCTCGACCTGATCGGGATCGCGCCGCCGGCCGAAATCGGCGGCGTCGCGCAGATGCCGATCGAAGGCGAGAGCTTTGCGCGCTCCGTTACCGATCCATCGGCGCCCTCAAAATCCTCCCCGCAATACTTTGAAATGTTCGGGCATCGCGGGATCTGGCAGGACGGCTGGAAGGCGGTCTCCTTCCATCCCTCCGGCACGCCGTTCGAGAACGACAAATGGGAGCTGTTTCACCTCGCGCAGGATTTTTCGGAAACCAACGATCTGGCCGCGCAACAGCCCGAGCGGCTTGAAGCGATGATCAAGCTGTGGTGGAGCGAGGCCGAGAAGCACAATGTGCTGCCGCTCGACGACCGGTTCGGCCCGCGCTTTGCGGAAAACGCCGCGCGCTTCCATGGCGTGCGCAACAAGTTCACCTTTCACGCCGGCATGGGCCACGTGCCGACCGACGTGGCGCCCGACGTCCGCAGCCGCAGCTACACCATCGAGGCCCATGTGGAGATTGGTGCAGAGGGCGCCGAGGGCGTGCTGATCGCCCATGGCGATGCGACGTCAGGCTACAGCCTCTACATCAAGGACGGTTTCCTGGTGCATGATCTCAATATCGGCGGCGGCCATGAGATCGTGACATCGAACCGCAAGGTGCCGTCCGGCGCGCACCGGCTCGGCGTGCATGTCGAGCGCCTGCTGCGAAAGGAGCCGCCGGCCAAGGGCTCCCGCACCGGCGTGACGGCCTATACGCTCCTGATCGACGGCGAGCCGGCAGGCGCGATCCAGACCCAGTTGGCCTTCAACAATTTCATCTCATGGTCCGGCCTCGACATCGGCCGCGACCGCTCCAGCCCGGTCTCGCACTACGCAGCGCCGTTCGAATTCACCGGCCAATTGCTGAAGGTGACGGTCGACATGCATGACGACCAGAAGCTGGATGGCGAGGGGGTGGGGGCTGCGGAGATGGCGAGGCAGTAGCTGGGGCGTGTACTTATAAAAAACGGGAGATATCCCCTTTTGAGGCTAAAGCAGACATGCGTCGGTCATTCCGGAATTTCGCCTTTTGACTCAGAGCGGAAGTAAATACCAGAGGGGGCACTATTGTTGCTTTGCTTGCCGCAGATCGTCCCGTGTCTTTAAAACTATCTGTGGCAACTTACGCCGAAATTCTTGCTCTAAAGCCGTTATCGCCTCCGGGCTGAAGGATTTGTTGTGGCTATGAAATGTATCGAATACCATTTGTCTATTATTCGCGCATCTTGCGAACGATGCTTGCTCGATTACTTCCGAGGGATCGTTAGAAGTTCGCGATAAGCCTCGAGCTGTGCCTTGGAGACAGATCGAGTAGGCCCTCACCGCTTGATCCTCGAGAGCTTTCTCTGGATCGGTCTTCCATTGCAGCTCATCGTCTGAGGCAGCGCTTACTCCCTGACCGCAGAGCGAAGAGGTCACAAGCAAAACAAGTCCGGCGACAGTAGAAGGCAGAGGCGGCTTCATGATTGTAAGACTTCAGCTATCCCTAACCTTGAATGTGTTCAGTTGAGAGCGCTATCACGCGGAGGTTGAGCATTCCTGAATTTGGTGACAGTAAATTCTCTGTTTCGGGTGGAATTTGCTAGATGTTCGCGGCTTCTACTTTTGGCACGAAACGGACCAACTGGGCCGGTCCGGCGATGTCCGTTGATTGGGGTAGACCGGAAGTGGTTGGCAGAGGGGCAAGACGGCGCGGATTGACCCCAAGGCGGACATTCGACCTCTTGGATGTCTCCCATAAAGGTTTTACGCTCTAGTGTGATACGTAGCAGGAGCATCGGCTGATGCGTTGGCGAGAGCTCATTGCAATAATTGCTGGCATCGCAGCATTGTCGCTTGCGGCGCGGTTAACGGGCTCGGTGGCGGACGAGCGCGCCGAACAGCGATTCGGGGCGCTCCAATCATTTGATCCTTAGAGCCGCAAGGCACCACGAACAGACCCAAATCGGCGATTTCATGCCCTCCAGCAAACACGAGAGGTTTTACTCGATACCAAGTGCCACCGGAGCTATCGCACGGCTCGCATGCGCGCGGCTGCGCGAACTTGGCAAGGACCCTGCTGCCGTTATCGCCAAGGTAAGGGCAAAGCCCGAGCAGGTCTATGATGACGCCATACGACTTGAGGTCCCCAAGCAAATCAGGATCCTGGAGTTGGCATCCGAAGAACTTCAGGATGGACTTCTCGGATTTCACCTGGCTCGCGGTTTCGATCTCCGCGAGATCGGGTTGGTTTACTATGTGATCGCATCATCGGAACGATTTGCCGATGCCTTGCTGAACGCGAAGCGATTCTGCACTATCATGAATGAGGGAGTCCGCCTTCAGGTGAGGCAGGATGGTCGAACGGTCTCGATCGCACTCGACTATGTCGATACCGACAGGAAGTCAGACCGGCATCAGATCGAGTTCTGGCTGGTGACGATGGTGCGGATTTGTCGGCAAGTGACAGACACAAGGCTGGCGCTGCGCCATTTGAGGATTAGACATCGGCGCGATGAAACGCCTGCGGAATTCAAGAGCTTTTTTGGATGCGATGTTGAATTTTGCGCAGATAGCGATGAGATCATCTTCCCAGCGCCAGTGGCATCCCTCCCCATTGTTGGGCGTGACAACTGTTTGAACGATCTGCTGCGGCGGTATGCCGACGCAGCACTCGCCGACCGTCCGAAGGAGCGCGGAACTCTTCGATCGGCCGTGGAAGGAGTTCTGCCCCAGCTGCTTCCTCACGCCAGAGCAAGTATATCAAACGTCGCCAAACAGCTAGCCTTGAGCACGCGGACGCTGTCACGCAAGCTCCGCGAAGAGGGTGTGGCGTTTACCGAATTATTGGAGGAGACAAGAGCAGCTCTTGCTAAGAGCTACCTTGCCGAGCGCGATCTGCCGGTTTCCGAAATTGCATGGCTGCTGGGATATCGCGAGATCAGCTCTTTCAACCACGCGTTCAAGCGGTGGACCGGCACGACGCCGCGGCAATTTCGTTTAGCCCCAGCTTCTTCCCAACCAACGAACACGCCGAAGGGAGGGCGGGGTGGCTAGGGTTTTGCGGGCAGTCATAGCCAACTGAGACGGTCTTACGTCGCAAAGAACGCGACGTGATGTGGCTCGGCTGACTGATCGTCATCACCAAACGATCAGCCATATGACGGCGATGCTCAGGCCGAAAACCGAAGCGACTGAAGCCAGGACAAGGAAATCGTACCGATCCATATAGAGCTATGGTCCTTTAGCTGGAGACGGCCGCAATCATCTTCCCAGCGCACCAGTTCGCGCCGCTTCTCCATCAGCCGCAGTTGCAGCATCTCGGTCTTGGCCCTGACGTGATCAGCATCAGCTTCGTTGCGCGGCGATTGCGGCCGCTCGCGCCGCAAGTATCGCAGGTAGGCGACGCGGCTCCGTTAATCCATTGAGCGGACCATCGGTCCCGTCCGGTTCTTGTCCTTCCGCAATGAGGGGCCGTCACCGTATCCCTAACCCCGGAGACGGCTTCTTGCCGTTTGGACATGAGATGGCGGCACTCAGCGCGGCATTTTGCCTAGACCGCCCTTTTCCGGATCGGGCTTAAACTCGACGTAGGTTTTCATGCTTCCTCCTCCCCGACAGCGGCGAGCAGCACGCGGAAGTCGCCCGCTGTCAGTTGGCGGTGGGCTTGCCGCGACCCGTTGGTCAGCACGAAGCCATCGCCAAATAGCTTGAAGTTGCCGCTCTTGGCAAAGGCGATGAACGGCTCCGCCGCCTCGCGCAGGCGCAGCGCGGCCACGACCTCGTCGCGCTGCTGGCTGGTGAAGCCCACGTGGATTTCGCCGTCCTTGTCGGGTATCCGTTCTTCGAGATAGTCGGCCATCATCGCCGCGGTTGGCCACATTGTCATTGCGCTTGCCCCTGGTTTGGCACGGCCGGCATGCGTCGGGGTATTTCCATGGCCGGCCCATCTAATCCCCAGCAAGGCCACTAACGGGACACCACCGCCACGTCTTGTTATTGCGCGCCAATGATTTGGGTTTTCGCGCCGAAAATCTCCGGCGGCGTTCTGCGGTAATGCTCATAGGCAACCAAATCGGCCCCTCGAATTTTGTACAGACCGCAATGCAATCTGGAAAACCGCCGGGGCGAATATGTTGAAAGGGTGCCGTCGCGCGGTCCCCCCATTAACTCACACCCTCAGAAGGACCCCAGCCCCAGGGAGCGACTATCATGTCATCGCCGCGACGCGGTGCGAGCCATCAACGGTGGGGTGTCCGCTTTTGTGGGGGCAGAGCGGAAGTCGGCGGTACGCAGTCAAACCGACGCGATTGACCCTGGCTGTTCTCTAATTCCGGGCGTGAGGTCAAGCTCTCCTTGAACATCCTTGCCGGGTCCATGGTTCTCTCCGCGGTAGGGGCGTGCCCTC
>C688J18823_10001000_pt1 | contig 17165 bp, 17 predicted proteins | sample HopSoiMetagenom1_FD_18823 | JGI IMG/M metagenome (IMG submission 18823) | reverse complement strand
CCTCGACCTGGCGCGAAAGCCCCTTGATCGCCTTCAAACCGAACGATTTCACTTCGAAAAGGCCTTCGACCAGCTCGACCGTCTCCTGGCTCGTGGCGATGCGGCCAGGAGAGGCTTCCCCCTGGAGCCGCGCGGCGAGATTGACCGCTTCGCCGAAGACGCCGTGGCGCGTGGTGCCGGCGCTGATCAGGAGCTCCTGGGCCATCAGCACGAGGCCCGAATGAACGCCGATCCTGACTCGCAGCTTGTCGAGAGCGCGGCCGCGGACCTCGGTGTCGAGCTCGCGCATGGCCCGCTGGAGGGCGAGCGCGGCGAGGAGGGCACGCTCTGCGTCGTTTTCGTGAGCGACGGGATAGCCGAAATAGACGAGGATGCCGTCGCCGACGACTTGCGCGACGAAACCGCCGTAGCGCTCCATGATCGTGACGGCGAGTCGCTGATAGCGACGCAGCAGCACACCGAGTTCTTCGGGGTCGAGCCGTTCGGCGAGATCGGTGTAGCCGACCAGATCGATGAATTCGATCGTGAGAAAGCGGCGCTCGGAACCGTCTCGGTCGGCTCCAGACGTTGCCATCTCATTCATTGATCGCCCCTCCCGCCAATCGGCTTTTGTCCAATCGTCCGATTCAGCTCATTCTAAATCCTGCCTATCAAGTCAGCTATCCCGAATTAATGTGTACACTGGCACGCGCCTGGGGGGGGCATGGATCAGAAGCAGTCTCGTGCGTCGGCCGCGCCGGCAAGGCGAGCGCTGGTCATCTGCGCGCATCTGCGTCCGGGCCGCGACAAGCGAACCTCGCACTACTTCATGCAGCCGATCGCCGGACTGCATGTCGCCTCCCTGATCGATCGCCGGTACTTCGACGTGCACCTCTATCACGAGGACTGGCACGGGCCATTCGATACGTCACAGTGCGCGGGATACGACCTCGTGTTTCTCTCCGGCCTGCAGCCGGACTTCGATCGCATGCGGCAGCTGTCGTACTACTTTCGCCGCGGCGGGGCGACCGTGGTGGCCGGCGGCAGCATCTGCAGCACATTCCCTGAATTCAGCGCGCAGTTCTTCGATGCCGTGTGCGCCGGCGGCGTCGATAGCGTGCGCGACGTCGTCGACGATTTTCTGCGCGGCTCGCTGAAAAAGATCTACCGCTCGGCAGCCAATCGCATCACGTCTTACTCGGTCGATCATGGCCTGCTCGCGAAGACCGGGATCGACCCGCTCTTCCATCTGCTGGAGGCCTCGCGTGGCTGCAGCTTCAAGTGCAGCTTCTGCGTGGTGCCGGCCGAGGTCGGCACGCATGTGCGCTATGAGGTCGAGACGCTCAGGCGCGAGATCGACAACGCCATTGCCGCCGCGCCGCTCACGAGCTTCCGGCGCTGGTTCCCGATGATCAACTTCCAGGACAACAACTTCTCCGACGACCGTGCGCACATGCTCGCGGTGGTGGAGATGCTCGCGACGCATCCCCGCGTCAAGGGCTGGAGCGCGCTTGTCACGCAGAACACGCTGCACGACCGCGATCTCGTCCGCAAGCTCGCGCGCTCGAAGTGCATGCTCCTGTTCGTCGGCCTGGAGACCCTGGACCGCGACACGCTGCGCCGGTACAACAAGAAGCAGAACCTGAGCCGCCAGCACAATGTCATCGACGACGTCGCCTTCGCCGAGTCGCTCGGCATCGCGTTGGCCTACGGCTATCTGTTCGACTATCGGCTTCACACGGCCGAGGAGATGAAGCGCCAGATCCTCGCGATCGCCAATCATCCCTACATGCCGATGCCGGTGTACCTGAGCGTGGTGGCGCCGCTCGCCGGCACGGCGAGCTTCTGGGAAGACCTGCAGCGCGGTGAGCTCGCGCCGAACCTGCAGCTGCGAAACCTCGACGGCGAAACCGTCTGCCACTCGAAGCTCGCCGACGAGCGCGACGCCATCGTCGAGTTCATCGAGCCCATGTTCCGGCACCCCTGGAAAGTGGTGCCGCGCTGGACCATCGTGAAGAAGACCCTGCGGCGCATCATCCGCTCCGGCAGCTGGAATCCGTGGCGCTGGTACGTGATGGCATCGGCGAACCTCCACTGCTTCATCTGGTCGAGCACCACGCCTTCGCAGAAACGCACCTACGTGGCCGGCACCGACGCCCTCGACCCGCAGTACTTCGAGCGTCCCGCGGATCTCACGGAAGAGGATCGCCTGCGCTACTTCGAGCCGATTTCCCTCACCGATGCTCAAGGCAACGCCATGAAATGGCTCAGGCCATACCTGCGCGAGCGCGAGGCGCCAACACGGAAAGTCAGGCTGCACGCATGACGATCACGTACGCCCGGGCTCGCGACGAGGAGCAGCTCCGCCTTCTGAAGCCGGCCATCAAGCGCTTCATCCAGCACTGCAAGCATCCGCCTGCCTCCAATTCGGCGTGCGCCCCGCAGACCGTGTTTTTCTTCCCGGGCGGAATGGCGAGCCGTCTCGTGCGCGCGAGACAACCCTATCAGGAAGGCGTCGGTGTGCCGCCAAACATGGGCTACGACCCGGCGTGGATTGATTGGCTCACGCTGCTCGGCGGATGGCGGAACCTGAAGCTGTACGAGGACGCGGACGGCTGCTTCCGGGACACGGATGACCGCTTCATCATCGCCGATGGCGCGCTGGAAGCGGACGACGTATCGCCGCACATGCTCTTCGAAGGGTGGTGCGCGAATAACAAAGCGAATCTTTTCGTATTCGGCTGGGACTGGCGCCGGCGCCTCGACGAAACCGTCGACTTTTTCCTAGACCGGTTCTTGCCGTATTTCCGGCACCGGGTCATGCAGGCGGGCTGCGCGGACCCGCTGGCCAATTGCTCCGTCGTCGGTCACAGCTTCGGCGGCATGATCGTGAACCTCCTCCTCCGCAGCAGCCATCCCGTGACGGCGAACCTCAAGCGCGGCATCACCGTCGGCACACCCCAATACGGCTATGCGGGCCAGCTTCACCGCTGGTTCGAGGGCATGCCGTGGCTCACCGCAGCGGAGGTGGAAGCGCTCGAAGGCCTCGGGCTGAACTTCCTCGCCGAGGCGGTGAAATTCGACATGCTGGAGGTGATCGCCTCGATGCCCGCGCTGTACACGCTGGACTTACTCGACGTGCCGACCTACAGCACGGTGCAGGCGCTGCTCGGGGCCGAGCCGAACTTCCCGCTCGGCGCCTATCCGAGCAAGGACGCAGTCATGGCCACGGTCGACGCGGATGCGTACAACCCGACCTCACTCGGCGTTCTTGCTCGCTATCCGGGTAACACCGGCTTCAGCTACGACGAGCTCTACCGCGCGCGGGCGCAGACCCAGCTCATGTCCTCGGCGATGACGGCGGCGCAGTCCGCCAAGTATTACAACATTCGCGGCGTCGCCACCAAGATCGGCGGCGCGCTGGACCTCAACACCGTAGGCAGCTTGAAATGGGGTTGGATCTCGCCTGTTTATTGGCCGTCGCTCCCATGCCCCATCGCCGACGATAGCCCGCTCGTCCCCGGGGACGACACCCAGCCCGCATGGACGGCCTGCCTGGCAACGAATGCGGCGAGTCGCCGCAAGACCGTCCAAGGGCTGGGAGTCGAGCATATGTGCCTGATGAACGACCCTAGGGTGATCAAGGAAATTGCCCGAATCCTTTGCCCGGGCGGATGGAATCAGCAGCAACTGTTCGCGCTGCAGGCGCAGCAGCCGCCCCAGCCGCAACCGGCGAGCGAAAAAGAAGTAAAGGATTTCCTGCGCTGGGTCTGGTCACAGCGCCGCCGCAAGGCATGGCCGCCGCTCGACAGGAAGGTGTCGCGCGAATTCCTTCCGCGTGAGTTCAGAGAGCGCTTCGATGCGATTGTGCGGCGGCTGTTCCGCGACCTGGTGCGTGGCCATGTCGTGCAACCCGCCAAGAAAGGCGGCGAGCCGAAGGGTGGCAAGCCACAGGGCAAGAAGCGCCCGCGCAAGCCCTCGAAAAAGCGGTGAGCACTAGGCGAAAGAAAATGGCGCCGCGCAAGCGCCCGACGCCCGCGAAGCTCACCTCGCCGACCTACCACCAGCGGCGGGACGCCGAGCAATTGGAGGTCTACCGGCGCGACATCGGCACCTTCATCTCCAATTACCGGCGCCGCACGTGGGCCGGCGGGCCTACGCGCCAGACGCTGTTCTTCTTTCCCGGCGGCATGGCCTGCCAGCTCTGGCGCAGCCGGACCAAGTTCAAGCAGAGCGATCCGCACGCCGGCTTCAAATATGACCGCCTGTGGCTCGATCTCGGCACTTTTTTTGGCAATGCGCTGAAGCTCGGCATGCAGCAGGACCAGGACGGACTCTTCAGGGACCAGCACGAGTACATCGTGATTGCGGACGGCGCCGTCAATCTGGCTGGCTGCACGCCGCACGACGGGCTCATCGACTGGTGCAGCGACAACAACGTCGATCTCTTTGTGTTCAACTGGGATTGGCGTCGGCGCCAGAAAGAGTGCGCGGAATTTTTCGTGCGGCAGTTCTGGCCCCTCTTCAGTCAGAGCATGAAGGATGCGAACATTCCCGAGGCGGCGAAGAACTTCTCGCTTCTCGGACATAGCTTCGGCGGAATGATCGTGAAGCTCATCCTGGAGGGCAATGACCCCGACGTGGCCCGCAAGCTCAACCTCGCCATTACCGCCGCCACGCCTTTTTACGGCTATGGAGAACAGTCGCATCGCTGGTTCGAAGGCGAGGAGCTCCTGAATGGAGACGGGAAGGAAATACCGAAAAAACTGATCCCGGTTATCTGCTCGATGCCGGGGCTTTATGTATTGCATTACCTGGACCTTGAAACTTTCCAGCGCGACAAGGCCGAGCTCGCGCGCGACGATTTTCCGCTCACGAACTACCCAAGCGTGGATGCCACCACCCACGCGCCATTCGATCCGTGGCATCCGCAAACTGGACCGGACAACCGGATTCGCTATCCGACGCACTCGGGATTCATGCTCGACGAGTTGAAGCACGCGCTCGACTTCTACAAGAGCATCGTCAAGCGCAACGAAGATCCACGGTTTTTCAATATCCGAGGGGTCCGGCTCAACGGACAGGCGCCACGCACCGACACGGTTGGCGCCATCTCGTGCGATTGGATCAAGGCACCGAAGCCCCCGCCGCCTAAGCCGCCTCCGTACGATCCGGCAGAAGAAGGCTCACCTATTCACAATAGTTCAGCGGCGCCGGGCGATAACACGCAGCCCGCTTGGACCGCGCGGCTCGTCTCGAGCGCCAACCCTGGACGCTGCCGGACGGTCACGGGTGAGGACCTGACCCACATGTTCCTGATGAACGATCGCGGCACCCTGCAGCAGCTCGGGTCGATGCTGCTCGGCGCCGCGGCGGCGCCGAACGCGATCATCCGGGCGCGCGAGGCACCGGCTTTCGCGACCGACGATGAATTGAAGGAGTTTCTGGCGTGGGTCGCCGATCTTCAACTGCGCAAAGCCGGCGTGCTGCCCACCGATGAGGAGATAGCGGCCGACATGCCCGTCAGCGTGCGGCGGAGTTTTCCACGGCTGGGTGCGCGCATCATCGAGGACATCTTCAAACGACCACAACGCCCCCCCGGATGAGCCGCGCCTCTGCACAAAATTGGAAGACGGAAGGCGTCGCCGGCATGGAGCGCCCGGGTGCGCTGGGCCGCGCCTTCATGGCGCTGGTGCGCTTTGTCGAGCGCGTGAATCTGCGCTACGCGAAGCACGGCAGCCCGAGCCTTTACCGGACCGATGTTTTCCCGTGGACGCAGGCGCTCGAGCGGAACTGGCACCTGATTCGCGGGGAGCTCGAGCGGGTGCTCGAGCGTAAGAGCGAGCTGCCGAACGTCCAGGACATCACGCCCGATGCCACGTCGATCTCGCGCGATTCGAGCTGGAAGATCTTTCCGCTGGTCGCATACGGCATCCGTGCTCCGCGCAATATCAAGCTATGTCCGAACACCTGGCGCCTCGTGCAGGCCATCCCCGGCCTGAAAACCGCGATGTTCTCCATATTGGAGCCAGGCAAGCACATCCCGCCGCACCGCGGCCCTTACAACGGTGTGCTGCGCCTGCATCTCGGACTCATAGTCCCGCAGCCGCAAGAGCGCGTACGCATGCGCGTCGATTCGCAAATCGTTCACTGGGAGGAGGGGCGCGCGCTCATCTTCGACGACGCGTACGAGCATGAGGTCTGGAACGATACGCAGGAGCTGCGTGTCGTCCTGTTCGTCGACTTCGCCAAGCCGCTGCGCTTCCCGGCCAACTGGCTGAACCGGCTGCTGCTGGCGGCGGCCTTGTTCTCTCCCTTCCTGCGCGAAGGCGGCGAGAACCTGCGGCGCTTCGAGCGGCGCTTTCACCGCGGGGCGGCCTGAGATGGAATCGCGTTCGCACGCTGGCGGCGCGCCCTTGATAGCCGAGGTGCCGCGCGAGGTGCTGAACGCCGAGATCGCCACCCTGCGCAATGGCGAGCAGCTGTTCTGTAACAGCAGCCTTTACGCCTATTGCGCGCGCGCGGCTCAAATCCCTCGCGTGCTGGAGGAGATCGGCCGCCTGCGGGAGCTCACGTTCCGCGAAGCGGGCGAGGGGTCTGGCAAGCCCTGCGACCTCGACGCGTTCGACCGGTACTACCGCCATCTTTTCCTTTGGGATGCGCTTGCGCAGAAGGTCGTGGGAGCCTACCGGCTCGGGCTCGCCGACGAGATCGTCGCCTCGCACGGCAAGAACGGCCTCTACACCAATTCGCTCTTCAGCTATCCGACAGGCCTGCTACGCCTGCTTCAGCCCGCCATCGAGCTCGGTCGCTCATTCGTCCGAGCCGATTACCAGCGCGATTTCGCCCCCTTGCTTCTGCTGTGGCGCGGCATCGCGAAGTTCGTGGAACGCGCTCCGCAATACGCAGTCCTCTTCGGTGCGGTCAGTATCAGCGCGAGCTATGCCGCGGCTTCGCGCCGGCTGATGGTGGACTATCTTGCGACGCACTGCATCGAACCAAGCCTAGCGTCGCAGGTGAGGCCCCGGCGTCCATTTGCGAACGCCGGCCCGTCGAGCGCTGCCGACATAGCGCCGCGCAATCTCGCAGAGCTCGCCCGCCTGGTTTCCCGCATCGAGGAGGATGGCAAAGGGGTTCCCGTGCTGCTGCGGCAATACCTGCGCCTGGGCGGACGCCTCCTGGGATTCAGTCTCGACCGGCAGTTCATGGACACGCTCGATGGCCTGATCATGGTCGATCTGCGCCAGACCGAGCCGGCTCTGCTCGCGCGCTACATGGGAAAGGCGGGCAGCGCCGCTTACCTCGCCTATCACTCCAGGGATTACGCGGCGGCAGCCGGTTGAGCGTAGCGGCGCGGCTGATCAACTGGCTGCTTCCGTTGCGCGGATCGCGGCACACCATGCGCACGGAGGCGCGCATGGCTGCTCGCTACTCCCGCCACAGGCAGCGGCATGCCGAGCCGCCGGGCGCGCTGGTTCGCCGGTTCGCAATACAGCGCGAAGCGCTGCATGGCATGGCGTACTACCACCTCACGCCGCATCACCAGCGGCCGTCCCATCGCTTGCTATATATCCACGGCGGCGCCTACGTGAACGAGCTGATCCGCCCCCATTGGCGCGTCATCGGCGCTATCGCTTCCCGGATCGGCGCAGCGGTGTACGTTCCGATCTACCCGCTTGCTCCTCGCCACTCCTGGCAGGATGCGTATCCGCCGTTGAAGGCCCTGGCCCACCGGGTTCTCGATGCTCGAGGCGATTTACGGGTCACGTTCATCGGGGATTCGGCGGGCGGCGGTCTTTGCCTCGGGCTTGCTCAGATGCTTCGAGAGGAGGGCACAGCGCTGCCCGACAGGATCGTTCTCTTGTCGCCTTGGCTCGACCTGCAGCTGGGCCATCCGGAACACCGCCGCTCGGCCCGACTGGACCGCATGCTCGCCATACCGGGTTTGCGCTGGGCAGCGCGCCAATGGGCGGGCTCGCTGCCTTTGGAGGATGCGCGCTTGAGTCCGCTAAACGGCAGCCTGATCGGACTTCCGCCGATCGCCGTCCTCAGCGGAACCTACGACCTCCTGAATGTCGATGCGCGTCGCCTGCGGGATCAGGCGATCGCGGCTCGCCATCCGTTGACCTATCTCGAATATCCCGCAATGTTCCACGTATGGATGGCGGCTCCCATCCCGGAAGCTGCGTCGGCGCTCGATCAAGTCGCCCGGTTCGTCACGTCATGAATCGCGTTTTCGGCCCATGACGTCGAGAACGGCCTTGCAGCGCTCCTCGATCTCGCCTGCCGTGTAGTGCAGCCCCGGCCCCTCGATGAGCCAGGCATACTGGCCGCCGCGGATCACGAGCGCGGCGGCGTGCAGCGCATCATGGATGGTCGAGAAGTGCACCGGGACGAGCCGGGTCATGACCTCGTGCGTGGTGACGTCCGGTGGCGCCGGCGTGGTCGCGTAATAGAGCGAGTACGGCATGCGCGCCAAATTAGTCCGCTCGCGCGACGGCCGCCGTTAACTTTTGTTCTCGCCCCTCATGAACAGTCCGATCGGCCCACGGCAAGGTCGTGACTTTCCGCCGGATTCAGCTTTACGAAAGCCTCATCAGGCTTGGTCATCGGCGGGTCAGCTATCGCAAACGCGTGACTCACTCCGCCTGCCTGTGGTGCGCGTTGCGAGAGACTGATCCGCAGACGCACCAACGCAAGATTTCCTCCGGTCGGGTGCGTCATCTTCGCCCCGGCAATGCAGCAAGGGGGGTTGCCGGGGCATCTTTTTTTGATCAGCGGATCTGAACCGGAACACTCTGCAGGCCCGCTCGCAACGGCATTCGCTACATTCGCTGCCCATGCCTTCGAAGACCGTTCAACGCTTATTGGAACTGATGGTTGCACGCATCGGCCGCGAGGACGTGGCCCTGCGGCTGCGCGTTCCGAGCGCGATCGTCAGCGACTGGTTGAGCGGCAAATCCGCTCTGCCTGACATCACCGTCCTGGCGTTGATCGCCTTGATGGATGAAACGAACGACAGTTAGGAAAGTGCTTCGGCCGCGCGCGCGGCTCCGCGTACTCGGTCCAGCACGTCGTTGAAATCGGCCGGCAGGCGCTCGCCCCGCCACGCCACATGGCCGTCCGGGCGCACGAGCACGAAGCGCCGCTCATACAACTGGGCGATCGCCGGGTCCTGAATCGAAACGGTCTTGAGAGGGACTGGCGAGGCGGGAAACGATTCTTGCTCGGCTCCGAATACGAGCAGCGTGAAGCCGTCCCCGAAGAGGTCCAGCGTCGAACGGCCGTCGGACAGCCAGGCATGCGGGGCGCGGCCGCCGGGATGGCTCGACTGAACGTAGACGCGTGAATCCCCCGGCTCCGAAGGCGGCTCGCCGTCGGGGATGCATACGGGCGAGCCTTCGTAGCGGTAACCGAGGTGAGTGTTCAGCGGATTGTCCCAGGCGTTGCGCATGGAGACCGCCAGCTTGGCGCCGAGCTCCTCGCGAGTTTTTCTTCCTTCCGCGGAATCTTCGTTGATATGCGGGAAATGCCGGCGCGGCGTGATGCGCTCGAAATTCTTCATCGCCTCCTGGCAGGCACGGCGGCCGGCGAGGCGGCGCTCGGCCTCGTAGCTCGCGAGCAGCCATTCGCCGCCCCAGCCGGCATGCACCGCGGCGAGCTTCCATCCGAGGTCCACCGCGTCGCCGATGCCGGTGTTCATGCCGAGGCCGCCGTTCGGCGGCATGACGTGCGCTGCGTCGCCGGCAAGAAAGACCCGGCCGGCGCGATACCGCGAGGCGACCAGATTGCGCCGCACCCAGGTGCCTACGCTGAGGATCTCGAAGGCGAAGTCGCGGCCCACGGCGGCGCGTACCGCCTCTTCGGGCTTCAGCTTGTCCTCGTACAGCATGAGCCGCCATCGACTGCGCCCGTCCGCGGCGGTGAGGCTCGCCCACGGACCTTCCGTGCCGATGGGCACGTAGCGGCCCGCGTCGCCTTTGTCGTGCAGCGCGGAAAGGTTGGCCGTCTGGAACATGATGTTGATCGCGCGGTTGAGGTGCTCATCTCCCTCCATCGCAATACCGAGCTGCCTGCGCACCATGCTCGAATACCCGTCGCACGCGGCGAGGTACGCCGGCCCGGATGATGTCGCCGTTTTCCAGCCTCGCCTCGACATGGTCGGGGTGCTGGATGAAGTCCTGCAAACGGCTGTTGTACCGCAGCGTCACAGTGGGCAGCTCGCGCACCTTGTCGACGAGGATGCGATCGAACACGAACTGCGGGCAATGCGCGAAATTCTCGGGGCTCTGCGCGATCGGCGGCGTGTCGGCGATCGACGGCATGCGGATGCGGGCGAGCTCGTAGCCGGCGAGGCTGGTGACGAAGACATTGTCGAACGGGAAATCGCGCGGGAATCCCCAGTCGCGCACGCGTTGCGCGATGCCCCAGCGCCGGCAGAACTCCACCGTGCGAATACCGGTGGCGAACATTTTCGCGTCGACGATGCGCCCATCGCCCTGCTCGATAAGCGTGCAGGCCACGCCATGGGTGCCGAGTTCGATTGCCAGGGCGAGACCGACGGGCCCGCCGCCCACGATCAAGACCGGAACCACTAGAGCTTGAGCGGTTCGCCGTCCAGATCTTCGGCGCGCTCGACGCGAATCAGCACCGCGTAGCCTTTTTTCTGCGGGTCGCGGTCCTTTTCGGGCTGGATCAGCTTCTGCCACACCCCGTCGTAGATCGCGCCGGACTTATGCACCTTGGCGACGCCGTAGAAGCGCGCGATGCCGCCTTTGGGTAGCACGCCGGACTCGCGCAGCTGCGGTTTCCTGAGGAACACGGTGACCTTCGTGCCGTCCTGGAGCTGCTTGTTGGTGGAGCCTTTGCCGCGCTCCCAGAGCGCGAGATGCTGGTAGTCGTAGACCATCGTGCTGCCGCGCGGGGTGATCTGCGCATAGCCGTCGGGCAAGGCGACGCCGACCAGGCAGACGTGCGCGGGAAAGGCACTATCGATGTGCTCGTGCAGGATTTTCGGAATCATTTGAACGTGCTCTTGTGGTCGGTGTTGTTGGGCGTACGGTCGCCCGCCAGCCAGCGCTTCAGCTCGGCGTGCGCATCGGCGCGCCGCTTGCCAGCGATCTCATCCACATTGTCCGGGTCGAGCGTGTACTCGAGCTTCAGCTCGTCCGGGGTCATCACGTAGAGCGAGCGGCAATAACCGTGGTCGGTAACGCGGAACTTGGTTGCGGCGGCCTTCAGGCGCCGCTCCGTGTCTTCGAAGGTGGCGCGGTCTACCTTGAGCGCGATGTGCCCGAAGCGCGCCTCCTTCGGGTGCTGCGCCTTGAACAGTTCGAATAGCCCGGGGTCGGCGAACTGGAAGAATGCGATCGCGCCACCGTCGGCGAGGCCGTAGAACGCGTGGCAGTACTCGAGCTCGCGCCCAACCTCCGCGACGTAGGCGCGCTCGCACCATGTGGCGACCAGCGGCATGCCGAGAATGTCTTCAAAGAACCGGCGGTTTGCTTCGTGGTCCCGGGTGACCCAGGCGTAGTGATGCAGGCGCAGCGGGGAATTCATTATGATGGCCTCGTCCTATCGATGGTAACGAGAAAATGAAAGCAGCGGTATTCGGTGCGCGTGGCCTCGAGCTGCGCGAAGTGGGAAAGCCACGTGCGCAAGCGGGACAGATTCTCGTACGCGTGCGCTACGCCGGGCTCAACCGCCGCGACCTCACGCGCATGGAGGGCGATGAAGGGCGCGTGCCGGGAATGGATTGGGCGGGCGAGGTGGCAGAAATCGGCGCGAACGTGCAGGGCTTCAAGCCGGGTGACCGCGTGATGTGCATGGGCGCGGGCGGGTACGCGCAATACGCGGTGGCGGACGAAGAAGTTTCCTTTCCCCTTCCTGCCGATATGGGCTTCGACAAGGCGGCTACGCTGCCGCTCGCCCTCCTCACCATGCACGACGCGCTGGTCACGAACGGTCGGTTGCGCAGGGGCGAGTCGGTGCTCATCCAGGGCGCGAGCTCGGGCGTGGGCCTGATGGCGCTGCAGATCGCCAAGCTGAAAGGCGCGGCGCTCGTCGCCGGCTCATCGCGCAACGCCCCGGAGCGGCTGCGGCAGTTCGGCGCCGATCTCGCGCTCAACACGAGCGAGCCGGGCTGGGTGGAGACCGTGACGAAGGCGACGGGCGGCAAAGGGGTCGATCTCGTCATCGACCAGGTGTCGGGGGCGCTCTTCAACCAGACCCAGCAGGCGACCGCGATCGGCGGACGCATCGTCAACGTCGGGCGCCTCGGCGGGATGGCGGCGCCATTCGACTTCAATTTGCACGCGCTGCGCCGCCTGCAATACATCGGTGTCACTTTCCGCACCCGCTCGCGGGACGAGGTGCGCGAAGTGGCGAAACGCATGCGCGAGGATTTATGGCCGAGCCTCGGCAAGCTCGCCTTGCCGATCGACCGCATATTTCCGCTCGAAGAAGCGGAAGCAGCGCAGGCGCGCATGCGCACCAACGCCCACTTCGGCAAGATCCTGCTCGCCGTCGCTTGACGTCAGCGCCCGAGGATCGCGCGGCGCTTTTCGCGCATGCGCTCCTCCATGGCGCGCCCGCCGCCGCCGCTGCCGCCAAGGTAGGCGTCTTGCACCCTCGCGTCGGAAAGCAGCGCCTGCGCCGCGCCGGCCGCGCTGATGCGGCCGTTCTCGAGGACGTACCCGCGGTCGGCAATGCCGAGCGCGGCGCGCGCGTTCTGCTCCACTACCAGCACCGTGCCGCCGGCGGCGCGCAGCGCCTTGATCCGTTCCATGACGCGCTCCACCAGGAGCGGCGCGAGGCCGAGCGAAGGCTCGTCGAGTAGCAGCAAGCGCGGCCGCGACATCATGGCGCGCGCGATGGCGAGCATCTGCTGCTCGCCGCCGGAAAGTGTCTGCGCCGGTTGGCGCCGGCGCTCCGCGAGGATCGGAAAGGTCCGAAACTGTTCGGCGAGCGCCTCGCTCACGCCGGCACGGTCGCGGCGCGCGTAGGCGCCCATGCGCAGGTTCTCCTCGACTGTCATGGTGCCGAAAAGTTGGCGGCGCTCCGGCACCTGCGCGATGCCGGCGCGTACGATCGCGGGCGTGGGGCGGTTCTCAATCGCCGTGCCCTCGAGCAGGATGCGGCCACTGGAGACGCGGACAAGGCCCATCACCGTGTTGAGGAGCGTGCTCTTGCCGGCGCCGTTGGCGCCGATCAGGGCGACGATTTCGCCTGGGCGCACCTCGAGCGAGATGTCGTGCAGGATCGGCGAGCGACCGTAGCCGCTCGCGACGCGCTCAAGCCGCAGCATGCTCGCTTCCCAGGTAAGCGCCGATCACCTGCGCATCCAGGCGGATGAGATCCGGCGCGCCATCGGCGATCTTCTCGCCGTGATGCATGACCACGACGTGATCGGCAATGCCCATCACGAGGCGCATGTCGTGCTCGACGAGCAGGATGGTCACGCCGAGGGCGGCAATGCGCAGGATGAGCTCGGCCAGGCGCTCGGTTTCCGAGTCATTCAATCCGGAGGCAGGCTCGTCCATGAGGAGGAGCCGCGGCTCGAGGGCGAGCGCGCGCGCGATTTCGACCAGGCGCTGATGGCCGAAGGCAAGCTCGCCGGGTGAAACGTCCTCTGCGTCCTGCAGTCCGACGAAGGCCAAAGCCCGTCGCGCCATCTCGCGATTGCGCTTTTCCGGCGCGACGAAGCGGTGGTGGCCGCACATGACGTTGTCCAGCACGCTCATCGTCTCGAAGAGCTGCAGGTTCTGGAAGGTGCGAGCGATCCCGAGCCGGGCAATTTCGTTGGGCAGCAGCTTCTCGATGCGCTGGCCTTCGAAGCTCACGCTGCCCGCGTCGAGCGGCTGGTAGCCACAGATCAGGTTGAAGAGCGTCGTCTTGCCGGCGCCGTTCGGGCCTATGAGTGCAGTAATGGAGCCGGTGTCCACCGTCAGACTGACGCCGTTCACGGCCGTGAGGCTACCGAAGGAGCGCTTGGCGCCGTTCACTTCCAGCCGCGAGGCCGCGCTTTGCACGGGCTCGAGAGCAGAAAGCTCCGGTGCAACGACCCTCGCCTTGACCTCCCGCTTCCCGGCGAGCAAGCGCTCGTAGACGAGGGCGAAGAAGCCGGCGAGGCCGCCGCGGAAGGCAATGAGCACAACCACCGTGAGCGCGCCCATGATCACACCTTCCCAGAGGGGTAGCGAGAGCCCGCGCAAGAGCTCGCGTAGTCCGGTGACCGCCGCGGCGCCCGCCACGCCGCCCCAGATCGACGTCAGGCCGCCGATGATGACGGCCGTGATGAAGTTCAGGCTGAACGTGAAGCCGTAGACGTTCGGATCCATGGCGCGCAGGTAGTGCACGCCGAGGCTGCCGCCCACGCTCGCCATGCCGGCCGCGAGCACGAACATCTGCACTTTGTAGCGTGTGATGTCGATGCCGACAGACAAAGCCGCGGTCTCGGCGGCGGCGATGGCCTTGAGCGCGCGGCCGATGCGCGAACGGTCGATAGCGAGGCCGACCACCACGAATGCGAGCACGATCGCCCATACGACGTAGTAATAGGCGAGGTCATTGCGAAGCTCGAGGCCGAAGAGCGAGAACTTGGGCACGCCGTANGTGCCGAGCGCGCCGCCGGTGAACGGCAGCTCGAGCGCCGCCACTATGAGGATGAGGTGCAGCGCAAGCGAGCCCATGGCGAGGACGAAGCCGCGCAGCTTGAGTATCGGCGCGGCGATCAGCCAGGCCAAGACCATCGAAAGGACGGCGCCGACGAGGAGGGCAGCGAGCCCGTCCCAGCCGCGCTGCACGGTGAGGATCGCACTCGCGTATCCGCCGATCATGCAGAACGCGGCATGGCCGAGGGCGAGCTGGTGCGCATAGCCGAGGAGAAGCACGAATCCCACCGTGCCGGCGGCGAGCGCGCCGGTGATGATGCCGATTCCCAGCGGATAGACGCCGGGAACCAAGAATGGATACGCTGTCGCGGCGAGCAGCATCGCCGCGATCGCAACGCGCGTCCTCACCGTGCCTGCAACGCGAGGCGGCCGAAGACGAACACCCCGCCTCGCACGAGAAGATAGGCGAGCAGCAGGCCGTACACGATGGCGTCCTTGTAGCCAGAGGAGAAGTAGCCGGCCGCGAACGATTCGATTACACCGATGCCCAGACCGCCGAGCACCGCGATGCCGGGCGCGCGGAAGTTGCCGAGGATGGCGCCGATGAAGCCTTTCAGGCCATACGCAATGCCAGCGTCCCAATTGGCGAGCACGATGGGCGTGATGACCACGCCGGCAAGGGCGCCCGCGGCGCCGGCCACGGCGAAAACGGCGAGCGTGAGTCGGCCCGTGTCCACGCCCATGAGGCGGGCAGCTTGCAGATTGATCGAGCAGGCGCGCACCGCGCGGCCCGGGTCGGTGAACTTCAGAAACCAGAAGATGGCGGCGAGCATTAGCGCGGTGACCGCCCATACCCACAGGCTTTGGATCGACACCACCGCGCCCGCTACCTCGAACACCCCGTCGCCGCTGAAGCCCGGCATGCTGAGCGGGTCCTTGCCGAAGCCGATCAGTGCGACGCCACGCAGCACGACGGCGACGCCGAGGGTAATGGTGATCTGGATGAAGTAGGGGCTATGCCGCACCGGCGCCAGCGTCAGCCGCTCCTGGAGCGCGCCGAGCAGTGCGCCCGACAGCGTGGCGAGCATGATGCAGAGCCACAAGGGCACGCCGAAGCCGAGCAGGAAGGCGCAGATCATGCCGCCGAGCATCACGTACTCGCCCTGGGCGAAGTTCACCACGTCCGACACGTTCGCGCACAGCACGAACCCGAGCGCGACGAGTGCGTAGACACAACCCGTCGTCAGCCCCGGTAACAGGAGCTGCAGGAAGACGGTGAAATCCACGGCTCAGTCCGCTGGAACCGGCTTGCCGTCCTTCAGTTTTCCCATGACGATGGAGCGGTAGTTCTGCCCGGTGTGGTCCTCCGGCGTGTAGCTGACCGGGCCGTTCACCGCCGGCAGATCCTTCAGCTTCTCGAGCGCATTGCGCAGGCCCTGGCGCGAGCCGTCCGAGTTCTTCACTGCAGCCCCGGTGATGAGGCCAACGTCGAAGCCGAAGGTATTGAAGTACACGGGCGCGCGGCCAATCGCCTTCTCCATCTCGGAATAGAGCTGGGTGTCGGCTGCGGCGGCGCCGCCGAAGACGCCGCTTTGCATGGGTGTCATCAGCCCGTCGGCGGCCGCCGGCGAACCAATCGCCTCGAAGAACGCCTTGCCGATTCCCGCCTGCGTCATGACCAGCGGCTGCTTGAAGCCCATCTGCTGAAAGGCACGCCACGTGAGGATCGCGGCACGGCCGCTGCCGCCGTCGTAGATGATGTCGGGCTTCGCGGCTCGGATGCGCGTGAGCTGCGCGTTGAAGTTGGTGTCCTCGACGCCGAAGGTCTCGGCGGCCACGACCTGCAGGCCCAGCTTGGGCGCGAGGCTCTTCAGGTTGGTGATCTCCGCCTGCCCGAAGGCGTCATTCGAGTTGAGCGAAGCGACGCGCTTGTAACCTTTTTTTTGCGCGTACTGCGCGAACACGGTCATGAAGTCGCGCACCGCCGGCGCCACCTTGAAGAGCCAGGGGTCGGCCGGCAGGCCGATGGCGTCGGCCGCGCCGCCGGCGATGATCGGGACCTTGAACTCGGAGGCGAGCGACTTCACCGCCATCACCGAGTTCGACGGAATGAAGAGATATACGAGCTTTACCTGCGGGTCACTGGCGATGCGGCGATACGCGTTGGAGGCGCTCACCGGGTTGGTTTCATCGTCCAGCACCTCGAGGACGATCTTCTTGCCGGGCAGGCCGCGGGCCTTCTCCCACGCCTTCCAGCCGTCCATCGTGTCCTTCGCCGCCGCAGCGAAGCCGCCTGAAACGGATGACACCACGCCGATCTTGAATTCCTGCTGCGCGCTCGCCGCCGGCGTAAGCGCGAGACAGAACAGGAACAGCAGCACGCTCCTCATTCGATCCTCCTCGTTATCCGTGGACCGAAAGATAGCACCAGGTGCGTCTCTTACAGCACGGTGTAAGGCGCGCCGGCTTCCTCATAAGCCCGGCACCAGCGCGAAAACACTCCGGGTTCTTCGGTGCCGTAGATCCAATATCCGGGCGTATTAGCGTCGCTCGTGTAGGCGCCAATGTTGGTGA
>C688J18823_10000999_pt1 | contig 17174 bp, 19 predicted proteins | sample HopSoiMetagenom1_FD_18823 | JGI IMG/M metagenome (IMG submission 18823) | reverse complement strand
GTGATGCTGGCCGAGCCGCTGGAAAAGGCGCTGGACGCGGCGCAAGCCGCAGGCGGAGGCAGGGTGATCTACCTCTCGCCGCAGGGCACAAAGCTGGACCACCGCAAGGTGATGGCGTTTTCCAAGGAAAGCGCGCTCACCCTGCTGTGCGGGCGGTACGAGGGCGTGGATGAGCGATTGCTCAAACGCCGGGTGGACGAAGAGGTCTCGCTCGGTGACTTCGTGCTCTCCGGGGGTGAAGTGGCGGCGATGGCGCTGATCGACGCCTGCGTGCGGCAACTGCCGGGCGCGTTGGGCGACGAGCAATCGGCGGTGGAGGAGTCGTTCGCCGCGGGGTTGCTGGATTGCCCGCAGTACACGCGCCCCGAGGCGTATCGGGGCGAGAAGGTGCCGGAGATGCTGCTCTGCGGCCACCATGAGAACATTCGGCGCTGGCGGCTGAAGCAGGCGCTGGGCAGGACGTGGTTGCGGCGACCGGACCTGTTGCAGGTCCGCGGCATGAGCGGGGAAGAACAACGGTTGCTGGCGGAGTTCCAGCACGAATACAGGAGTCAATGATGGACCTGATCAAGACAATCGAGCAGGAAGAGATCAAGCGGCTCGGCAAGACCATTCCCGATTTCGAGCCCGGCGATACCGTGCTCGTCAACGTCAATGTCGTCGAAGGCGAGCGCAAGCGCGTGCAGGCTTTCGAAGGCATGGTGATCGCCAAGCGCAACCGCGGCCTCAATTCCTCGTTCATCGTGCGCAAGATTTCCTCCGGCGAGGGCGTGGAGCGCACGTTCCAGACCTATTCGCCGCTCATCGCTTCCATCGAAGTGAAGCGCAAGGGCGACGTGCGCCGCGCGAAGCTCTACTACCTGCGCGAGCGTTCGGGCAAGTCGGCGCGCATCCGCGAGAAGACGGGCAGCGCCGAGGGCGAGGCGCAAGAGTAATAAAATGGGCTTATGCGCCGCGACGCAGCAGCGATAAGCCCCATCACCGAGATCATCTCGGAGATCCGCGCCGGACGGATCGTGGTGCTCGTCGACGATGAGGACCGCGAGAACGAGGGCGACCTCGTGTTCGCCGCGGATTTCGTCTCCGCCGACAAGATCAACTTCCTCGCCAAGCACGGGCGGGGGCTCATCTGCATGCCGATCACCGAGGCGCACGCCGCCCGCCTGGGGCTGCGGCCGATGGTCGAGCAGAACCGCTCGCGCCACGGCACCAACTTCACCGTTTCCATCGAGGCCGCCGAGGGCATCTCGACCGGGATCTCGGCGCACGACCGCGCGCTCACGGTGAAAGTCGCAGCAGCGCCGGAGGCGCGGCCGGAAGAGATCGTGCAGCCGGGCCACGTGTTCCCCCTCATCGCCCAACCCGGCGGCGTGCTGGTGCGTGCCGGGCACACGGAAGCCTGTTGCGACCTAGCGCGCCTGGCGGGCCTCACGCCCGCCGCGGTGCTCTGCGAGATCATGCGCGACGACGGCAGCATGGCGCGGCTGCCGGACCTCATGCATTTCGCCGCCGAGCATCAGTTGAAAATCGGCACCATCGCCGATCTCATCGAATACCGCAGCCGAAACGAGTCGCTGGTGCAGCGCACGCTCGAGCGCGACCTGCAGACGACGTGGGGGACGTTCCGCCTCATCTCCTATCGCGACCGGGCGCTCGGCTCGATTCACCTAGCGCTCGTGCTCGGCAGGCCGGGCCAGGACCAGGAGACGCTGGTGCGCGTGCACGAGCCGCTCTCGATGATCGATCTCCTCGACACGGGCGCCGGCACGCACTCGTGGAGCGTGGGCGACGCACTCGCCGCGATCCGCGACGCCGGCACGGGCGTGATGGTGCTGCTCAACTGCACCGAGACGAGCGAAGCGCTCGAGGCGCGCCTTTCCGAATCGCGTCCCAAGGCCGGCCGGTCGGCCGATCTGCGCCTCTACGGCATCGGCGCGCAAATCCTGCGCGACCTCGGCGTCGGTCGTATGCGACTCATGGCGGCGCCGCGGAAGATGCCGAGCATGGCGGGCTTCGGCCTCGAAGTCGCCGGCTACCTGCAGCGCTCGGGCGCTTGAGCGCGACGCCATGCGCCTCGGCATCGTCGCCAGCCGCTTCAACGAGGAGCTGACCGCCCGCCTGCTGGAGCGCGCGCAGGCCGAAGCGGAGAAGCTCGGCGCGCATTGCTCCGTGGTCTCCGTGCCGGGCGCGCTCGAAGTCGCCGTCGCTTTGCAGTGGCTCGCGCAGACCGGGCGCTTCGACGCGCTGGTCGCGATCGGCGCGGTGATCCGCGGCGAGACCTACCATTTCGAGGTGGTGGCGAACGAATCGGCACGCGGCATCACCGAGGTTGCGCTCCAGTGCGGCCTGCCGATTGCTAACGGGATACTCACGACCAACGACGAGACACAAGCGAAGGCGCGCCTCGACAAGGGCGCCGAAGCGGTGCGCGTGGCAATCGAGATGGCAAAACTCAGGCAGAAGCTGCATGAAGAACGCTAGGCGCCAGTCGCGCGAGCTCGCGCTGCAGGCGCTCTACGCCTGGCAGATATCCGGCGGCGATCCGATCGGTGAGACGCGCGGCCTGGAAGGGTTCGACAAGGAGGCGCACGCCTTCGCCGAGTCGCTCGTGCGCGGCGTGCGCGACCGCGTCGAGGAGCTGCAGGGTCATATCAAGCCGCACCTGGAGCGTGATTTCGCCAAGCTGTCTCCGGTCGAGCGCTCGATCTTGTACATCGCCACGCTCGAGCTCCTCGCGCATCCCGAGACGCCGTTCAAGGTGGTGCTGAACGAAGCGATCGAGCTCGGCAAGAGCTTCGGCGGCGCGCAAGGCCACCGCTTCGTGAACGGCGTAATGGAAAAGATCGCGATGCGGCTTCGCCCCGACGAGGTGGCGAAGGCCCGCAATACTGCCTGAACGAATTCGAGCTCATCCGTCGCTACTTCGAGCGCGCTCCCGACGGGGAGCACAGGGCCGTGCTCGGCGTCGGCGACGACTGCGCGCTGCTGCGACCCAATGCCGGCCTCGAGCTCGCGCTCACCACCGACATGCTGGTCGAAGGCCGGCACTTCGCGGTGGGCGTCGATCCGCGTTCGCTCGGGCACAAATCGCTCGCCGTCAATCTTTCCGACCTCGCCGCCATGGGCGCCGCGCCGCGCTGGGCGCTACTTGCCATCGGCTTGCCGGCGGCGGACGCGCACTGGGTGGAGAAATTCGCGGCGGGATTCTTCGCGCTCGCCGAGCGGCACGGCGTCCAGCTCATCGGCGGCGACACGACGCGTTCGCCGCTTCACACGATCAGCATCACCGCGATCGGCGAGCTGCCCTCCGGCGTCGGGCTCTACCGCAGCGGCGCCAAGGCGGGCGACGACATCTGGGTCTCCGGCGAGCTCGGTGGCGCGGCGCTGGCCTTGCGGCACCCGGACCTCCTCGAGCTGCAAAAAAGGCTCGATTGGCCCGAGCCTCGCGTCGAGCTCGGCGAGCGGCTGCGTGGGCTCGCGCGCTCGGCGATCGACGTCTCCGACGGCCTCGCCGGCGATCTCGGCCATATCCTCGAGCGCTCCGGCGTTGCAGCCGTATTGGACTATGAGCGCGTGCCGCGACCCGCCACGTTCCTAGGCACCGATGCCGCCCTGGAGCGCGAATGCATCCTCTCGGGTGGCGACGACTACGAGCTCGTCTTCACCGCCCCGGCCTCGCGCCGCGAAGCCATCATTGCGCTCGGCCGTGAGCTCGCGCTGCCGCTCACGCGAATCGGCGTGATCGAAGCCGGCGAACCGCGCCTCGTCGTGCGGGACGCCAAAGGCGCGCCGATCTCGCATCGCGGCGGCTACGATCATTTTCGCAAGCCATGAGGGTCGCCGCGCCGAGCGCCCAGTTCGCCTTTGCGCATCCAGCGCACGTCATCGCGTTCGGCTTCGGGTCCGGGCTTTCGCCGCGCGCGCCGGGAACTGCCGGCACGATCGCGGCCTGGCCGATCGGCTGGATCGCCAGCGGCGCAATGCCGCCTGCGCTGTTCGCCGGATTGATGGCCTTCCTTTTTGCGCTCGGCGTCTGGGCCTGCTCGGTTACTGGGCGGCGCCTCGGCGTCGAGGATCATCCGGCGATGGTGGTGGACGAAATGGTCGCCTTCCTCCTCGTTCTCGCCATCCTGCCGCGCGACCTGTCGTGGCAGGCGGCGGCGTTCGTGCTGTTCCGCGCCTTCGACATCGTCAAGCCGGCGCCGATCGGTTGGTTCGAGCGCCGCTTCCACGGCGGCTTTGGCGTGATGTTCGACGATCTCCTCGCCGCCGGTTACACGCTCCTCGTGCTCGCCCTGCTGAAACGGGTGCTGGGATGAGCGCACAAAAAGTCGCGCAGCGACTGAAAGCGCGCGGCGCCGTCATCGTCACTGCCGAGTCGTGCACCGGCGGCTGGGTGGCGCAGGAGCTCACCGCCATCGCGGGTTCCTCCCTCTGGTTCGACCGCGGCTTCGTCACTTACTCGAACGAGGCGAAACAGGAGATGCTCGGCGTGCGCGCCGAAACGTTGAAAACGCATGGTGCAGTAAGCGAGGAGACCGCGATCGAAATGGCGCAGGGCGCCCTGAAGCACAGCCGGGGCACCGTCGCGCTCGCCATCACCGGCGTGGCCGGCCCAGCGGGCGGAACGCCGGCAAAACCCGTAGGCACCGTGTGTTTTGCCTGGGCGACAAAGGGTCGGCCGGCGCGTGCAGAAACGAAACGTTTTTCCGGCGACCGGGAAGCGGTTCGCCGGCAGTCGGTGGACTATTCGCTCGACCGGGTGCTCCAGGTGCTTGACGAAGCGTAGGGCCGGTCCTACATAGAGGGATGGCTTCCGTCCGCAACGCCGCCGTCGCCGGCATGTTCTATCCCGGGGATGCGCGCGCGCTCAATACCGAGCTCGAGGAGCTCCTCGACGGCGTGGAGAACTCGGCAGCGCGCCTCGGCTTTCCGAAGGCGCTCATCGTTCCGCACGCGGGCTACATCTACTCGGGCCCAGTCGCCGCACGCGCGTACGACGAGCTCCGCCCGGCGCGCGGCATCGTGCGACGAGTGGTGTTGCTCGGCCCCGTGCACCGCGTCGCGGTGCGCGGGCTCGCGATGCCGACTGACGAGGCGTTCTTGACGCCGCTCGGCCGCGTCGCGATCGACCGTGACGCTCTAGACCAGGCGCGTCGCTTCCCGCAAGTCGTGGCGAGTGATGCCGCCCACCTGCACGAGCACGCGCTCGAAGTGCAGCTACCCTTTCTCCAGCGCCAACTCGGAGAATTCACGCTCGTGCCGTTCGCCGTCGGCAGGGCGACGGTCGAGGAGGTCGCCGAAGTGATCGAGGCGCTGTGGGGCGGACCGGAGACGCTGCTCGTCGTTTCGACCGACCTGTCGCACTATCATCCCTACGCCGAGGCGCGCGAGATCGATCGCAATACGGTCGCCCGCATCGCCAGCTTCTCCACCGACCTCGACCATGAGGAAGCGTGCGGCGCGACGCCGCTGAACGGCTTCCTCGCCGTCGCGCGCCGACGCAACCTCGCCATCAAGCTCCTCGCCGCGTGCAACTCTGGCGACGCCGCGGGCGGCAAGGGCCAAGTCGTGGGTTACTCGTCCTTCGCGCTCTACGAACCGGGCACCGACGTTTCCGGCGACGAGGCGGGCAAGACCTTGCTCGGCATCGCCCGTGCGGCGATCGAGTCGCGTCTCTTCGGGGCGGGTCAAACGCCGGATGCGCCGTGGCTACGACAGGCGGGCGCGACCTTCGTCACGCTGACGAAGGGCGCCGAGCTGCGCGGGTGCATGGGCAGCCTGCAGGCGGCGCGGCCACTCGGGGTGGACGTCGCCGAGAATGCGCTGGCCGCGGCATTCCGCGATCCGCGCTTCACGCCGATGACCCCGGAGGAATGGTCCGGCGTGCGCGTCGAGGTCTCGCTCCTCTCCGCGGCGAAGCCAATGCGATTCGCCGACGAGGCCGATCTCCTCGCCCAGATCCGGGCCGGCGAGGACGGGCTGATCCTCGAATGCGATGGCCGCCGCGCCACGTTCCTGCCGCAGGTTTGGCAATCGATCCCGGAGAAGGTGCTTTTCCTGCGCGAACTCGTGCGCAAGGCCGGCCTGCCGGCGGATACGCGCCTCGGCCGCTGCAAGGTCTGGCGCTACACCGTCAACAAGTGGGTGGAATGAAGAACCATCCTGGCCGCTGGTGGCATCGGCTGGAAGACGGTCGCCTGCAATGCGACCTCTGTCCGCGCGACTGCCGGCTCCACGAAGGGCAGCGGGGCCTTTGCTTCGTGCGCATGCGCGAGGGCGACCGGATGGTGCTCACGACCTACGGGCGCTCGTCCGGCTTCTGCATCGACCCGATCGAGAAGAAGCCGCTTAACCATTTCTATCCCGGCTCGAGCATCCTTTCCTTCGGCACCGCAGGGTGCAACCTGGCGTGCAAGTTCTGCCAGAACTGGGACATCTCGAAGTCGCGTGAGATGGACCGACTTCAGGACGAGGCGAGCCCCGAGGCCATCGCCGACGCCGCGGCCCGCCTCGGCTGCAAGTCGGTCGCCTTCACCTACAACGATCCGGTGATCTTTGCCGAGTATGCGATGGACATCGCCGACGCCTGCCACGCCAAGGGCATCCACGCGGTGGCCGTCACGGCGGGCTACATCCACGCGCAAGCGCGGCGCGACTTCTACGCCAAGATGGACGCGGCCAACGTCGACCTGAAGGCGTTCACCGACGATTTCTATTACAAGGTCTGCGGCGGTCGATTGCAGCCGGTGCTGGATACGCTCGTGTATCTCGCGAAGGAGACTCAGGTCTGGACGGAGATCACCACGCTCCTTATTCCGGGCAAGAACGACTCCGACACCGAGCTGCGCGCGATGACGAAGTGGATCCGGCAGAACCTCGGCCCCGACGTGCCTCTCCACTTCACCGCTTTCCATCCCGACTGGAAGATGACCGACGTCCAGGCGACGCCGGCATCGACGCTCACGCGCGCGCGCGAGATTGCGCAGCTCGCGGGCTTGAATTACGTCTACACCGGCAACGTGCACGACTCAGCCGGCGGCTCGACCTATTGCCCTTCCTGCGAGAAGCCGGTGATCGAGCGCGATTGGTATCGCATCGGCCAGTACGCGGTGACCGAGGCGGGCGCTTGCGCGCATTGCGATGCGCCGATCGCCGGGCGCTTCGGCCGCTTCGAGAAGCCCTTCGGCCCGCGCCGCATCCCTGTTCGCATCGCACAGGCTGCTTGACCCCCGGCAGCGGCTCCTGGCTAGCAGCGCTCTGCACTAGCCGGGTCCTCGCCGCCACTTGGTTCGTCGCCTACTCGGCGGTGCTGCCGCTTACGCAGGCGGCATGGAGCCTTTCGGCCCGCGAGGCCGGCATGATCCAGGCGGCTTTTCACCTCGGCTACCTCACATCGCTTTTCATCGTCGGCTTCATCACCGACCACTACGGCGCAAAGCGCGCGTATATCGTCACCGGCGTCGCGGCATGCGCGAGCCCATGGGCTTTCGTGCTGTTCGCCGACAGCTTCACCTCGGCAGTGCTCCTGCATGCGCTCACCGGCCTTTGCCAGGGCGGCACATACACCCCGGCCCTTTCGCTCATCAACGACAACGTCGAGCGCGCGCGCCGCGGCCGCGCGATGGGTTACCTGATCGCGGGCTCGAGCGCCGGCTATGCGATCGCGCTCGGCGTCGCCGGCGTCGCGCTCAACGTCACCGACTGGCGCGGCGCGTTGGCCTGCATCGCCGCGNTGCCCGTGGTGTCGTGGGTCCTTGGCGTCTACGTGCTGCGCGGCACGGCCAACTTCGTGCACCCGCGCCCGGCGGGGGAATCTCTGCTCGCGTCGGTGCCCGCCGTCTGGCGCAACCGGCGCGGCATGCTTTCCATCTGGGGCTACACCTTTCACAACTGGGAGCTCCTCGGCCTTTGGGCATGGCTGCCCGCATTTCTTACCGCGGCGCTCCTCGCGCACGGCATGCGCGCGGAAGGCGCGCTCCTCTTCGCGTCGCTCACCTACGTCGCCAACATCGCCGGCTCGATCATCGGCGGCACCATGGCGGACCGGTGGGGACGCACGCAGACCATCCTGCTTTGGTCCAGCGTGAGCCTGGTGCTCTCGTTCTCCATTGGCTGGCTCGTCTCCGCGCCGATCGCGCTCATCGTCGCGCTCGCCTGCCTGCACAACTTCTCCGCCATCGCCGATTCCTCTACCCATTCGACCGTACTCGCCGAAAGCGTGCCCGCGCACTACCTCGGGGTGGCCTATGCGATCCGCTCCGTTGTCGGCTTCGGCGCCGGTGTGGTGAGTCCCGTGGTGTTCGGGTGGGCGCTCGACTTCGCCGGCGGCGGCCGCACGACGAGCGACCCGCTCGCCTGGGCGCTCGCTTGGTCTATGCTCGGCCTAGGCGCTGTCTTCGGTCCCTTGGCAACGCTGCGTTTGAAGAGGCTACGATGAAAATATTTTCCGAACCCTCCGAGCGCAACCGCGAGCCGATCCTCGCGGTGTTGAGGCGCGTGTTCGCCGACCGCCGCCGCGTGCTCGAGATCGGCTCGGGGACCGGCCAGCACGCCGCGTACTTCGCGCCTGAGCTGCCGCACCTGGTATGGCAGGCGAGCGACGTCGCTGCGAACTTGCCCAGCATCCGCGAATGGGTGACGCAGCCGGCGCCGCTCGAGCTCGACGTCAATGATCCGTTCCCCCGCGTCGAGGCCGATGCGGTGTTCAGCGCGAACACGAGCCACATCATGTCCTGGCCGCAGGTCGAACGGATGTTTGCCGGGGTCGGCGAGCTCCTACCGCCAGGCGGCATTCTTGCGCTCTACGGCCCGTTCAACTACGGCGGCAAGCACACCTCTGACAGCAATGCGCGCTTCGATGCGATGCTGCGCGCACGCGATCCGGCGAGCGGCCTGCGCGATGCCGAGGCGATCGTCGCGCTCGCCGCGCGGCACGGCCTGGTGCTCGCGGAAGACAACGCGATGCCGGCCAATAATCGTCTGCTGGTTTTCAGGAGACAAGCGTGAGCGAAGGATTCGACGCCGTCGTCATCGGCGCCGGGCAGGCCGGGCCCGCGCTCTGCGCGCGGCTGGACAAGGAAGGGCTGAAGACGGCGCTGATCGAGCGCAACGTCCTCGGTGGCACGTGCGTCAACACAGGCTGCATCCCGACGAAGACGATGATCGCGAGTGCGCGCGCCGCGCACATGGCGCGCCGGGGAGGCGAGTACGGTTTTGCTGCCAACAAGGCGCGCATCGTCATGGCAGGGGTCAAGCGCCGCAAGGACCGCGTGGTGCGCGACTCCATCAATGGACTGAAGAAATGGCTCGGCGGCATGAGCCACGTATCGCTCATCCAAGGCCATGCGCGGTTCGTCGGTCCGCGTCGCGTGAAGGTGAACGGCCGTACGTTGGAGGCCGAGCGCGTGTTCCTCGACGTCGGCGCGCGTGCTTCGGTCCCCAGCCTGCCCGGCGTGAAGGACGTGCCGTTCTTCAACAACAGCAGCATCATGGCGGTGGACTTCACGCCGCGGCATCTCGTGATCGTGGGCGGAAGCTACATCGGCCTCGAGTTCGCCCAGATGTACCGTCGCTTCGGTTCGCAGGTTACGGTCGTCGAGCGCGCGCCGAAAATGCTGCCGCGCGAGGATGACGACGTGTCGGCGGAAATTCTCGCCATCCTGAAGCGCGAAGGGGTCGCGCTGCGTACCGATGCCGAGTGCATGGCGCTTGCGCGCGAAGGCCGCAACATTACCGTGCGGCTCGACTGCAAACGCGGCCGCAAGATAGCCGAAGGCAGCCATGTCCTCCTCGCCGTCGGCCGCACGCCCAACACGGCCGACCTCGGCCTAGACACTGCCGGGGTGAAAGTGAACGAGCGGGGCTATATCGAGGTGGACGACGAGTGCCGAACCAGCGCCGAAGGAATCTGGGCGCTCGGCGAGTGCAACGGCAAGGGCGCCTTTACGCACACCGCCTACAACGATTACGAGGTCGTGGCCGCAAACCTCTTCGATAACGATCGACGCCGTATTTCGGATCGCATCATGACCTATGCTCTATTCATCGATCCGCCGCTCGGCCGCGCCGGGATGACCGAGGCCGAGGCTCGCCAGTCGGGCAAGAAAGTGCTGGTCGGCAAGATGCCGATGTCGCGCATCGGTCGCGCGCGGGAAGCGGGCGAGACGCAGGGCTTCATGAAGGTGCTCGTCGACGCCGATTCGAAGGAGCTTCTCGGCGCCGCCGTGCTCGGCATGAACGGCGACGAAGTGGTGCACTCGCTCCTCGACATGATGTACGCCAAGCGGCCCTATACGACGATCCAGCGAGCCGTCCACATCCATCCGACGGTGAGCGAGCTGGTGCCGACGATGCTCGGTAGCCTGAAGCCGCTCTAATCTTCCAGTCCGAGCACGACGTACACCGCGGCCGCGAGGAGCAGCATGCACACGGCGACGGAGAAGCCGAGCTCGAGTCCAAGGATCGGCACGCACAGGATCGGTTCCGTACGCGCAAGCGCCGCGAGCGGTTCCAGGCCGAGCGCGCACAGCAGGGCGATCGTTGCCCAGCGCTTGATGTACGTGAGCAACAACGCGCGATGACGGCGGTTGTAGTCGAGCGCTCCCGGCTCGGCTGCGATGCTTTTGAAGCCGATGAACGGGTCCAGGTAAAGCCACAGCCGGCGCATGCTAGATGCCGAGATAGCGTTGCAAAATCTCGGGGCGCGCCTTGATCTCCTGCGCCGGCCCCTCGTGCGCGATGTGTCCATTGTTGATGATGTAGACGCGGCTCGCCAGCGCGAGCGTCGCGGCGAGGTTCTGCTCCACCAGAAGGATCGTCTGTCCGGCGGCGGCGAGCTCGCCGCAGATGCGCACCAGCTCGCGCACGATGAGCGGCGCGAGACCCTCGAAGGGCTCGTCGAGCAGGATGATCTTCGGGTCGCGGATCAGCGCGCGGGCGATGGCGAGCATTTGCTGCTCGCCGCCGGAGAGATCCGTGCCGCGGCTGCGACGGCGCTCCTTCAGGCGCGGGAAAAGACCGTAGATGCGCTCGAGCGGCCACTTGCCCGGCGCGGTAAGGCCGGCGAGCACCAGATTCTCTTCCACGTCGAGGGCGCCGAACACGCGCCGCTCCTCGTGCACGAGCTGCATCCCGGCGCGCGCGATGGCGTGGCTTTTGCGCCCGGCAATCTCGGCGCCGTCGAGCTTGACGGAGCCCCTGCTCGGCGTCACCACCCCCATCAGGCTCTTCAGCGTCGTGCTCTTGCCGGCGCCGTTGCGCCCAAGCAGCGCGACCACCTCGCTTTTCTCTACGCGCAGCGAGACGTCGAACAGGATATGCGAGTCGCCGTAGTAGCTGTTCAAGCCGCTCGCTTCGAGGAGGGGCATCTCAATGAACTCCGTTGACGCCACCCAAGTACGCTTCCTGCACCGCCGCGTTGCGCTTGATCTCGTCGGGCGTGCCTTCGACCAGCACGCGGCCTTCCTGCAGCACGGTAACGCGCTCGGCGAGCTCGAAGAGCGAGTCGATGTCGTGGTCGATGACGATCATCGTGCGACCCTTACCGATGGACTTGAGGAGCTCCACCGTCTCGACGCGCTCGCGCGGGCTCATGCCGGCGAGCGGCTCATCGAGCAGCAGCAGGCTCGGCGAAGAGGCGAGGGCGAGCCCGATCTCCAGCCTGCGTTTCTCTCCGTACGCCAGCTCGGCCACTGGCGTATCGCGCCGCTGCGTGAGGTTGACGAGCGCCAGTGTCTGCTCCACCCGCTCCTCGAGGCCTTCGACGCGGGATAGGCCGCGCAGCAGGTCGAGGCGGAACTTGCCGCGCAGCGCCGCGAGCGCGGCGATGGCGACGTTCTCGCGCACCGTGAGGCGGTTGAAGAGCTGATTGACCTGGTAGCTCTTGGTGAGGCCGAGCTGGCAGACGTCGGTGACGCTCTTGCCGGTGATGTCGCGTCCCTTGAAGACGATCTTGCCGGCCGTCGGCGGCACTTCACAAGTGAGCATCTTGAAGAACGTCGTCTTGCCGGCGCCGTTCGGTCCGATGATGCCGCGCACTTCGCCGGCGTCGACGCGGAAGTCGATGTCCTCGTTTGCGGCGAGGCCGCCGTAATGCTTGGTCAGATTCGTCGCGAGGAGCACGGGCCCGGTGTGACCGTTCGGCAACTCGTGCGCCGGCATGGAGGTTCCGCTCGCCGCCCGCGGCGTTGGTACCGTTGGTACTACGGGCGCTTCGGCGCGGCGTTTGCCGCGCACGAGGCCGTACAGGTCGCGCAATCCGCCGATGATCCCCTGGCGCAGGAAGCAGACGAGGACCACGAAGACCAGGCCGAGCACGAGCTTCCAGGTGGCACCGAGGTTCAGCGTCGATTGCAGGAAATCCTGCAGGAAGAGCCACACGCTCGCGCCCACCAGCGGCCCGAACAGCGTGCCCCGTCCGCCGATGGCGGTCTGCATCACGAGCTGGCCAGAGGTCTCGAACATGAACGCGTCCGGCGGCATGAACGCCTGCATGACGCCAAGAAGGCCGCCGGCGAATCCGGCATACGCGGCCGCGATGACGAAGGCGGTGAGCTTGTAGCCGTGGATGTCGTGCCCGACGGCGGCAGCGCGCAGCGGATTTTCCCGGATCGCACGTAGCACCGCGCCCACGGGGGAGCGCACGACGCGCAGGGCGATGACAATGCCGATGAAGTAGCACGCAGCAAGGAAGGGATAGAGGGCCCAGCCGGTGGTGAACTTCAGCTGGGCGAACCCTAAGTCGAGGCTCGGCGTCGGCACGCCCGGCAGCCCATTCTCGCCACCGGTCCATTCGGAAAGCGGATTGAACTCGACGAAGAAGAATACCTCCGCGATCGCGATGGTGATCATCGCGAAGTAAATGCCGGTGCGCCGCAGCGCGACCAAGCCGACGAGATATCCGACCACCGCCGCCGCGACCATGCCGATCACCAGCGCCGTGATGACATGCGGAAAGCCCGCCCGCGTGAGGAGATAAGCGGCCACGAAGCCGCCCGTGCCGTAGAGCGCGGACTGGCCGAACGAGAGCAGTCCCGTGTAGCCGAAGAGGATGTCGAAGCCGATGCCGAAGAGGCCCCACACCAGGATGCGGTTGACGGTGTTCGGCGCCGCGTCGAAGAACGGCAGCACGAACGGCACCGCGATGAGCGCCAGCGCCGTAAGCGCCTCGACGAGGAGCGGTCGCCGAGCGGTATAGATGCGGTCGGCGTTCATTCCCTGCCTTTGGCGCCGAGCAATCCGCGCGGGCGGATCATTAGCACCAACGTCATGGCGGCGAACAGCATCACGTACGCGTAGCCGGGGTTCACCATCGAAGTGAGGCTGATGATCTCCCCGGCAATCAGTCCGCCGAGCACCGCGCCCGGGAACGAGCCGACGCCGCCGATCACCACCACGACGAAGGTCTGCACCAGGATCTGCTCGCCGATTTCGGGCGCGAGCGATACGATCGGCGCGTTGATGAAGCCGGCGAAGCCGGCAGCCATGGCGCCGATGCCGAACACCACCATGAAGACGCGATCGATGTTGATGCCCAGCGAGTCGACCATCACCGAGTCTTCGATGCCGGCACGCACGATCATGCCGAGCCGCGTGCGGTAAAGGACAAGGAAGAGCACGAGCAAGGCGACTGCGCAGATGCCGACCACCGCGAGGCGATAGGTCGGATAGAACATGAAGCCCATGTTGGTGATGCCTTGCAGCAGCGCCGGCGCCTGCACGGTCTTCGAGTCGCTCGAGAAATACCAGCGCACGAGCTCGACGAAGACGATCGCCAGGCCGAAGGTGACGAGGAGCTGGTCCTCGTGCGGCCGGGCGTAGAAGTAGCGGATCACCAGGCGCTCCATCACGATGCCGAGCACCCCGAGCGCGAGCGTGCCCGCGGCGACACCGAGGAGAAACGAGCCGCTCGATTGCCAGGCCAGGTAGCCGGCGTAGCCGCCCAACATGAACATCGCGCCGTGCGCGAGGTTCAGCACGCCGAGCGTGCCGTAGATGATGGTGAGGCCCGACGCTATGAGCGCGAGCAGCGCCCCCAGCGCCAGGCCATTGAACAGCTGCGAGCCGAAATTAGCCCAGGTGATCACCTTTCCGGCTAGGTGTATTCACCCAGCTTGCAGCCGAACGCGTCGGGCTTCTGCATGAGCCCTGCGCCGGGGACGATTTCCGTCACTTCCCAGAAATCCTCCTTGTTACGCATCGCTTTCGGTGCCTTCCCCCGCACGATCACCACCGGGCGCACCAGCTGGTGGTCTTCCTTGCGGAAGTACACCTCGCCCACCATCGACTGGAGCTTGCGGCCGGCCTCGTAGGACTTGATCACGTCCGGCGGATAGAACGTGCCGGCGTTCTCGACCGCGTCGGCCCACATGGCAAAAGACATGTACGCGTTCTCGGCGCCCCATTCCGGGTAGTAGCCGTACTTCTTGCGGAAGGCGTCGACGAAAGTCTTGGCGAGCGGATACTTGTCCTCCAGCGTCCACCAGAAGTCCGTCGCGGCATACACGCCCTCGGCGAGCTCGGCGCCGATGTTCTTGGCGAGGAACGGGATCTGGTAGGGGATGACGAGCTTCATCTTCGGGATCACGCCGAACTGCTTCGCCTGCTGCGTGGACAGCACCGCGTCGCGACCCCAGTTCACGTTCAGCAGCACCTCGGCGCCGGAGTTGGCGATGTTGGTGAGGTACGAGCTGTAGTCCGTCGCGCCGAGCGGAGAAACCTGGTTGGTGACCATCTGCCAGCCGCCGTGCTCCTTGAGGTACTCGCTCGTCGACTTGGTCACCGTGTGGCCATACGTGTAGTCGGGCGTCATGAACGCCATCTTCTTGCCCTTGCCATAGGCCTTGAGCAGCACCGGGCCGATGGCATTGGCCGCGGTCTCGCCGTAGAAGTTCTGGCGGAAGCCGTAGCGCACGCAGTCCTTGCCGGTCGTGTCGTTCGAGCCCGAGATGCCGGTCACGTACAGCACCTTCTCCCGCTGCGCGAGCTTGTTCATCGCCACCGCGACTGCGCTGGAGGTCGAGCCCGTCATCAGGATCACCTTGTTCTCGGTGATGAAGCGCTGCTCGGCCTGCACGGCGTCGTTCGGTTTCGCCGCTGAGTCGGCCACCACCAGCTTGAGCTCCTTGCCCTGCACGCCCTTCTTGGTCTTGGGCGAGATCTTGCGGATCAGCTCGTTGCCACTATTGATGTGCTCGACGGCGAGCTGCCAGCCCTTCAGCTCGTCCTCGCCTTGCTCGGCATAGGTGCCGGTGCGCGGCACAGCGACGCCGATGAACACCTCCTTGCCCTTGACGCCCTCCGGCCAAGTGCCGATGGGCGGGTGGCCGTTATCGTCCGCGGCGAGCGCCTGGCGGACGTACGCCGGCAGCGCCAGGCCGCCGGCAAGGCCGAGCCCGGCGCTCAGCACGCGGCGGCGGGGCAGGAAGCTGACTTTGCGATCCATGGTTTCTCCTCCGGTATGAAGAACCCGGAAGTCTTGCAGGCGATTCTTATGTGAAACTTAAAAACATATCGTGGCGCGATACATCTCGCCGAAGCGCCCCCGCCCCGTGGTAGAAGCGGGTCAATGGCGCAGCTACGCCGCGCGGAGAGGCGATACCGGCTCGGAACCGGCGAGTACGGCCGCCTGGCCGCATTTCGCTATGCCTTGCGCAGCTTCCTGCGCTTCAGCGAGGACGCTGCCGCCGAGGTCGGCCTCACCGGGCAGCACTACCAGGCGATGCTCGTAGTGCGAGCCTGTCCGCAGGCGCGGCGCCTCTCGATCGCAGACCTGGCTGGGCAGCTCCTGATCAAGCACAACAGCGCGGTCGAGCTGGTCGACCGCCTCGCCGAATTGGATTTGCTTTCGCGGCAGACCGCTCGCGACGATCGTCGCAAGGTGGAGCTCAGCCTGACGCGGCGCGGGCGCAACCTGTTGGCCAAGCTCGCCGTCGTGCACCGCGCCGAGCTGCGGCGCGTGGGACCGCAGCTCGAGCGCTTCTTCGCTAGTCTTTCAGCAAAAGCTGAATGAGGCCGGCGGTGGAATCCCAGCGCTTCCCGCCGCGCGCCTCGAGGTGCGACCAGAACTGATCGACGAGCGCCGCCACCGGCAGGCGGGCGCCGCTCTTGCGCGCCTGGTCGAGGCAAATGCTCATGTCCTTGCGCATCCACTCGGTGGCAAAGCCGAAGCCTTCGGCCTTCAGCTCGGCCATCTGCTTCCAGCGGTTCTCCATCTGCCAGGACTGCGCCGCGCCCTTGGAGATGACGCCGATCACTTTTTCCACGTCGAGGTTGTTGCGCTTGGCGAAGGCGACGGCCTCCGCCAGGCCTTCGGCAATGCCGGCGATGCAGATCTGGTTGACCATCTTGGTAAGCTGTCCCGCGCCGGGCTCGCCGATGAGGGCGCACATCTTTGCGTAGACGTCGAGCACGGGCTTCGCTTTGTCGAACGTAGCCGGCTCGCCGCCGCACATGATGCCGAGCTGGCCGTTCACCGCGCCGGCTTGACCGCCGGAAACGGGCGCGTCGACGAAGCCGACGCCGCGCTCTTTCGCCTTGCCATGGATCTCGCGCGCGACAGTGGCGGAGGCGGTGGTGTGGTCGACGAGGATCGCGCCCCTCTTGATGCCGGCGAGCACGCCGTTATCCCCATAAACCACGGAGCGCAGATCGTCATCGTTGCCGACGCACATCAGCACGAAGTCGCAGTCCTTGGCGGCCTCGCGCGGGGTTGGTGCGCTCTTCCCGCCGTACTCCTTGACCCACTGCTGGGCCTTCGCCGCGGTCCGGTTGTACACGGTCACCTCGTGGCCGCCTTTCTTGAGCAAATGCCCGGCCATCGGATAGCCCATGACGCCGAGGCCGAGGAACGCGACTTTCGCCATCGTTATGTCTCCTAAGGATTTTTCTGACTGTTGACAGGCTGCGTCAACGGTTTCACAATCATGGACGTTTATACAGTACTCGGTGTTGGCCCAGCACTATGGGAAATGATGGAAAGACGCTGCCGTAGATGCCAACTCACCTAAAACAAGAGGTACACGGAAATGGATGACAACAAGTCTAAGGCATTAGCGGCGGCCCTCTCGCAGATCGAGAAGCAGTTCGGCAAGGGCTCGATCATGAAGATGGACGACGCGGCCATCAAGGACATCGAGGTGGTGTCCACCGGCTCGCTCGGCCTCGACCTCGCC
>C688J18823_10000998_pt1 | contig 17176 bp, 14 predicted proteins | sample HopSoiMetagenom1_FD_18823 | JGI IMG/M metagenome (IMG submission 18823) | reverse complement strand
CGGCGTTCAGGATGTACACCGTGTTTCTGAAGCGTATAAACTGGTTTCCCGCAAATGGAAAGTAGGACCTACAGAGGTTGATTTGGGAGATGGTGTGAAAATAAGCGCCAACAATCTAACGCTAATGGCTGGGCCTTGTAGTATTGAAAGTGAAGAACAGGTAGAAAAGATTGTGAAACACCTAGTGGAGAATAATATAAAAATCATGCGTGGCGGCGTATTTAAACCACGTAGTTCTCCCTATGCATTCCGTGGAATGGGTCTGGAAGGTTTAAAAATGTTCCACCGCGTATGCCGCGCGAATGGCATCAAAATCATAACGGAAGTTATGCAGGTTTCTCAAATTGCCGATATGGCTGATTATGTAGATGTATTTCAGGTAGGTGCCCGTAACTCTCAGAATTTTAATTTGTTAGACGAATTAGGTAAAGTGGATAAACCTGTGCTCATCAAACGCGGGATGAGTGGAACCATTGATGAATTGCTGCAATCGGCGGAATACATTTTTTCAAATGGAAATGAGAAGCTAATGTTATGTGAGCGTGGTATCCGTACGTATGAAAATGCTTATCGCAATACGTTTGATATCAATGCCATTCCTGTATTAAAAGAAAAAACGCATTTACCGGTCATAGCTGATCCTTCCCATGGTGTTGGTATTCGTGAATATGTATCCATGGTGGCACTTGCAGCAATGGTAGCAGGAGCAGATGGTGTTATTTATGAAGTACATGAAAAACCGGAAGAAGCAGCCAGTGATGGACAGCAAACCTTGAATTTTGATGAATCCAAACAATTGATTGAAAAGCTAAGAGCCATGTATCAGGTGAAGTAGTACTAGACAGAAAATGCCAAAGGTCTCAAAGACCTTTGGCATTTTTTATATATTGCAACAAAATTCACATAATTTTAAAACGTCAAAGGTTTAAAAACCTTTGGCGTTAATTGGTTTAAGCCTTCCCTTTCCCCTCAGGTTTCATAAGCGTATTTAGCCCCATCATTTGTTGCATGGTCTTTTGCATATTTTCAGAAGAGCCATCTAAGAAGATAACATTCCCTTTACCGTACTCGGCAAAATTCTTAATCGCTTCTGTCCACATAGAAAATAGAATTACGGAAGTATCCAAGTTAGCTTGTTCCATTTCTTTAGCAGCTTGTGTCATACCTTTGGCCACCTCTTCACGGAACAATGCAACACCTTGTCCACGTAATTGAGCTGCCAATCGTTCTGCTTCTGCAGCTATTTTTATCGCATTTCCTTCTGCTTCCGCAGCTTTTGTTTTGGTAATCAATAAAGCTTGTCCTTCGTTTTCAGCGGCAGCTTTCAAGTTGTTAGAAGCCACAACTTGTGCCATCGACTTGATAATCGCTTCATCAAATGTAATATCATTCAATTGCAAGTCGAGCAGGTGATAACCCCATGTTTCCAGGGTTTGATCGATTTGTTCCTTTACATCGTTCACAATTTCTTTTCTTAGAGAAAGCACTTCTGCTTGTTTTTTAGTAGCCACAAAGCCACGAATAGAACCTTCGATGGTTCTTACCAAGGCCTGCATTAAATTGCGGTCATCCACGAATTTAAACGCTACATTTTTAATACTCTCTTCATTTGTATTTACAACTGCATATAAGAGCATGGCTTTAAAATATACATTGGCTTGATCGACTGTAATTGCTTGAAATTCAAGTTCTACAGAGCGGTTTTGGACAGATACCCGTTTGTAAATCACTTCTATAAAAGGAATTTTAAAATTCAATCCCGGTCCCATAATTCTACGGTATTTCCCGAATACCGTAACCACCGCAATATACCCTTGCTGAACAGTTACAAATGATAGAAATAAAATGAGCAGAATGAAAATAATAAGAGCAGTAGAAACTACTTGTGTCATTGTTTTAGATGTATTAGTTGGATGCAAATGTATTATAAAAAAATACACACGAACTCTTAATTCAGGTGAATTTAACTAACGGTCGAAATACACTGCTTACCGGGTTTTATGAAAAAATAAGGGCTTTATTACCCGCAAGTTAAAAGAAATTAGAAGGAAGTCTTTTTCATATAAATGTTTTGTTTATCTTTGCATCGCTTTAAAAAAGGCATAATTGGTTTTGTAGCTCAACTGGATAGAGCATCTCACTACGGATGAGAAGGTTTGGGGTTCGAATCCCTACAAGACCACCACTTTTTCCTCTAATCACCGAGCTTCATATTTAGCTACGCTTAACCCTCAAAATCTGTCTAAATTCTTGTCAACAGAATAATAAATTTACACAAATCAAGTTGTTATATATTAGAACGTACTGAAATTCAGCAGAATAAAGAATTAACTTAGTGCAAATGGAAAATTTTATAGATAGAAGCAGCTTGTCTGCTAAGAATAAAGAGCGAGGCGAATTGAATGTATATTTAATTTATGCAATATTAGTAGTTATCGCGATCGTATTTCTTGTATTGATTCGTGAAATAAAGTAAAATAGCTAATTACTTATAAAAGGTATTCTTAAACGCTGAAAATTCATCTTTTCCCAAAACGATACGTTTCCAACACGCATTGATAAATCCAAAGCCATAACCCAAAAGCTGAATATAACTTGTTAAAATGGTTAGCAAGCCGATCACAACATTTTTATTCTTTACTGTTGAATGAATAAACAATAAAACAACATAGCATAAGATGGGTAATAAAAACAGCCGAGAGCATAAGATAGCTGACACAATAAGAAAAAGATTTCCAACCGTAAAAATAGCAGGGGCAAGGTGAACGAGTTTTAATGATTGAGGGTGTATCTTATATAAGTTAATCCTTGCAATACCGGAATTGTACACTTGTTTAAAAAACTGTCTTAAGTTAGTTCTTCGCTTGTGATAGACAAAGGCTTCTTTAACGAGTCTCGTTTTAAATCCGGCCGCCAGAATCCGGATACTCATGTCAATATCCTCCCCAAAACGCATTTTTGAAAACCCTTTTGTCGTTTCAAAAACAGTTCTTGAATATCCCATATTGAAACTTCTTGGATAAAACTTATCCAGCTTTTCACTATTACCGCGTATACCACCTGTTGTAAAAAAAGAGGTCATGGAGTAGTTAATTGCCTTTTGCAAAACAGTAAAATTCTTGTGTGCTTCATCCGGTCCTCCAAAAGCATCCACATATTGATTACTCAATGCCTTGTGAACGTGCTCAAAATATTGTGGAGGTAAAACACAATCTGAATCAAGAAAAATACAATAGTTTCCTTGTGCCTTTTCGAAGCCGTAGTTTCTGCTTTGACCAGGTCCCGAATTAATTTTATAATAATAGTTTAAATTAAGTTTACTTTTAAATGCTTCGCAAATATGATCGCATTTAAATGTGGACCCATCTTCTACAATAATTACTTTAAAATCTTTATTGGTTTGTTCCGTTAAACTTTCAAGTAACTCCCGAATCTCTACTGGCCTGTTGTATACGGGAACAATAATTGAAATTTTTAGTTGCAGCATTAGAATTTTTTTCGAAGTGCTAATTTACAATAAAAATCCAGCCTGCACATTTGCACAGACTGGATCTTCTATAAAATTTCTTAATACTTTACAAGCTTATCACTTTTTAATAATTGATTATCCGAACCCGTTATACTTATAAGATAGACTCCCGCTTTCAAGCTGGAAATATTCACTTCTATATTTTGATTTTTTCCTGTTGCTGTTTCAAGCAATACCTGTTGTCCCAGCAAATTTTTAATTTCAGCTTTAATGCGGTAATCGTATGACTTATTCAGTTTAATATAAATATGATCACTCGCCGGATTTGGATAAATAGTTACATTTGGCAGCTTCGCATCATCACCAATTCCATCTGTTTCATTTACGGTACATCCACCTGAATTTGTAGGTTTAACAGTTACACTGTCTTCGGTAGATTGCACCTTTCTGCAACCATTGTTTACCAGGCAGTAATATTTTCCGGAATCTGCCAATACACTATTTCCAATAATATAATCAGTGGCAGTAGCAGAAGGAATTAAAACATCATTTTTATACCATTGAAATGTATAGCCTCCTCCAACAGCTCCAGAATGAAGCGCCAATTGTCTACTTTCACAAATAACCGTATGATTTGGTTGCGGCGTTAATGTAAAAAAATTGCAAAAAGCCAATAATGTAGAGTAATAAGGGTTTTGTCCTTTTTCACCTTCAAAATTGAGTTTGATGTTAACAGTATTATCGTAATTATATTCAAATAAAACTCCTAAGTCTGAAGTTCCACCTTCTGATGTCATTCCATACAATTTACCATTTGAGGAAAGTGCAAGGCTTCCATAAGGAAGTGCTCCATTGTTGGTTCTATCAAAACTAAATTTTAAAGCATACGTCAGGGTTGCCGGATCATATTCAAAAATGGTCCCCAGATCATTCGTACCACCTTGTGCAGTTAATCCATATAATTTTCCATTGGATCCTTCCACCAATTCCCCCATGGGCATGTAGCCTCCAGCGCTGTCAAAGTCGACACGTTTAATAATGGTATCAATTATATAATTGTATTCAAATAATACACCTTTGTGCGAAAGATTATTGGATGTGAGCCCATACATTTTTCCATTTGAAGCAAGAGTTAAATTACCGTAAGGATAGGAACCATTAGTAGCGGCTTTAAAATCTACTTTTTTTGCAAAGGTATTACTAGCAGGATCGTACTCATAAATAACTCCCTGAGTATATACTCCACCCTGCATGGTCATGCCATAGAGCTTGTTATTGGGTGCTTTTATCAATCCGGTTGGTTGTGTTCCTTTGTCAGTTCCGTTGAAATCTATTTTCTTTGTGATGGAGCCGCTTATCAAATCATAAGCATACAATGTCCCTTTATCATCTGTTCCACCCATTTCAGTTGTTCCATATAGTTTTCCATTTACTTCAACAGGAGCATGAACTGGGCGATTTCCGTTTGATGTTCCATTAAAATCAATTTTCTTTTGAAAGGTTCCACCGCTAACTGCCGGATCACATTCGAATAAAACACCGTATCCATTAGCTCCACCGTAGGCCGTTGCCCCGTAAATTTTTCCATTGGATGCTGCCATCAATGTTCCAAGAGGTCCTTCTCCTTCAATACCGTCTTTAAAATCTGCCAGTTTTGTAAGTATTTTTGAGGTGATATCAAATTCAAAAAGAGTTCCTCGGTCACTTGTTCCACCCTGAGTAGTTGTACCATATAATTTTCCATTCTTTGCCTGCATCAATGTTGCAAAAGGATAGCGACCTGTTGCGGAAGTTGAAAAATCCCAGAGTTTTGTAAACGTATCTGTTATCGGATCAATTTGAAAAAGTGCTCCTGCTGCATTGGCACCTCCTTCGGTAGTCGTTCCGTATAGTATACCGTTGCTTCCACGAGTAATGCTGCCATGTGGATAGCTGCCAGTGGTGTTTCCTGATAGATCGACGATTTTTATAAAAGCATAGGTGGTTGTGATAAGTTTAAATACAACACCTTCATCTGTTGGACCACCAGTCAGTGTATTACCATATAATGAATTATCAGCAAGCCGTAATCCTCCTATTGGGTAGCTTCCATTGCTACCATTAAAATCTAACTTTTTGACAAGTGTATTGTTGGAAATGGAATATTCAAAAACCGTCCCCATCGCATTTGTTCCACCCGAATAGGTTGTACCAACTAGTTTGTCGACAGTAAGTGAAATTAATTCTCCACGGGGGTTAGATCCATTTGTTGTATCATCGAAATCTATTTTTTTTGTATATAAATTTGTGATGGGGTCATATTCGAACAAAACTCCAAAATCGGATACTCCTCCAATTTCCGTTGTTCCATATAGCTTACCGTTTGAAGCAACCAGCATAACACCGTAAGGACTAGCACCATTGGTACCTGTAAAATTTACTTTTGTAGTAAGTGTATTGCTTGTTGCATCGTATTCAAAAATGGTCCCTTGCCGAGTACTACCTTCATCACGTGTAACACCATAAAGTTTACCATTTGATGCTTTTACCAGACCAATTGGAGAAGATCCATTAATAGCTTCTTTAAAATCAAATTTTTTTACAAGCTTATTGCTATCAGTAGTATATTCGATCACAATTCCATTATCATTTTTCCCCCCGTTTAATACTCCATACAATTTACCGGTAGCATTTTCGCACAGTTTACCATAAGATGGATATTTTCCACCAACTGGTGCTTGAAAAGCGTGAATGATTTGTTGGTTTTCACCAGTAGGGTCGGTCTTAAAAATAACACCATAACTCTCTCCACCTTTTTCTGTTACACCCCAAAGGTCCGTTGTACTTTGTGCTTTAATGGTCAGAAAAAAAGGAATTACAATACTAAGCAGTAAGATTTTCTTCATGGATTGAATCAGTTTTAACAGGTTAAATAAATTTAATGCGTGTTCGTTGTTATCAGATAGAAAAATTCTTCTAACCACTCAAGCGCCTTTTCTTGATTGGAGAAAAGCTTCGTAGTAACTTTCGGTTTATTAAAATTAATGTAGAAATTTCCAACCAGTCTGTTAGCTGTTGAAGCAACAATAACAGCAATTGCAATAGGAGAGTTGGGTTTAAGTTCAGCGGAATAAGCTCTGGCTTCTTTTGAAACATAAAATACTTCTCTTGCATCGACCAAAAGAAGATGTTTGGCGTTACTTACGAGTGATTGTGCAGCTTCATAGTTTTCAATTGCATTTTCCAGCTCAATTTCTGCGCCTTCCAATATTTTCATTTTAAGCAGGCGTTCCGTTGAATCGTACGAAAAAATAGCAACCTTTGTGTGTATGATGTTCATACGCTTCGGTTAATCAATGTTGGATCTGAATAATTGATCGATGTAATTGTTGAATAAGAATATTCGGGAGGAAAGGTAAAAAATAATTGATTACCTGCTTTTATTTTTTTTACTTGGAATATTCTCTAACTCAGTTAGGTATAAAAAGCTTTTTAACCATTCGACAGCTTTTTCTTCATTGGAAAATAACTTTGTAGGAGCTTTGGGTTTGTTGAAGTTGATGTAAAAATTTCCAATGAGTCTGTTTGCAGTTGAATTAATAATAAAGGCTTTTGCAATACAAAGATCACTTGGTTTATTTGCGGAATATGCTCTGGCTTCCTTTGAAACATATACATCTATGCTACGTGCATCTACAACTAACAGATGTTTTTCACCATTTGTAAGTTGCTTAACAGCTTCCTCATTTTGAATTGCATTCTCCAGCTCAATTTCAGCACCATCTAATATTTTCATATTCACAATGCGTTCAATCGTATTATAAGAAATGATAGCAACTTTGGTTTGTATGGTTTTCATACGTTTCGATTAAATTAATTTTTAATCTGATAAGATGTATAAAAATAAGGATAAAATTTCAATTGGCTCCTAAATTTCTGGCATTAAATAATCAGGTATACGTTTTCTTCTTATCTTGGTTGCTTAATTTTGAAATAGCCGAATGTATAAACGTATAATAAAGCCGATATTTTTTCTTTTCCCCCCTGAAACCATTCACCACATTGTCTTTAAATTAATTAAGTTTTCTTGCAAAATACCCGGAATATCTTTTTTATTAAAGAGCTTTTATCATGTAAATGATAAACGTTTGGAGCGAACGGTATTCGGTCTTACATTCCCTAACCCAGTTGGTTTAGCAGCGGGTTTTGATAAAGATGCCAGGCTATTTGATGAGTTGGGTTATTTTGGTTTTGGTTTTATTGAAATAGGTACACTCACACCAAAAGCTCAACCAGGTAATGAAAAACCCAGAATGTTCCGTTTGCCCCAAGATGAAGCGTTGATTAACAGAATGGGGTTTAATAACGGTGGCGTAAGCCAAGCTGTTGAGCGTTTGAAAAAGCGAAAAACCAATATCATTATTGGCGGCAACATTGGCAAAAATAAAGTCACGCCCAATGAAGAAGCTGTTAACGATTATGAAAAATGTTTTCATGAACTTGTTAATCATGTTGACTATTTTGTTGTCAATGTAAGCTCACCCAATACACCGAATCTTAGAGCACTTCAGGATAAAGAACCCTTAACGAAATTATTGAATCGTGTAAAAGAGTTGAATAGTAAGGAAAAACAACCCAAACCTATTCTTTTAAAGATTGCACCGGATTTAACCAATGAACAATTGGATGATATTATTGATATCATGAAAGAAACAAAAATTGATGGAATAATAGCCACTAATACAACAATTGATAGGAGTAATTTAACTACATCAAAAGTAGTCGTAGAGGCAATGGGTGCAGGTGGATTAAGTGGTAAACCATTAACAAAACGCGCAACAGAAGTAATCCGTTACTTGAGTACAAAATCCAATAAAGCATTTCCTATTGTAGCCGTTGGAGGTATTTATACCGGCGCTGATGCAATTGAAAAATTAGACGCAGGCGCAAGCTTGGTGCAGGTATACACTGGTTTTATTTATGAGGGCCCCGGGATTGTAAAACGTATAAACAAAGAATTATTAAAACAATAATGTATGAAACTTATTGAATGTCCACGTGACGCCATGCAAGGAGTACATGAATTTATACCCACTGAAAAAAAAGTAGCGTACATTAATTCTATTTTAAAAGTGGGATTTGATACGGTAGACTTCGGAAGTTTTGTTTCACCTAAAGCAATTCCACAAATGCAGGATACAGCAATGGTGTTGGAACAACTGAATCTGAGTACCACCAATTCAAAGTTGTTAGCCATCATAGCCAATGTACGGGGAGCTCAGGATGCTGTTGAATTTGAAGAGATCACGTATCTTGGTTTTCCATTTTCTATATCAGAAACATTTCAACAACGGAATACCAATTCTTCTATGGCGGAGTCATTATACCGCATTGAAGAAATACAAGATTTGTGTTCACGAAATAAAAAGAAACTCATTGTCTATCTTTCTATGGCCTTTGGAAATCCTTATGGCGATCCATGGAACAGCGATATTGTAATAAGCTGGACAAAAAAATTAGCGCAAATGGGAGTAAAGACCCTTGCCTTATCTGACACCATTGGTGTTTCTAATCCTGAAAACATTTCATATTTATTTTCCAAATTAATACCTGAATTTCCAGGAATTGAAATTGGTGCGCACTTGCATACAACTCCAGAAACCTGGGAGGAAAAAGTACAAGCGGCCTATACAAGTGGATGTCGCCGTTTTGATAGTGCCATTAAAGGATATGGTGGTTGTCCAATGGCTACGGATAAGCTAACAGGGAATATGCCAACAGAAAAATTGATTTCTTATTTTAAAAAGAATAACATTACAACCGGTTTAAATGATACTGCTTTTGCAGAAGCAATGCAGTTAGCCGGTAGTACCTTTCCAATCTGACCTTAATCTATAACGCATGTCAAACCAACGATCCAAATTTCAGAAACTGGTAAATAACCGTTTTTTATTCCGATTGTACTTGCTGCAGCGCCTTCCACTTGCATATGTGGCTGGAATTAAAGTAAAGAAACTGGATGATGAGCGTTCGATCACGCGTGTAAAGTTTAAATGGATGACTCAAAATCCATTTCGATCCATGTATTTTGCTTGTTTGGCAATGGCAGCTGAAATGTCCACCGGTTTATTGGTAATTGCAGAGATTTATCAGTCAACCCCTGCTATTTCCATGCTTATTATCAGTAATCAGGCACAGTATCATAAAAAAGCAGTGGGTACTATTATGTTTACCTGTGAGGATGGAAAATATGTTGCTGAAATGGCCGAAAAAGCCAAGCAAACAGGGGAGGCTTATGTGCTGGAACTCCGTTCTACAGGAAGGGACGAAGCGGGAGACAAAGTGGCAGAATTCGTTTTTTCATGGTCAATAAAAGCTAAAAAGTAACAAATGTTAACGTATTATTTTGAGTTTTAATGGTTACCTTTGTTAAAATCAAAAAACAGTTAGAAATGCAGCGAGTAAGTTTTAATAACAAGAACAGCGAATTTTTTAAGTCTTTAACCTCAAAAGTTGACCTTTACTTCAAATCCAATAATATCAAAGAAACCGGGAACTATAAATTGTATTTTAAAACAATTTTTTTCGGTATTTCCTTAATAAGCCTTTACACCACTTTAGTTTTTTTCAGCCCTCCAGTATGGATTTCTATTATTTTGTGTTGCTTAATGGGATTTACACTTGCCGGAATCGGATTTAATGTAATGCACGATGGTGCACACGGTAGTTTTTCTACCAAGCCTTGGGTAAATGAATTAATGGGATATTCTCTGAATGTAATGGGAGGAAATGTATTGTTGTGGAAATATAAGCACAATGTAAATCACCATTCATTTACAAACATTGAGGGAATGGATGACGATATTGATATCAAACCATGGATCCGTGTTCATGAAGATCAAAAGAAACATTGGTTTCACCGCTTTCAACATATTTATTGGGTTATCCTGTATGGTGCTACCTATTTACTATGGGTATTTGTTCAGGATTTCAAAAAATATTTTACTGGTAAAGTAGGGGATTTACCTTTCCGCAAAATGAATTTGAAAGAGCACGTTATTTTTTGGGTAAGTAAAATTCTTTACATCGCTGTATTTATAGTATTTCCAATTTTTCAGGTGGGACTTGCAGAAACAATAATTGGATACTCTATCATCGCTTTTATTACAGGTATTGTGATTGCTGTTGTATTTCAGTTGGCGCACATCGTTGAAGACCTAACATTTGAAACACCAACATCTGCTAATCATAAAATTGAAACAGAATGGGCTGTTCATCAAATTCAGACAACGGCAAATTTTGCTACAAAAAGTAAAATTGTTTCCTGGTTCACCGGCGGATTAAATTATCAGGTAGAACATCATTTATTCCCTCGTATTAGTCACATTCATTATCCGAAGATCAATCAATTTGTTCAAGAAACATGTGAACAGTTTGGTATTCAATATTTGGAATTTCCAACGGTATTAAGTGCAGTGCGTTCGCATGTGGTGCATTTAAAGCATGTGGGAAGAGTATAATATATAAGTAGTAGATATTTGATGCAAGTCAGAAACGCCAAAGATCTTTGAGACCTTTGACGTTTTTTTGTTTTACCCTGTCGGACTTAAATTTTTGGAGCGAAAGTTTTTACCTTTTTATTTCCGGTTTTCCCGCTTTTCGTTTCAAGCTGCCTTCGCTGTTAATTATCTAATTGTCTTGTATCTCTTTGAGTTTATAGTTGAAGAACTTTAGCTCTGACGGGCTTTCCACTGCAATCGGGGCTAGGAGGAAGATTAATCGCATTGAATAGTAGATAATAGAAAAAATAAAACCCAACAGGTGTGAAAAAAGTGTCGGGTTAAAACGGTATACTAAAAACGTCAAAGGTCTCAAAGACCTTTGGCGTTTCTTCTTATTGCTTCAATAATTCCTTCGCATTATTTATCGCTGCTGTCGTAGGATTTCCTGTACTCAACATCTTCGCTACTTCCTGTATACGTTCTTCAGGTGTTAAACGCTTAATAGAGCTATACGTCTTGTTATTTTTATCTGCCTTGTAAACAAATAAATGAGAGCCTCCTTTGCTGGCTATTTGTGGTAAATGGGTAATGGTTATCACCTGCATGCTAGAAGCCATTTGATTCATAATCAATCCGATCTTATCTGCAACATCTCCTGAAACTCCCGTATCAATCTCATCAAAAATAATGGTAGGAAGTGCAGTTAGTTTTGCCAAACCCGATTTAATACTTAACATCAGACGCGATAGCTCTCCTCCGGAAGCCACTTTATTCAATTCTCTAAACTCACTGCCTTTATTGGCTGAGAACAGGAAACTTACTTTGTCAAGGCCACTTGCTGTGAAGGCTGGTAGCTCGGTTTGTTCAATTTTTAATTGGGCATTCGGCATAGATAGAGAAGCAAGAAGGCTTGCCAATTCTTTTTCAATTTTAGGAATAGCTTTTTTCCTGTTCGCTGTAATTTTCTTTGTCGCTGTTGTTAATGCATCGTGGTAATGTTGTAATTCCTTTTTTACTTTTTCAATTTCAGATTCGAGCGAATTGAAATCAAAAAGTTTAGCGCTGAGCTCTTCCTTAATGGTGATAAGCTCTTCAATGGTTTTTACCTGGTGTTTCTGTTGCAAACGGTAAATAACATCCAATCGGGCAGTAATATTTTCAATTCGTTTTGGATCGTAAACAATTTCTTGTTCGATTTGATCCAGCTCATTTGAAATATCTTTCAGTTCAATATAAGCACTGTTAACACGGGTGCTTAACTCATTTAATTCGGTTTTGAATTTTGCAAAAGGAGCAAGTATGGTTTTGATTTCGCTAAGAGAAGTAAGCAAATTTTGTTCGCCTCCTGCTAAACCGAATGAAGCTTTTGAAAGATTCAATTTAATATCTTCCGCATTGTTCAGGGCTTCCAGCTCTTGTTCCCATTCTGTTTGTTTTCCAGCCTGAAGATCTGCTTCTTCCAATTCATTAAATTGAAATTGAAAATAATCCAGGTCCTTTTTTGCCTGTAATTCTTTTTCAATTAATTCATTCAGCTTTTTTTCAATCAATTTAAATTGTTTGAAATCCGCGCTGTATTGTTTTAGTACATCTGTATGATCGGCAAAGGCATCTACCACAGAAAGCTGAAATTCATTTCCATTTAAGGTAAGCGTTTGATGCTGGGAATGAATATCAATGAGACGTTCGGTTAACTCTTTTAACTGACTGAGTGTAACAGGTGTATCGTTGATAAATGCCCGCGATTTTCCTTCCGAATTAATTTCTCTGCGTATGGTGGTAGTTACTTCATAATCCAATTCCTGTGTATCAAAAAAAGCATTCAGATTGTATTCCTTGATATTAAATATGGCTTCAATGACACATTTTTTTGTTTTATCCTGTAATGATTGCACATCTGCCCGGTTGCCGGCAATAAGTCCAAGTGCTCCTAACAGGATTGATTTTCCTGCGCCGGTTTCTCCGGTAATAATGGTTAATCCACTTGAAAAATCAATTTCCAGTTGATCAATTAGCGCATAATTTTGGACAGATAAATGTTGAAGCATAGGAATAATTAATGTTCCTGCTAAATTAAAATTAAATGCTATTTGTTGTGGAGGAATAGCATAAAAGAAATCAACATTTCAATTGGTATTGGTGATTTTCTGATATTTATTACTTCTGGAGGGATCAATCAGCATTAAGGTTTCCACGAGCGTTGTCTTTTCATCGGGTTTCCCGGCAGAAAATATATTGATGATCTCATCTGCTTTTGCATTAAAAAACACTTGCAAACTAAAAGAAAGTGGCTTGATGTTATGAACTTTTGACAATGCTAAAATACTTTCCAGTATGGCTGCCCGACCTGCATCTTTATTTTGATACATGACATCGAGTCCCTTTCTATGATAATTATACATCGTTTGACGAAGGGTTACAAAAGGAGCATCCAACATATTGTTAATGATCCAATACCTGTTTTTCTCGCCATCAAAAGCTTTCCAGCCTTTTTCGTCGGCGCCTTGTGCATTGTTTGTAATAGCCAGGGCCTTTTGAAAATAGGGTGTTCCTCCGTTTAATGAAAAAGAATCGAAATCCAATCCAATTACCAAATAGGCATAATAGGATAGAAGCGAGGTAAGATTTGAAATATAAGTTGTTTCTGAAAATTCCAACGGAGTCGTTTCTGCGTATTTAAAATGCACATCATTATCGATATAATTTAATAAGGCAGTGTTATAAGAGGTGCCAAAGACCGGGCGTCGGGCTTGTATTTGAAGCGTTGCGCTGAAGTCATCAACATTGCGATCGGTAATGTTAATGAGAATACTGCAATCAATTCGTTCCTCATTTTTAAACGTTTCGCCGGTCCATTTACGGTTATTCATAAACTCTGTAATAGCGACCTTTAAATTATCGTATATACGCTTGTCCGTTCCCGAAATTTGTTGTGTGTTAACCTGAACCTGGCAATTTAATTCTTGTGCGGTTGTGTAATTGACGATTGCAATGAAAGCAGCAAGTAAAAGTAATTTTTTCAATTTATGAATTTTTAAAATCAAGGATTGTTTTCAATATATCTTTAGCAACTTCTTGTTTTGTTTTTAACTGGAATTCCTTCAAATTATTGTACTTGTCAATGATTGTTACTTTGTTTGTATCACCTTTAAATCCAGCACCCTTATCATTTAATGAATTGAGCACAATCAAATCAAGGTTTTTATTTTTTATTTTTTTCTTAGCATTTTCAATCTCATTCTCCGTTTCCAGTGCAAAACCTACCAATAGCTGATTTTTCTTTTTTATTTTGCCCAACTCAAGAAGCGTATCTTTTGTAGGCACTAAGCTAATTGTAGAAGCAGCATCTGTTTTTTTTATTTTTTGTTTGGCAATTGTATCCGGTTTGAAGTCCGCAACTGCTGCTGAAAGTATAGATACATCTGCTGTTTGAAATTCTTTTATTGCTGCTGTATACAACTCTTCAGCAGAGGTAATGTCAATACGGTTTATGGATTTATTAGCGGTAATCAACGTGGTTGGGCCACAGATTAAAGATACGTCAGCGCCTTGATTGGCGAATTCTTCAGCAAGTGCAAATCCCATTTTACCTGTAGAATAATTACCAATAAAACGGACAGGGTCCAGTGCCTCATAAGTTGGTCCGGCGGTAATCATTACTTTCTTACCGCTTAATGCTAATTTTTCAGAGAGTTTTTTTTTTAGAAAATCAATGATTTCTTCTGGCTCGGACATACGGCCTTCTCCGCTTAATCCACTTGCTAATTCACCTGTTCCCGGAGGGATAAGGATGTTGCCATAGGATTTTAAACGTTTTAAATTTTCAAGTGTTGAAGGATGTTTGTACATATCCAGATCCATAGCCGGCGCAAAAAATACAGGGCATCGTGCAGATAGATAGGTTGCAAGGAGTAGATTATCACAAATTCCATTACTCATTTTAGCAATTGTATTTGCAGAAGCAGGAGCAATCACAAACGCATCCGCCCACAAGCCAAGGGCCACATGGTTGTTCCATTCCCCTTCCCTGTTTTTTACAAAGTCAATTAAAACTGGATTTTTTGCGAGTGTTGATAAGGTAAGTGGGGTTATAAAATCGAGAGAAGAAGGGGTCATGATGACCTTTACATTTGCTTCCGCTTTTACAAGCAAACGTATTAATAATGCTGATTTGTAAGCAGCAATGCTGCCAGTTACACCGATGAGTATATTTTTATTTTTCAGCATATTACAAAGGTAGCAATGGTGCGGAAAAACGAAGCAAAATACTGCGAATGGTTATATCGCACATAAACTGCTTCGCTTTTATAGATTCAGTTGGAATTATTTCTGATTCTCAACAGTAGGGTTACGATAATAAATTTTATTATCAAAAAACTCTTGAATTGCAATCAATGAAGGTTTTGGTAAACGTTCATAATATTTTGAAATTTCGATTTGCTCTCTGTTTTCAAAAATTTCTTCCAAATTATCAGTATTGGATGCGAATTCAGCCAACTTATTAGTTAACTCTTCTTTCATCTCAGCACTGATTTGATTGGCACGTTTAGATACGATAGCGATACTTTCATAGATATTTCCAGTCTTCGTATCCAAATCTCTCAAATCACGAGTAGTGGTAGTCAAATCAGCTGTTGTTTTTTTGTAGTCCATTTTTTATGATTGTTTATTAGTATATTTTTCAAGGCTTTTCAAAGCACCGGCATAAACGGTTTCTGCTTCTTTTAAATAAGTGCTGTTCGGGTATGTTTCAATAAATTTTAAATAAGAATCAACTGCGGCTTTAAAACGCTCTTCCTTTTTCCTGTCGATACTGTTCACTGCCATCAAATAAGTGGAACGTACCGCTAAAAAGCTATAATACTCTGTATTGGTGCTGGAAGGAAAATCCTTCACATAATTTGCAAATGCAGCAGCAGAAGCTCTGTAATCGCCCATAACATAATAAAGCATGGCATTTTCTGAAGCTTTGCGTTCCAATTTACCTCTTAAAATATCCAATAACTGATTACATTTTTCAATTCGTTCGCTTTTTGGATATTGGATCGTAAAACGCTGAAATTCTTTAATAGCAAGTCGTGTATCGGTTTGATCCAAGCTATATGGAGGAGAATTTAAGTAAAAGCAATACGCATTCATGTAAGCACATTCTTCTGCATGTACACTGTTTGGGAAATTTTTCACAAAATTACGAAACTGATATCCTGCAATGATATAATCATCCAGGTTGTAATTACAATAAGCAAAGTAATAGTTCGCTTCTTCCGCCTTTGCAGTGCCCTTATATACAGTAACCAGTTCTTCAAGAAGGGTTAATGCTTTGGTATAGTTCTCTTTTTGAAAATAGTTAATAGCAGCGGCATACTTGGTTTCCATGTCACCATTCTTCAACAATCGATTAAATTTGCCCATGGTTAAGCTGAAATGCTTTTCCTTTTGTTTTTTGGATGATGTTGAATCATAAACATGCTCTTTCGGTTTGCAGGAAAAAAGAGCCATGCAAAAGAAAGTAAGTAGCAGTATGGAATTGTGTTTTCTTATCATAAATAGTCTGCAAATATACAGTTTTTCATTATATGGTAATCGAAATTGTTTTTATTAATTAGTCTTAGACTCTGTTAATTAAAAAACCTTTGAAAATAAAGGGGAATACCTTAATTTCGCAGCTTAATTTATTAATAAAAAGCTCAAACGAAACTATGAAGGATTTATTTGAAAAAATACAAGCGAATCGTGGACCTATTGGAGAACATGCAAAGGAATCTCACGGATACTTTACATTTCCAAAATTGGAGGGAGATATTAGCCCTAGAATGATTTTTAGAGGTAAAGAATGCTTGAATTGGAGTTTAAATAATTATTTAGGATTGGCGAACCATCCGGAAGTACGTCAGGCAGATGCTGATGGTGGTCAAAAATATGGATACGCAATGCCTATGGGTGCTCGTATGATGAGCGGAAACTCAAATTTACATGAGCAACTGGAAGCAGAATTATCTGCCTTCGTTCAAAAGAAAGATACAATTCTGTGTAATTTTGGTTACCAGGCCATGGTTTCGGCTATTGATTGCCTGGTTGATCGTCACGATGTAATTGTATATGATGCGGAAAGTCACGCTTGTATTCTTGATGGGGTGCGGTTACATATGGGAAAACGTTATGTGTTTAAACACAATGATGTAGAAGATTGTGAAAAACAATTGCAACGTGCTACAAAATTAGCAGA
>C688J18823_10000997_pt1 | contig 17181 bp, 12 predicted proteins | sample HopSoiMetagenom1_FD_18823 | JGI IMG/M metagenome (IMG submission 18823) | reverse complement strand
TGCGGACGGATCGCCGCCGCCAGCCCGAGCAGTGTGGGGCCGCCAACTCGGCGGCCTGCACCGCCGGGGTCGGCGGTGCCACACCTTAGCAGGAGCGCGAGCGCGATTACGATCAACGTCATGGACGGCACATCGCTCAGCGCCGTTCCGCCGTAGAACCAGACATTCGGAAAGAAGGCGAGGATGAGCGACGCGAGGAAGGAGGTGAGGAAGTCGGCACCGGCGGCGAGCGCGAACGACGTCATCGCCGGCACGATCAGCACCGCGGCGATGAAGCTGAGCGCCTGCAGCGCGTGGAACTCGTCGAATCCGAGGAGTTGGTGCAGCGCGTTGGCGGCGGCGATGAAGAGCGGAAAGCCGGGAGGATGCGGATGATGCGCGGCGATGTCGAAGTGCCGCATGGCGACGACGAACTGCGCTTCATCCCAGTCCCACAACGTGCGCGAGAGGGCGAGCCAGCGCGTGATCGCGACGAGCAGCGTGGCGATCGCGACGAGCGCGCGCTGCTGCTTAGTCAACATGCCTCCACGACAGCGCGCGCAATCGCAAGCCGAGCTCGCGCGGATCGCGTCCCGGCGGCGCAACTTCATCGAGCTCGATCGTCAGCACGCCGCCCGCGGGCACGATCCATTTCTTCTCCACCCGCGCATCGCACGCGAAGCGATCGATGACCGCACCGTTCATCGCGATCGTCGCCACGGGCCTGCGCGGCTCGACATCGAGCGGCACATCGAAGGTCATCGCCAGCTCGCCCTTGCCTGCGGACTGAGGCAGGCGCAGCGACGATCGCCCCCCCATCCATCGCCAGATCTCCTCGCCTCCGCTCTCCTCCGGATACCACCCGTCGAGGAACGCGACCTGCGGCACGCGCGGCCGCAGCGAGACGTCGAAGTAGCGCTTGCGCGAGATGTCCCAGAGATGCCCGCGCGGCCGGATGAACTGCACGGTTCCACCTGCGTGATCGGTGACGATCCACGCGTGCTCGCCGGAGAAGAGCGCCGCGGGGTCGTACGAAACGCGGCGGTACTCCGGCAGCAGCAGGTCGGCCATCGGCTCCATGCCGTCGACGTAAATCGTCGCTTGCTTCGGATCGAGATGCACGCGCACCCACTGCATCGCGGCGAACGGCGGCGCGTCGTGCTCGCGCACTTCTTTCAGCGCAGGCAACGTCCAGACGACCAGCATCGTCACGATTGCCAGCGTGACGATCGCCGGCGCGAGGTCGCCGAATGCCATCCCCTCCGCGCAGCAGATCATCAGCAACGGCATCAGCGTGATGGCGTATCGCCCTCCCGCTTCCGGATTGAGCATGAACAGCGCGAACAGCAGGAACGGAACGAAGATCGGCAGCGCCTCGCGCACGGGGCGGCGAAAGCGCAGCACGCCGATCGCCGCGATGACCGCGATCAGTTTCGAGATGCGTCCCGCGCCGTACGGATCGAGCAGGAACTGTTTCGGCGCACGGAACCACTCGACGCGCATCGGGTTGTGATACGAGTCGATGGCGAGCACGTACGCGCCATGCTCGCGCAGGGCGATGCGGTAGCGATCGATGCCGGTGAGGTACGCCGCGCCGCCGAAGAACGCCGCGATGATGACGAACATCACGAGCGCGCCGAGGATCGGATCGGATTTGCGCTCCTTCCATCGCGGCCACGACGCAGCGAGGAATGGATACGCACCGAGGAGCACGTTCTGCGGCCGCATCACGCAGGCGCAGGCCATCACGATGCAACCGGCAAAGTACGCACCCCGCCCCGTCATCCCGAGCGTAGTCGAGGGACCTGGGAGTGTGGGCGGGACCATGAGCGCGCCGCCCTTCCCCCCAGGTCCCTCGACTACGCTCGGGATGACGGGGCGTCCGCGCAACAGCAGCGCCGCGCCGAAGAGCAGCATCGCCAGCGTCGGGATGTCGCTGAATGCCGTCCCTCCGTAGAACCAGACATTCGGCGCGAAGCAGGTCAGCACTGCCGCACATGTGGCGGGCACGACCTCCATCTTCAGCTCGCGCGCGAGGAAGTACATCGCCGGAAAGATCAGCATCGCGCTCAGCACGTTGATCGCACGCAATGCGTGGAACTCGTCCGACGTGAAGAAACGAAAGAGCTTGCCGAGAAGGATGTAGAGCGGGAAACCGGGCGGATGTGGATGATGCGCGGCGACGTCGAAATGGCGGACGCCGAGGGAGAAAAGCGCTTCATCCCATTCCCAGAGGCTGTGCGCGGCGGCGAGCAGTCTGCTCAGCGCAACAGCCACGCCGATCGCGAGCAACGCCCACTTCTTCTTCACTGCTGCGGCACCCACGAAAAATCGCGGAGCTGCAATCCGAGCGCGCGCGGATCGGCCCCCGCCTGCAGCTGCGCCGGCACCGGCGCTTCGCTGATCGAGATCCGCACCTCGTTCTTCGTCGACGGATTCGACTGCACGATCCACGAGCGCCAGTTCTCTTCCTTCGCGATCACCGACTGCTCGATGAGCGCGCCGTTGATCCGCACTTCGAGCGTCGGCGGCTTCGGCTCGATGTCCTGCGGAATCGCGAAGTGAATGGCGAATCGTCCCCGTCCCTGAATCGGCGGCAGCACGAGCCGCGCTTCGCGTCCCATCCAGTGCCACGTCGTCAGGCCTTCGCCTTCGATGCCGTACCAGCCGTCGCCGAAGCGCACGAGCTGATACGCGGGCACGACCTGCGCTTCGAAATTGCGGCGGCGGACGATGTCCCAGAGCCGTTTGTGCGGCAGCGAAAAAATCTCGCCGCCGTCGCTCGCATCGATGGCCGGCGTGAGGATGTACGCGGGCGTTTTGAAGCCGCTGTCCGGCAGCTCGTCATCGCGCTCGAACGCGATCGGCTCGTAATCGATGAGGTCATGCGTCGCGTGCGGACCGAGTCCGGCATGGACGAAGATCGTGCACTGCCCGGGCTTCGCATGTTTGCGGATCCAGTTGATCGCGTTCGCCGGCGGCGAGAGCGTCTTGCGCATGATCGAGACCGCGGGCCAGGTCCAGATCGCGAACGCTGCAGTGAGCGCGCACGAGAGGACGACCTGCACCGGTGCTTCGACACGCGAAGGCAGCAGGCGGGCGATCGCCGCGATGCCGTCGGCGGCAAGCAGCGCGTACGCGACGAGATAGCCGATCGAGTAGCGCGGAATCGCTTCGTACGAAAGCTCGAGCAGCACCATGAACATGAACGGCAGGAACGTGAGCAGCGCGAGGAGCGGCGCCCATCGGCGGCGCCACGCACAGTCGATGAGCGAGATCAGCATCAGCACTTCGAATGCGGTGAAGAGACGCGGCGCGCCGACCGGCTGCAGGAACGTGCGCTTCGCGACGTTGGCGAGCGGCTCGCGATTCGGAGCGGCGATCGAATCGACGTCATGCACGTACTTGCTCTGGATGTGCATGATCTCGATGTACGCCGGCACGCTCTCCGACGCGAGTGCCGCGCCGGCGTAGCAGCCTGCGACTGCGGCCGCGCCGGCGACTGCGCCGATGACCACCGTCTTCCACGACACGCGGATGAGGATCGCCGTCGCGATCAATGCCGGCACCGCGGCGGTCATCACGTTCTGCGGACGAATGCCTGCGGAGAGTCCGAGCAGAAACGCGCCGAGCACGTACGCGCGCGGATCGCGGGCACCGCGAAGAATCAGCGCCATCGTAACGAGGCCGGTGGTGATTCCGGGCACATCGCTGAACGCGGTGCCGCCGTAGTACCAGATGTTCGGCAGGAACGACGCGATCAATGCGCCGAGGAGCGACGTGCGGAAATCGAAGCGGAGCTCGCGCGCGAAGTAGAACGCGGCGGGGAAGAAGAAGAGCGCGCCGATGAGCACCACGATCTGCAGCGCGTGAAAGTCGGTATGCACGAAGAGGCGGACGAATTTCGCCAGCGCGATGTAGAGCGGATAGCCGGGCGGATGCGGCTGGTGATGGGCGACGTCGTACTCGCGCACGCCGAGCTGGAAGAGCGCTTCGTCCCAGTCCCATGCCGAGCGCGTGCGGGAAAGAAAGCGGGTGATCGCGACGAGAATCGACGTCGCGAGGAAGAGCTGCTGTTGCCGGCGGGTGAGCGGCGGCGGAGGTTGCCGGAATTGCTCGAACATGAAAGGGCACCATTCTCGCAAAACTGCCCCTCGTCATGCCTGCCCGTGGCGTCCGGCGCCGTTGGTATCTCGATCTGCACGGGATACGGCGCGAGGGGACGAAAGAGACCGGCTTCACGTACCGCCACCCGAACGGTGATGCCTTCGCGGACGAGAAGCAGCTCGCGCGCATCTCCCGATTGCGCATTCCGCCCGCGTGGCGCGACGTACGTATCGCACGCGGCGAGTCCGCTCCGCTGCAAGCCGTCGGCGTCGACAAGAAGGGACGCACGCAGTACCTCTACCACACGCGATTCCGCGCCCAGCGCGAGGAAGAAAAGTTCCGGCACGTCGTCGAGTTCGGCGAGAAATTGCCGGCCCTTCGCCGCCGCGTGCGCGCCGATCTGAAGGGCGATGCGCTCAGTCGCGAGCGCGTGCTCGCCGCGATGGTCCGCCTCATCGATCAGGGCTTCTTCCGCATCGGCAACGATAAAAGCGCGGACGAAGAATCGACATACGGACTCTCCACCGTGCACGGCCGTCATGTGAAGATCGAAGGCGACACGCTTCGCTTCGACTACATCGGCAAATGGAAGAAACAGAATCAGCGCGCGGTGCGCGATCCGGAAGTGGCGCGCATCGCGGAGAAGCTGAAGAAGACGAAAGGCGCGGAGCTGTTCAAGTTCGTCAAGGACAGCCGCATCATCGATGTGAAGGACCGCCACGTGAACGACTACATCCAGTCGATCATCGGTCCGGAGTTCACGGCGAAGGACTTCCGTACGTGGGCCGGCACGCTCCTCTGCTCGATCGCGCTGGCGATGCAGGGACAGGGCACCTCGAAGGCGGAGCGCAAACGCAAGATCCGCCAGGCGATCACCGCGACCTCGCTGCAGCTCGGCAACACGCCGGCGGTCTGCCGCAAGTCCTACGTCTGCCCTCGCCTGCTCGACGAGTACATGGAAGGAAAGCCGTTCGAAACGCTGCGCAAGACGAGAGGCGGAAGTCCCGTCGTGCGCAGCGGATTGTCGATGGAAGAACGTGCGCTACTGCGATTTCTGCGCGAGACGATTGCGGATCGGAGATCGCGGCCGAGGGCGGCGTAGTGGGTTCGTGGGCTCGTGGGCACGTGGGCACGTGGGCACGTGGGCACGTGGGAGCGCGGCAGGGAGCCCCTCAGCCCACGCACCCTCGCAGCCACGCACGCTATAAATTGACCGCCTTCATCGCCCCTTCGTGATACCGCGCCCCCGCCGCCGCCCCCACGGGCAGCACTGCGTCGATGCGCTGCAGTTCCTCCTCGGTCAGCTTCACATCGACTGCGCCGAGGTTGTCGTCGAGGTAGTTGATGCGCTTCGTGCCGGGAATCGGAACGATGTCCTCGCCCTGCGCGAGCACCCACGCGAGGGCGAGCTGGCTCGGCGTCACGCCCTTCTCTTTCGCGATCGATTCGATCTCCTCGACGAGCTGCAGATTCTTCGCGAAGTTCTCACCCTGGAATCGCGGCGACTGGCGCCGATAGTCATCCGCCGGCAGATCGTCGAACGACTTGAACTGTCCGGTCAGGAATCCGCGGCCGAGCGGACTGTACGCAACGAATCCGATCCCGAGCTCTCGCACCGTCGGCAGAATCTCGTCCTCGGGGTCGCGCGTCCACAACGAATATTCGGTCTGCAGCGCCGCGATCGGATGCACCTTCGCCGCTCTTCGAATCGTCGCCGGCGCGGCTTCGGACAATCCGAGGTAGCGCACCTTCCCCTGCTTCACCAGCTCGGCCATCGCGCCGATCGTCTCCTCGATCGGCACCTTCGGATCGACGCGGTGCTGGTAGTAGAGATCGATCACGTCGACGTTCAGGCGGCGCAGACTCGCATCGCACTGCTGAACGATGTACTCGCGATCGCCGCGCACGCCGAGGAATTCGCCGTTCGGTCCGCGGACGTTGCCGAACTTCGTCGCGAGGACGACGTCGCTGCGGCGTCCGGCGATGGCCTTGCCGACGAGCTCCTCGTTGCGGCCGACGCCGTACATGTCGGCGGTGTCGAGGAAGTTGCCTCCTTCATTCAGAAAGCGGTGAATGACGCGGATCGACTCCGCATCGTTCTGCTGGCCCGGCTCGTAGAACTCGCTCATCCCCATGCAGCCGAGGCCGAGCGCCGAAACACGCAGTTCAGATCCGAGTTGACGTTGAATCATCGTTGTTCCTTTCATAGGGGCAATATCGTCCCGCGGCGTGAATCGTTCAAGATCGAGAACTGGAGAAACTTTGCCCGATCCTGCAAAATAGCGGACGAATGAGCACACGACTGGCCGAGCTTCTCTCGCCACTGGCGACCGGCGAGGGGATGAGCAATTCGATCCTCGACGCCGTCCGCTTCATGCGCAGCACGAAGCGAATTCCGCGCCGTCCGATCCTCTACGAGCCCGGTATTTTCATCATTGCCCAGGGCCGCAAGCGCGGTTTCCTCGGCGGACGCGTCTACACGTACGACGCGAAGAATTACCTCGTGCTCTCCGTGCCGCTGCCGTTCGAGTGCGAGACCGAGGGCACACCGCAGAAGCCGCTGCTCGGACTGAGCGTGAGCGTGAATCCGGCGACCGTCGCGGAGCTGCTGATGGAGATGGATGACGCGCCGCGCGTTCCGATCGCCGCGCCGCGCGCGATCTACGCGACGCCGCTGAACGAAGGTCTGTGCGACGCAGCCACGCGTCTGCTCGAATGTCTTTCATCGCCAACCGATGCGCGCATCCTCGGACCGCAGATCGTCCGCGAGATCACGTACCGCGTGCTGCGCGGCGAACAGGGCGGCGCATTGCGCGCGCTCGCCGCAAGGCACACGCACTTCGGCCAGATCTCGAAAGCGCTGCGGCGCATGCACACGGAGTATTCGAATGCGGTCGACATCGAATCGCTCGCCCGCGAGTCGGGCATGAGCGTGTCGGCGTTCCATCACAACTTCAAGACGATGACCTCGTCCTCGCCGCTGCAGTACCTGAAGACGATCCGCCTGCACAAAGCGCGCATGCTGATGGTGAGTGAAGGCCTCGGCGCCGGTAGCGCGGCGGGACGGGTGGGCTATGAGAGCCCGTCGCAGTTCAGCCGCGAGTTCAAGAGGCTGTTCGGCGCAACGCCGGCCGAAGAAGCGGCGCGGCTGCGGGTGACGCTGGGGTGAACCTCCATTTGCTCGCCACGCTGTGTCGAATCGGGTAGATTGCTTCAATGCTGACGAAAGTCGCGATCGGTAATTTCCGAAGTATCGAGCGCGCCGAACTGAAACTCGGGCGGATCACAGTGCTGTTTGGTGCGACGTCTGCCGGAAAATCGAGCCTCTTCTATGCCTTACTGGCGTTGCGCAATTTTGTGCTGAATCCAGCACAGCCGGTCGATGGCCTGTTCAATCTTGGATTCCAGAATCTCGGCGGGTTCGACGCCTGCATCTTCAATCATCAGCAGTACAGCGCAATGCATGTGGAAACCGAGTTCGATCTCGGAATCGCTGGCGGATTGTATAGTCTCGACCTGCGTAGCGATCTCGCGGCGCTGAAGACGCGATTCAGTGACGGCTTTGAGATGAGCACGACGGTTGCGGTTCCTTTCAATCTGTCGAAAAATTGGTCGTTCACCCGCGAAATCGATGGTGAGAAATTCACGATCCATTGGAATGGGATTGGATCAACGGTTAAGCCTGAGGAGTTCTCCAGCGAAAATGAATTCACCGCCTTCAGGCTGGCTGCCTATTTCAACGGACCGGTCGAGTCGCTGAAGCGGATCGACATTTGCCCTCATCGGCGAGGCTTCTTTAAACCCAATTACACGGCGGTGCCGTTGTCACCAACACCGACGACCGAAGACGAAGTGGCATCACTGATCATCAGTGATCACAACGCCGCACCGAGAATCTCGCTTGATACGACAGACATCTTTGGCCGCGACTTTCGCACGTTTACGCCTCCGGGAACAGCAACGACATTCTTCCAGACGATGGACCGTGGCGCGCGCGTTCCGTCGTGGCTGGTGAACGACGGCTTCGGCGTCAATCAAGTGGTGTACATGCTCTCCAAGATTCACCGGCCGGATGTGCAGACGATTCTGGTGGAAGAACCGGAAGTCCATCTGCATCCGACGATAGTACGCAAATTCGCGAGAGCAATTGCCCGTATTGCCCTCGAGGACGACAAGCAAATCATCTTCACCACTCATAGCGAGCAGTTCCTGCTATCGCTTCTGGCATGCGTGAAAGAAAAGCTCATTACGCCCGATGACCTGATTTGCTATCACGTAACACGTCCACAGCGACAGAGCGTTTTCGAGCTTCAGGCAGTGTCACCTGAAGGCCAGATCTCAGGCGGGTTGTCGTCATTCGTTGAAAGTGAGCTCGCCGACATCCGGACATTTCTGGAGACATCGGAGAAGGCTTGACGGCGTACGTCGTCAACGAATGGCTTTGGGCCGATTTGAGCGGTAGCAACAGGCCCGCAAATCAGCTCGAGACGTTCGATTTTCTGCAAGCGTTCAGCCGCTCCGACGCACAGATGATCGTGGTCATCGGCAGCGCGTTCGACCAGAAGGCATGGTCGCTCTGCAGCTCACACTCAACGGTATTGGCCGCTATTGGAAAAGCGTTCGTCACGCAGATTCGCATCAATAGCGATCGCTGCAGACTTCTTCAGCCGCACGAAGTGTTGCCGCTGCCTGACGAACTACTGCGGGCGGTCAAGCCGGACGATCACTATCTCGTGCAAGCCTGCCTCGCAGTTCCTTCTGCGATCCTGGCCACAACCGACGCGCCGTTGAGCAAAGCAGTCAAGGCGCACGGCATTCAGTGCGTTTCGCGTATCGACATGATTGCCGCAATCTGCCGAAAGTAGCCGGTTGCCGGTGGCAACTGCCAACGGCAACCGGCAACGTCAACTCAGAACGTCTCGCCGATCCAGAACTCCGTGCGGTACTTGCCGGTCGTCGACTTGCCGTCGAACCGCTTGGCGAAATCCCAGTGCAGTTCGAGGCCGAGGAAGTTGAAGGAGAAGCCGTAGCCGAGGGCGGCTTTGGCGTCGACGAGGCGGTGTTCGTGCTGGAACGTAAACGGCTGGCCTTTGAAATTCGCGGCGCCGATGTCGAAGAAGAGATTGCCGCGCACGTTCTGGAACACGAGGATCGGCGTCGCCAGCACGTCGACCAGCGGGAAGCGATACTCGAAATTGGCGAAGCCCGCACGGGTGCCGATGAACGAACGGAAATCGTAGCCGCGCAGCGTATTCAGTCCGCCGAAGTAGTAGAAGTTCGGGAAATTACCGGTCGAATAACCGGCGAACAGACGCGCGGCGAGCAGCGAGCGCGACGTCACCTGGAAGTACTGGCGCGCATCGATCGTGATGTCCTGCGTCAGCGTGCCGTGCTGCTTGATGTCGGGCGCGTAGGTCGCGGTCAGATCGTAGCGATGGCCGGAGATCGGGCCGAACTGCTTGAAGATCGTCGTATCGCCGCTGAACGTCGACGTCACCAGCGGGAAATTGTCGCGGCGTGACACGTAGCCGAGCACCGTGACGCCGCCGAGGTCGAACAGCTGCGGGTAATTGATCTGGCGGCTCTCGTAGCCGCCGCCGACGTCGATGCGGTGATAGCGCGTGAACGGATAGCTGATCAGGCCGATCGCACCGGTCTCGCGATAGACCTGGTGGCGATCGAATCCCGTCTGCTCCGCATTGACCGCGGTGAAGAACGAGCGGTCGTCGAAGACGCGGAAGCCCCAGTTCATGCGGTGCTGCAGATCGAAATAGAGGAAGTCGAAGTTCGAGAACGACGACACCGAATCGAGCGAGGCGATGAAGCGCCGGTTGCCGAGCATGTCGCTCATGTAGATGACCGACCGCGACACGAACAGCTGATCGGAGCTGACGCCCGCGTTCACTTCGACGTCATCGATGTAGAGCTTGCGGCTGTGCGCCGATTCGATCTTCTCCGGATCGATCGCCACTTCCACCGGCGGCTGGAACGCTGACCGCGCCTCGGCCTGCAGCGGCGCAGACGGCAGTTGCACTTTCTCCGCGGCGTGCAGCGGCTTGTCGGTCGTCGTCGAGAACAGCTGCCAGCGTGCCTTGTAATACGACGAGAAGACCATCCGCTCTTTATTGTTCGTGCCGGTAAAGACCACCGGCGTGAAGCAGCCGCCGACGACATCGGTGTACTGCAGCAGATCGCCGTTCTCGAGATTCAGCGAGTAGACGTTGTACGCGGCGTAATTCGTCGGATCGGCGGCCGGCGTGTCGCCTTCGCGCTTCGCCTTGTTCTCCGCGGCCTCCAGGATGTTCGCCGCCTGCTCGACGTTGCGGCCGGTCTGGCGATCGGACGAGAAGAAGATGCGCTTGCCGTCCGGCGTGAAGTACGCATCGACGTCGTTCCAGTCGCCGGTGGTGAGCTGGTAGCGCTCCGCCGGATTCGCGGCATTCAGCCGGAAGAGCTTCGCGTAACCGTTGACCACCGACGAGTAGATCAGCCACTTGCCGTCGGGCGAGAAGACCGGCGCGCCGTCGAAGAACTTGTCGTTCGTGATGTTCGAGAGCGCGCCGCTGTCGAGATCGTAGAGGAAGATGTCGGGCTGATTGCCGAGGAAGCCGGAGAACGCGATCTTGTGTCCGTCGGGCGAGTAGGTCGGATTGAGCTGCTGCTCGACCTTCATCGGAATCGACTTCTCGATCCGGCCGGTGAGCGGATGAATCAGCAGCAGGTTGCGGCCGCGCTCTTTCTTCGCGAAGACCGCGATCTGATCGCCGTTCGGTGCCCACGCGATGTCGCGGCCGAACACGGGACCGACGGTGAACGCCTGCACGATCGGATATTCGTAGCGGCTCGTGTAGCCGGGCGTGAGGTTCTTGAGCAGCTTGCGGTCGGGGATGTTGAAGACCGCCACGTCGACGTCTTCCTTGTACGTGGTGAAGCCGGCGAGCAGGTCGCCCGACGGCGACGGCACGGGCGAGATCTCATCGCTCGGATTGTCGGGCTGGATCTTGAACGGATCGCCGTACTCGATCGGCTCGCCTTTCGCGATCAAGGCCGGCAGGTACTGCTTGCGCAGCCACGTGCGGAAGTGGGTGTCGAATTCGTCGGGCGTGACGTCGAACGCGCGCTTGAGCGCCTTGTCGACGGAGCTGCCGAGGGTGTTGCGATATTCGTAGACGAAGTCGCGGATGCCTTCCCAGCCGTACTTCTGCTGGATGTACTTGAACACCGCGTGACCGAAGCGGTATGCGAAGTAGCCCTGCGGGTTGCGCGTGATTGCCGGCACCTGGTCGTTGACGACCGCGTCGCGCAGCACCATGCGGTCCTTGGAGTCTTCATCGCTCGCCATGAACGAGGCGAGACCTTCCATCATCCACGTCGGCGGATTGGCGGTGACGGTCTTTCCGAGCTTGCCCTGAAAGAGGATCTCGTACTCGAAGATGTGCGTCAGCTCGTGCTGGATGACCTGCGCGTTCTTCTCGTCCGTGTTGTCGATGGGGATGACCATCCGGTTGCGCGCCGGCTCGGCGAACGCGCCGACGCCTTCCGGGATGAAGTTGAGATCGACGTTGGTCTGCTCGAACGCGGAGTGCGTCGCGTAGTAGATCAGCGGGATCTTCTTGGAGATCTGGTAATTGAACTTGCGGGAGAGATCGTCGTACGCGCTCTCCGCGGCATCGACCACTTTCTGCAGCGACGCCTTCTCTTCGTCATAGAAGTACACGTCGAAATGCGTGGAGTGGTAGATGCTCCAGTGGAACTGGTCGTAGACGATTTTGTTCTGGCCGAAGGGGAACGCGGGGAGTGCAGCGAAGATGATGACGAGCAGCGTGATGAAACGCTTCACGATTCCTCCGATTGCGCCTGACTCATTCAGTGAAAACGTACCGACTGGCCGAGGTGTCCTGTGACACGAAGATGCCGACGAGCTGCGTTTCGAGTGAGCGCAGGTTCTCGAACAAGCCGAGGATCTCGTCGTAGTTGCGCTGGTCGAATTCCTTGAAATCGCGGAAGTTCTCTTCCAGCACTTTCTCGCCCGTGTCGGCATTGAAGATCGCGATGTCGATGTCGAAGACGAAGCCGGTCGTCTCCACCAGCACCTGCCGGTAGTACGTCCGCCCATCCGCCGGCGACGTGTACTCCTCGGTGCGATATCCCGACTTGTCGTTGATGTCGAAATCGACGATGCCGGAGACGATGAAGTCGGCGCCGGTCCGCGCGCCGAGGTCCTTCCAGTAATCGCGATTGGCCTCGAGCGCCTTCATGTCGCTGCCCGGAAGCTTCGTCTGGCTGGGCACATCGATGATGCGGAGCTTCGTGCTCTTGGTCAGTTGCTTGCGGAGGTAACGCTGGAACTCCGACTGCACGTCGACTTTCGACGAGCGGTCTGTTTTCCGTTCGCCGTTATTGGCGATGACGAACGGTGCGACGGCGATTTTTTCGTCGCCGGTGATGGCCAGCTTCGGCTTCACCGGCAGCTTCAGTTTGACTTCGAGAACGCCGGCGAATGCGGCGAGCGGGACGAGCGCGGCTGCGAGCGTGATCGCCACTCGTTTCATGTCATTGACCTCCCTGGGGCGGCTTCTGCTGCGGCGGCTGCGGCTGATCGGATGGAGGCGTCTGCCCCGGCGGCGTGGGCGGCGCAACCGGCTGCGTTCCTTCCATCGGAACTCCCGGCGGCGGAGGCACCAGCGGTGCGACGCCGACGGTCGGCTGCGACGACGTCTGCGCGGACGGCGTCGTGGTCGATGCAGTCTTCTGCGGCGTGCGCTTCTTGTTGCGCGAGGTGAACTCGACGAAGCGGCTGTAGTTCTTCTGGATGTACTGATTGCCCTTATCCAGCTTCAGCGCTTCGAGGTACTCGCGGCGCGCCTTCTCGAAGTCGCCGTTCGCCTCGTACGCGACCGCGAGGTTGTTGTGCGCCATCGCGTCGCCCGGGTTGATGGCGATGGCGCGCTGGAAGCGGAACATCGCTTCGCGCCAGAGGTTCATGCGGGCCATTTCCACGCCGAAATTTTCCTGCTGCCGGGGGCGCTCGACGGGCATGGCACTGGTGGTGGAAGTCGTCGCGTGAGAGCACGACAATCCGAGGAGGGCGGCGGTCGCGAGGACGGCCGCAATGAACCGTAAATCCCGCGTCATGAGTGAGTTTCTCCTGGTGAATGTTTGGCGATTATAATCACTTTGGCCAACCTCTCCACTGGCTCTCCTCTCTTCACACCAACGTATTCATGAATGAACAACCGCGCGATCTGCTGATCGCATGGTCATTGCTGCCATTTCTCAATCCGAATCGGACACGCCTGCTGCTGGAAATGTTTGGTGAGCCGCCTTACGCGGCTTGCAAAGCGTCTTCCAGCCTACTCGCATCACTCCTAAGCATTGATCAAACGCAGGCGGAACAGGTCAGAGATCCGTTACAACTGAACGGCGCTCGCGTCGATGCATTACGCGATTCCACGATCACTCTCGCGGATGCCGATTACCCTTCGCTGCTGCGCGAGATCATCGATCCGCCGCTCGCGTTGCACTTCCGCGGTGATCGCTCGCTGCTCGCGCAGAAATCGATCGCCATCGTCGGCTCGCGGCGCGCATCGCCGTACGCGATCAACGTCGCGCGCCAGCTCGGCGACGACCTCGCGCGCAACGGATTGCTGATCGTCTCCGGACTCGCGCGCGGCGTCGACGCAGCCGCACACGAAGCCGCACTCGATGCCTCGTTCCCGACCATCGCCGTCCTCGGCACCGGCATCGACATCGCGTATCCGCGCACCAATCGCGCGCTGTACAAACGGATCGTCGATCGCGGCCTGCTGCTCAGCGAGTTCCCGCCCGGCACTCCCCCGCTCGCGCTGAACTTCCCGATCCGCAACCGCGTGATCTCCGGCCTGACCTCGGGCACGATCATCGTCGAGGCGACATCGCGCAGCGGATCGCTGATCACCGCACGCATGGCCGCGGAACAGAATCGCGACGTGTTCTGCGTGCCCGGCTCGATCTTCTCGCAAGGATCGGAAGGAACGCATCGGTTGATCCAGTACGGCGCGAAGCTCGTGCACGACGCGAACGATGTGCTCGAAGAGTTGAAGATGCCGCTGATGTCGCGCGGCGCGCCGCCTGAGCCCGAGTCGCCGCTGCGCGAAGTGCTCGCCGCGTTCACGCGCGATGAAGGAATCGACGTGGAGTCGATCGCGACGAAGCTGAAACGCGCACCGGCTCAGCTCGCCGAGCCGCTGTTGCAACTGGAGCTGGGCGGGTGGATTCGGGCGCTCCCCGGCGCCCGATACGTGAGGGTGAAGTAACCCCCCCGTCATCCCGAGCGTAGTCGAGGGACCTGGGTGGCCGGGGCGGGGCGCCACCCGCCCCGGGTCCCTCGACTACGCTCGGGATGACGCATAAACTAGCGTGCTTGCTTCGCAGACTCCTCCCGCTGTTGCTGTTCGCGGCGATTGCCGCGCACGGCGACCCGCTGCCCGCGGACCTCCGCGGCGGTCACTTCGCGACCTTCACGCTCGATGCGAAATACATCGACGCGCCCGCCGAGGAGTGGGAGGCGTTTCTCTCCGTCGACGGCGGGAAGTTCTACTCCGTCCGGCTCACGCCGCACCTCGACATCACCCTCCGCAGCTACGACGTCCTCCTGCCGAACGTCGAGTCCGCAGATGCGCGGATCCTGATCCGCACCGGCAACGAGCGTGTGGAACGCCTGCAGGAAATCCCGCAGCACTTCCGCATCCACGCCGATCCGGATGCCGTCGCCCCGCTCGCGCGCTCCGCGAACCATGCCCCCGAGGCCGCGCGGCCGGGCGAGGCGAACGTCGTGGTGTGGGCCGATGCGAGCGGCATTCACTCGACGAACACCATTCCGCACAACTGCCACGACACGCTGCGCAACGAAACCAGCGAAGAGTGGCCGACCGTCGTCCCCGCGCACTTCACACTCGCGCGCGAAACGGCCGTCTCGCGCCGCATCACTGAGCAACTCAGCAACTCAGCAACTCAGCAACCCCAAAAAAACAACATCCTCCTTCTCATCACGCGCTTGAACGTGTAGGGCGAGCTCTCAGCTTGCCGGGGACAAGCTGAGAGCTTGTCCTACACACACCCATCCACGCAGAGAAGAGGAGACACACCCATGCGCATGCGCCTCGCGTTTGCGTTCGTACTTTCGTTCGGACTAGCCGCACTCGCCCAGTCGCCCAACACCGCGACTCTCGTCGTCAACGTCGTCGATCAGGCCGGAGCGGCCGTCGCCGGCGCGAAGATCTCCGTCCTCAACAATGCCACCGGCGCATTTCGCGAAGCCGCGGCGATGAAGGACGGCAATGCGGTCATTCCTGCGCTGCCGCTCACCGGCACCTACACCGTCACCATCAACAAAGAAGGCTTCGCGCCTGAGGAGCGGACGAACATCACGCTCCGCTCCGGCGAGACGGCCACGCTGAAAGTGAAGCTCGTCGTCGGCGGGAAGGCGGAAGAAGTCACCGTCTTCGGCACTGCGGAAGGCGTCCGCGCCGATCCGCAGATCGGCCGCCGTTTCGACAGCAAGCAGATCGACGAGACGCCGATCCTCGGGCGCAAGCTGTCGACGCTGCCGCTGCTCAACGCCGCATTCCGTCAGGCGAAAGGCACCGGCGATCTCTTCGTCAATCAGACGTATTTCGCCACCGGCGCCGGCTCGCGCCGCACCACCACGTTCACGCTCGACGGCGCCAACAACGACGAAGCGTGGGGCCGTCAGACCATGATCGCCACCGTTCCCCTCGGCGCGGTGCAGGAAGTCACCGTCTTGTCGAATGCCTTCTCCGCCGAATACGGCTGGACGGCCGGACCGGCGGTGAACGTCGTCACGAAATCGGGCACGAACACCATTCGCGGCGAAGGCCTCTTCCTCTCGCGCCCCGGCACGTCGCAGGCGAAGACGTTCTCGACGAAAGGCTTCTGCCCGCCGTCTGTCGAGAGCTGCGTCACGCCGTCGACGCTGCAGGCGATCAATCCGGTCGACATCCCCGATCGCCTCAATCAGTACTCCGGCTCGATCGGCGGCGCGATCATTCCGAATCGTATGTTCTTCTTCGCCGCCGCCGACTGGACGCGCCAGAACCGCACGACGTTCCTCTCGCCGTCGCTGCCCGCGTTCGTCCTCCCCGCCGACGGCAACCTCGCGTGGACCGGCCACTATCGCCAGACGCTCTTCAACGGGCGCCTCGACGACATCCTCACGCAGAGCCAGACGCTGATGCTGCGCGCGAATGTCGATCGCATGTCGGACGACAATCCGCAGGATGCGGTCGGCGGCACGAGCGCGCCGTCCGTCGCGCGCCGCTACTCGCGCAAGGCATGGACGGCGCAGGTCAATCACACCGCGACGTTCGACATCGATGTGCTGAACGAAGCGCGCTTCGCATACCTGCACGGCGGCCCGGTGACGAAGTGGGAAGCGCAGACGCTCTCCACGACGTACACCCGCGCCGGCTCGGTGCCGTTCACGATCGGCCAGTCGCGCGCCGCGGACCTCTGGGGCCATCAGGCGCAGCTCGCCGATACGCTCTCGTACTCGCACGGAAATCATTACCTCCGCTTCGGCGGCAGTGTGATTCGCCACACTTCCGGCGGTTTCGGCTCGGAGCCCGGCACCGCGATCCTCGGCACGTTCACGTTCAAGAACACGACGACGAAGCCGTTCGATCAGCTCACGCTCGCCGACGTGCAGCAGTACACGCAGCCGATCGACTTCGGCATCAACCGCTACAAGCTCACGCAGCGCCTCTACACCGCGTTCGTGCAGGACAGCATCCGTCTGCGCGACCTCACGCTCGACGCCGGCCTGCGCTGGGATCGCCAGACGCTCACCGATGCGAAGAAGAATTTCCAGCCGCGCCTCGGCTTCGGCTGGCATCCGAACGGCGACTCGCGCACCGCGATCCGCGGCGGCTACGGCCTGTACTACACGCAGATCCAGTCGAACCTGTTCGCGTCTGCATTGACCGGCGGGCTCGATGGACTCACGACGTACACCGCGACGCCGGGCCAGTTCGGCTTCCCGACCTGCCTCACCGGCGGCTGCCTGCCGCTCGCATTCGATCCGAAGACGCTGGCGCC
>C688J18823_10000996_pt1 | contig 17187 bp, 18 predicted proteins | sample HopSoiMetagenom1_FD_18823 | JGI IMG/M metagenome (IMG submission 18823) | reverse complement strand
AGTTCTTCCAGCCGCGCGCGATCTTGATCTTGGTCTGGATCGGCTTCATGGCCATGTTCCACGGCATCGGCGAGATCGCGATGGGGTTCGAGGTGCGGCGCGCCGGCAGGGCGATGGCCGCGGTCTGACACTTGGGTCGAGCGCTCCGCGGGTCGCCGAGTGACCCGCGGAGCAACCGGCCTAAGTTCGCACCCTGCCTGACTGGGCTAGAGTCCGGCCCGCAAACCATCGAAGGGAGTAGCGATAGTGCTCGCGACCGAATGGAACCTCGGTTCCGTCATCTGGGCCATGGTGGTCCTGTTCTTCTGGATGATGGCGATCTGGATCTTCATCGCCATCTTTGCCGACATCTTCCGGCGCAACGACCTGTCAGGGGTGGCCAAGGCGGGATGGATCTTCCTGATCTTCATCGTCCCGTTCTTGGGCGCGCTTATCTACGTCATCGCCCGGCCGAAGATGACCGCGCAGGACAAACAGATGATGGAGCAAGCGCAGGAGGCGCAGCGACGCGTCCAGGGCTATTCGCCGGCGGACGAGATCGCCAAGCTCGCGGAGCTCCGCGACAAGGGCGAGATCTCGGCCGACGAGTACAACGAGCTCAAGCGCAAGGCCACGATGCAGCTGTAGGGCAGACGTGCAGCGGTGGTTCGGGCCGGCCCCTTCGGGGTCGGCCCGTTCACGTTACGGGCTAGCCGGCGGCATGGCGTGCCAGCGTTCCGCGACCCGATAGACGACCAGTTCGTAGCCGCCGATCACGAGCGCGAAGAACACGAACCACCACAGCGACAGGTTCCCGAAGAACAGCAGCAGCGCGGCGACAACCGCCCCGCCCACCATCAGCGAGTCGCGGTGCGCCGCCACCCATGTGACGGTCTCGGACGTCTCGTGGCCACGCACGGCCGTCACGCCCGCGCGCCACAGGTCGACCGTCCACCCGCGCATCTTCACGGCCCACGGATAGGGGCCCGTGATCAGCGCGACCAGCAGCACGATCACCGAGATCGCGAGGAACCACGCGGTGTAGAGCAAGAGACTGCCGAGCGCGCGGTCGACCACAGCGCGCGCCGCCGCCTGGTTCTCGGGGAGGACCTTCGCGACGAAGCTGTTCGACTGCCAGATCGCCAACCGCCGCTCGATGATGACGATCGCGAGCGCGGCGACCGCGAGCTGCAGCAGCGTCCGACGCCGATGCGGCGACACCCACATCGCGATCCCGGCGAACAGCAGGAACAGGATCGCGAGCGCGACGACGGCGCGTTGCGCGAGGTTCACGATGTCCTGGATCGCGGAGATCGAGTCGGATCGGAACAGCACGATCGATCCGAAGTCGCTCGGCAGCGTCACGCCGAGCGCCGTCTGCAGCTGGCTCAGCGCCTCCGAGGGGATCTCATCGCCGGTGATCGTTGGGAGCGTCACCTGATGACCGACCAGATCGGAGATCGTGCCCGAGATCGACTGGAGACCCTGGTTGATCAAAGGAAGCACGTTCAACACCACTGCGTTGTCGACGATCTGGAACGTACTGCTCTTGTTCGCGAGGACCGCGATGATCTGCGCTTGAACGGTGCGGTTCAGCGACGACCACAGCTGATGAAACTCGTCGGTCGCGAACAACGTCTGGAGCTGCGACTGGACGACTCCGCTGAGCCCGTCGCTGAGCGGTCCCGCCAGGAATGCGAGCCGGGCGTCGCGCTGCTGCAGCACCTCGCGGAGCCGGTCCTCGACGTCGAGTGCCGACATCGCCTCCTGCGTGATCGTCCGGGCGAGATATTCCTGGACCGCTGGATCGCTTGCGAGCGGCGCCACTGTTTCGACGTAGCGATCGGTGTTGAACACGGTGCGCCTCGCCCAGAGTCCGGGCACCGCGACTGTGAAGCAAAGCACCGCAAGGACGAGCAGGATCGCGGTGAAGACGACGCGGACCTTGCGCCGACGCTCCGGCCGGGCTTCGAGCTGTTCGACGCGCTTCTCGAGCGCATCGCGCTCGGTGCGGATGTTGTCGGCATCGGTGCTTTCGGCCATGGTCCCCCCAGTCGGCGCGTGTCGGCGAGGATACCCCGGGCGCCTACAGCGCTGCCGCGCCGAGCCGCCGACGGAGATCCAAGCTTCGGGCGCAGCCCCTAGGCGTCGAGAGAGCCCGCGAGATGAGTCGATCGCGCCGATGCCCCGCGCCGCGGCCGCCGGGGTAGGGTTCGACCGACATGGCGGAGGATGAAGGCCGGTTCTTCGGCGCGCGACGGAGCTGGAGTCTGCGGCAACGGTTCCGGGCGCTCGACAGTTACGGCTTGTTGCTCCTGATGATCATGGTTTCTTTGATCGTCGGGTCCATCAGCTCGACCCTGCACGAGGATGTGTTGGCCGTTCTGCGGATAGTGGTCCTCGCAGGCACGTTCCTGTTCGCGCTTCACACGTCCGACGCCAAGCGCGCGATGTACTTCGCCAGCGTCGTCCTCATCGTGATCGCGATCGTGTTGAGCGTGATCGTCAGCACAGGAACGAAAACAGGCGATGCGGTGGACTCGATCGCCGCGTTCCTGTTGGTGCTCGGCGCCTTGTTCACGATCCTGCGTCGCTTCGCCGTTCATCCCGTCATCACGGGACAGTCGGTGCTCGCGGCGATCTGCGTGTACCTGCTGATCGGGCTCGGGTACGCGGCGGTGTACGGCTTCATCGGCGCGGTCGATCCAACCGGGTTGTTCGGCCCGCAGAACACGGCCGGCACGAACGTGATCCGGCTGTATTACAGCTTCATCACGTTGACCACGGTCGGCTATGGGGATTTCGTGCCGTACGCCGACACGACGCGCATGATCGCCGTTACCGAAGCGCTTGTCGGCCAGGTGTACCTGGTGACGATCGTGGCGTTGCTGGTGAGTCAGGTCGGGCGGCGGCGTCGGCAGATAACGTCCGACTTCCCCGTCAAGCCTGATCCGGACGCCTGAGGCGTCGACCGCACGGTCCGCGGGCGGCCGTCCCATGCCAAATCTCGCATTCCGTACTACGGTCGCTTGATACGGGCCAACACCGGGGGGACTTTGTGGCGCTACCTATCGAGGACTACGGCATCATTGGCGACCTGCGCACGGCTGCGCTCGTCGGCAAGGACGGATCGATCGACTGGCTCTGTCTGCCGCGGTTCGACTCGGCCGCGTGCTTCGCGAGTTTGGTGGGGACCGAGCACAACGGCAGGTGGCGGATCGCGCCGGCGGGTGACGTGACGGGCACCACGCGTCGGTACCGGCCGCATTCCTTGGTGCTCGAGACCGACTTCGAGACGGCCGACGGGATCGCACGCGTGACCGACTGCATGCCGCTCAACAGCACGCATCCGCGCGTCGTGCGCGTCGTGGAGGGCATCCGTGGCACCGTCGCGATGGAGATGCTGATGTCTCCCCGGTTCGACTACGGGAAGACCAAGCCGTGGATGTACAAGAACGGCGACGCGGTCGAGGCAGGTGCCGGCCCGAACGCCGTAGAGCTCCGCGGCCACGTGCCGCTGCGTGCGCATGACTTCCACGCGACGGCCGAGTTCTCGGTCCGCGAAGGCGAGCGCGTCGGCTTCGTCCTCAGCGCGCACCCGTCCTGGGAGGGGATGCACGAGCCGATCGACCCGTTCGCAACGGTCGAGCAGACAGACGCTTGGTGGCGGGATTGGGCGGGGCGCTCGACCTACGACGGCCGGTGGGCCGATGAGGTCGAGCGCTCGCTGATCACGTTGAAGGCGCTCACCTTCGAACCCACCGGCGGCATCGTTGCCGCTGCCACCACGTCGTTGCCCGAGTTCCTCGGAGGTGTGCGCAACTGGGACTACCGGTTCTGCTGGCTGCGCGACGCTGCGCTCACGCTGGACGCGCTGATGACGGCCGGCTACGTCGAAGAGGCGACCAGCTGGCGTGACTGGGTGATCCGCGCCGTCGCCGGCGATCCCGAGGACATCCAGATCATGTACGGGTTGGGCGGCGAGCGGCGGCTGGACGAGTACGAGCTTCCGCATCTCGACGGGTACGAGGGCTCGGCACCCGTGCGGGTCGGGAACGCAGCGTCGGGACAGCTCCAGCTTGATGTGTACGGCGAGCTGGTAGACGCGATCTACCACGCACGCGAGCTCGGCATGGCGCCCCTCGAACGTGCTCAGACGGTCGCACGACACGTGATCCGCTGGCTCGCCGACCACTGGCAGGATCCCGACGACGGTGTCTGGGAGGTGCGTGGCGGCCGCAAGCAGTTTGTGCACTCGAAGGTGATGGCGTGGGTCGCGGTCGACCGGGTGTTGAAACTTGCCGAGGAGACCGAGCTTGCCGACGAGGTCGACGAGCTCACGAAACTCGCGCAGACGATGCACGACGAGATCTGCAGAGAGGGCTTCGATGCCGAGCGCAACACGTTCACCCAGTACTACGGGTCGACGCAGCTCGACGCGTCGCTGTTGCTGATCCCGCAGGTCGGCTTCCTGCCGCCGGATGACCCGCGCGTGATCGGGACGGTCGAGGCGATCCAGCGCGAGCTCGTCAAGGACGGCTTCGTGATGCGGTATATCCCGGACGACGATGCCGCCGACGGCCTGCCACCCGGCGAAGGCGCGTTCCTCGCGTGCAGCTTCTGGCTCGTGATCGACCTGGCGTTGATCGGGCGTCATGACGAGGCCGAAGCGTTCTTCGAGCGGCTTGTGTCGCTTAAGAACGACCTCGGGCTGTTTTCCGAGGAGTACGACCAGGTGAACCACCGCCTGATCGGCAACACGCCACAGGCATTCACGCACCTGACCTTGATCGCGGGCGCGAAGGTGTTGAGCGACGGCGGGGGTGGATGACCCCGACGCGCGAAGCGCTGCTCCCGACGGGCGCGCAGTTCGAGATCGCGCACGGCAACCAGCGTGCCGTGGTGACGGAGGTGGGCGCGACGCTTCGCGCGTACGAGGCCGGTGGGGACGCCGTGATCGATGGGTTCCAGATCGATGAACGGTCCTCCGCCGGCCGCGGCCAGATCCTCGCGCCCTGGCCCAACCGGCTCGAGGACGGCCGGTACTCCTATGGTGGCGTCGACGGCGCCGCGGCGTTGGACGAACCAGAGCGCGGCAACGCGATCCACGGCCTCCTGCGATGGAGGCCGTGGTCGCTCGACGATCGGGCGGACGACGCGGTGGCGATGCGCTGCATCCTGCACCCGCAGCCCGGCTATCCGTGGCTCCTCGACGTCGGCGTTCGGTACGCGCTGGGCGATGACGGGCTCACCGTCGAAACGGAAGCAACGAACCACGCGACCACGACGGCGCCGTTCGGGATCGGGTTCCATCCGTATGTCACGGTCGGCACCGACCGGATCGATGACGCGCATCTCACGGTCCCCGCCGGGGAACACCTGGCCACCGACGAACGGGGGCTGCCGCTCGGGAAACACGCGGTGATCGGGAGCGAGTTCGACTTCCTGGCTCCGCGTCCGCTCGGGGCGACCCGGCTCGACACCGCCTTCACCACCTTGGTGCGGGATCCGGACGAACGAGCGGTCGCAGTCCTCGAACGGCCCGACCGACAGCGCGCCGTTCGCGTGTGGATCGACGGCGCCTTCCGGTACTTGATGGTGTACACCGGCGACACGTTGGAGCCGCCAGCACGCCGTCGCGCAGCCATCGCGATCGAGCCGATGACGTGCCCGCCGAACGCGCTCCGCACCGGTACCGACCTCATCGAGCTCGAGCCCGGTCAGACGTGGAGCGGGCGCTGGGGCATCTCCGTCGAGGAGGACATCTGATGGTGGAGCAGGCGCATGTCGTCATCGTCGGCGGCGGCTTCGCGGGGCTTGGGTGCGCGCACGAGCTCGCGAAGCATCCGCACCACGCGCGGGTCACGCTCATCGACCAGCATGACTACCATCAGTTCCTGCCGCTGCTGTATCAGGTTGCGACCTTCGAGCTCGCCGGCGACGACGTGGCGGTCGATCTCTCCGAGCTCTTCCGACGGCGCGATTCGGTCGAGTTCGTCAGAGGGGATGTGACCGCGGCCGATCCGGATACGCGTTCGGTGACGCTCGACGACGGTCGAACGATCGAGGGCGACTATCTGGTGCTGGCGGGCGGAAGCCAGGCGAACTTCTTCGGCACGCCCGGTACCGACCACGTCTACCCTCTCTACTCGCTCGACGACGCACGCCGGCTGCGGTCGCGGGTTCTCGAGCTGTTCGAGGGTGCGGAGCGCGATCGCGACGAGGCGGAGCGGGGCGCCCTGACGTTCGTGGTCGTCGGGGCCGGCGCCACCGGGACGGAAGTCGCCGGCGCGCTTGCAGACCTGATCCACGAGGTGCTGCCCTCTCGGTTCCCGAGTCTGGCGCCGGCGCACGCGCGCGTTGTCATCGTGGATGCCGGGAAGGCGGTGCTCGGGCCATTTTCACCGAAGGCACACGACTACGCGTCGAAGACGCTCACGGACCGCGGCGTCGAGATCCGCCTCGGCACCACCGTGAAGGAGGTCGCGGCCGATCACGTGATCCTTTCCGACGGGGACTCGATCGCGACCCGATGCGTGATCTGGGGCGGAGGGATCGAGGCGGCGCCGCTCGCGCACGCCGTCGGACTGAAGGAGGGGCGCGGCGGCCGGATCGACGTCCGTGACGACCTCACGGTCGAAGATCATCCGCGCGCCTTCGTCGCGGGCGACCTCGCGAACATCCCGGGCCCCGACGGACGGGCGTTCCCACAGTTGGGATCGGTCGCACTGCAGGCCGGCCAGTGGTCGGCGGGGAACATCCTGCACGACCTGAACGGCGAGCCGATGCAGCCCTTCGCGTATCGCGACAAGGGCATCATGGCGATGATCGGCCACAACGCGGCCGTCGCCGAGATGGGTGAACACCGGCACGAACTGCACGGCGCCATTGGGTACGCGGCGTGGCTCGGCGTCCATGCCTACCTGATGGGTATCTCGCCGCAGCGCAGGGACGCGTTCATCAGCTGGGCATGGGACGAGTTCGGCAAGAGCCGCGTGCTCAACACATCGGACACGGCCCGGCTGCACTGGGACGGAGACGCGGATGCCTGAGCGTGCGGTTCGGATCATCGGAGACATGAGGGAGGCGCCATGAGTCTGAAGGGGAAGTCCGCCATCGTGACCGGTGGCAACACCGGGATCGGCAAGGCGATCGTGCTCGCGCTGGCCGAGGCCGGAGCCAACGTCTGCATCGACTACGTCGCGAACGAGCAGGCGACCGAGGACCTCGAGAAGCGGATCGTCGGGCTGGGCGATCAGGCGATCGGGGTCGACGCCGACGTGAGCAAGGTCGCGGACCTGCAGAGGATGATCGACGAGACCGTCAAGGCGTTCGGCCGCGTCGACGTGATGGTCAACAACGCTGGCGTCGAGACTCGCACCTCGATCCTCGATACGACCGAAGAGAAGTACGAGTTCGTCCTGAACGTGAACCTGAAGAGCGCGTTCTTCGGGACGCAGCTGGCCGCCAAGCAGATGATCAAGCAGGGCGACGGCGGCCGGATCATCAACATCACGTCGGTGCACGAGGACTGGCCGATGCCCGGCAACACCGCCTACTGCCTGTCGAAGGGCGGCATGCGCATGCTCACGCGTACCGCCGGCGTCGAGCTCGCGCCACACAACATCACGGTGGTCGGTGTCGGACCCGGGGCGGTCGACACGCCGATCAACAAGGAGACGGCGGCTGACCCCGTGAAGATGCAGAAGCTCGACGCCGCGATCCCGCTGGGGCGGATGGCCGACCCGAGCGAGATCGGCTCCGTGGTCGCGTTCCTCGCGAGCGACGGGTCGAGCTACGTCACCGCCACGACGATCTTCGCCGACGGCGGGATCATGCAGGGAAGCCCAGGTCTCTAGTTCCGTCCGCGCGGTGAAGGACATGGTTCGCGTGCCGGGTGGCACGTTCCTCATGGGCTCCGAGGACTTCTACGCGGAGGAGCGCCCCGTCCGCGAGACGGCGGTCGAGCCGTTCTGGATGGACGAGCACCCCGTCACGATCGCCGAGTTCCAGCGGTTCGTCCGCGCGACCGGTCACACGACGGTGGCGGAGGAGGCGCCTGATCCCGCGGCGTATCCCGACGCCGATCCGGCGTTGCTGGTGCCGGGCTCGCTGGTCTTCCGGTATACCGACGGGCCGGTCGACCTGCGCGACGTTCGGAACTGGTGGTCGTACATCCCTGGCGCCGAGTGGCGGAACCCCGAGGGGCCCGGGAGCGCCATCCGCGGCCTTGCGCGGCATCCGGTCACGCACATCGCGTACGCAGACGCAGAGGCGTACGCGGCGTGGGCCGGCAAGGCGCTGCCGACGGAGGCCGAGTGGGAGTTCGCCGCACGCGGCGGACTCGAACAGGCGCGGTTCACCTGGGGCGACGAGTTCGCGCCCAACGGCGCGATGATGGCCAACACCTGGCAGGGCGAGTTCCCGTGGCAGAACCTGCTCGACGACGGGTACGCCGGTACGTCGCCCGTCGGGACGTTCCCGGCCAACGGTTACGGCCTGTACGACATGGCGGGAAACGTGTGGGAATGGACGGTCGACGCGTGGGCTGTGCCGGCCGATGGAGCGCACGCCTGCTGCGCGCCCGAGGTTCCGCGCACGATCGAGGAAGGCGCATCACGGGCCGCACACGGCATCCCCCGCAACGTCATCAAGGGCGGATCGCACCTGTGCGCTCCCAACTACTGTCTGCGGTACCGGCCGGCTGCACGCCAAGGCGAGACGGTCGACACGTCGACCGGGCATCTCGGGTTCCGCTGCGTCGTGCGCGACTAGCTACGGCTGGTTAGAGAGCCACGCGAACGCGAGTGGCGAGGTCGCGGTCAGGTCGATCGCCGGCTCGACGGTCGAGAACGACTGCACGTCATCGGTGAACTTGGCACCGGAGCCGTTGAACGCGCCGAAGCGGTCCGTGCCGCCGGCCGGGCACAGGTCCATCCCCGAGACCACGCCCTGGTAGGTCGTGCCGTTCGGCCCCTCGACGGCGGCGCCCTTCAGCACCGGCGCGGTGCCGTTGAGGTGGCCGGCGATGTTCGCGATCTGATGATGGATGCAGTTCGGGAAGACCGTGCCGTCGCCGACGATCAGCGACGACCCCCACGCGTTCGCGCCGAGGATGTTGCCGAGCCAACCGATCGCCTCGTCGGCGTACGTCGACGTGCCGGTCAGCGCGTCGTACTCGCTGGCCATCACCGACAGCCCCTCGCCGTGCGTCGTCGTGTCCCACGCGGCCCATGTGAACCCGAACCCGAACGGGTCGGTCGCCGCTTGGGCCACCGCACCGTCGAGCTGCTTCTTCACGTCGGCCAACAGCTGCGCCCGCGTCACCTCGAGGCCGGCCGGATCGCCCGCCGCCTCGATCGCGCGGTACAGGTCGTAGTGCGCGAACCCACTCACGTCGTACAGGTTGAGCGTGTCGCCCGCGTCGCCGGGCCCCGTGATGTACGCCTGCGCCCAGTGCGCCGCCTTCGTCAGGTAGAACGACGGATCGGTGTGTGGCAGCCCGCTGGGAAGGCCGCCCGCTCCGACCGCCATCGCGAGCTCCGTCGCGCCGAGCTCGAGGTCGTCACGCCACTCGGTCTCGGGATAGAAGCTGAACGGGATCAGCGTGAGCAGGTCGCTCGACGGCGCGGTGTCCGCGAGGTCGTAGATGTGTTCGCCCGCACGAAGACACCGTGCCGCGAGGTTCGGCGCGGTCGAGCGGTAGATCTGGAAGCACATCGCGAACGCCGCCGCGTCGCGTCCCGCGAGATTGGGGCTCACCGGCGAACCGGCGGCGCCCGCCCGGAACACAGGCCGCCTGCGGATGTACCGATAGTTCGGATCGGTCCCACCGTATGTGTCGTCGGCCTGCGGCAGACGCCAGATGTCGTGGTCCGACACCGTCTTGGCGTTCCCGTTGCCGATCCCCACTTGGTAAAAGAGCGTCCCGGTCTTGTCGTCCCACATCTTGAGGAGCCACTCGACGCCGAACCGCGCCTCGGCGGTGAAGTCGGACGACGCGGAGCCGGCGCCCATCCGCGTCGGGAAGTCACGCACCCCGGCGAGCAGCATGTCGGTCGTGTAGCTCTCGGTCTCGACCGCCTTGAGGTAGTCGCCGGCGTCGAACCACCCGCCCGACGCGTCGATCGTCGTGCCGATCGGGTTCAGGTCGCCTTTGAAGTGCCCGCTCTGGTTGACGTGTGGGGTCGTGTAGGTCTTGGCCGTCTGGTCGTTCAGATGCGCGGGCGCCGCGCGAAGCGCCGAGTGGATGTAGTTCGGACCGTCGCGCTCCGTCTGATAGAACCAGAGCGCGTTCGCCAGCGCTTGTTTGTACAACGCCGCCTCGCTCCCGATCCGGAACCGCGGCGAGGTCGCGCTTGCGGCGCCCGTCACCGTGATCTCGTACCGGCCGGGCGTCGTGACTGCCGTGAAGTCCAGCGTGTGGACGAATCCGAACGTGCTGCTCCAGCTCCCGGCCGACGCGGGCACCGTGCCGGTGAACACCGCGGCCTGCGTCGCGACGTCGACGACGGAGAACGAGCCGCCGCCCTCGTCGACCGACGACATCACGAACGCCTGCTTGGGCAGCGACGACGGATACCCGACCTGGTTGATGCGGATCAACGCGGTCGCCGTTGCCGCGTGCGCGGCCGGCGTCAGGCCGAGCGCGAGCGCGACCGCGCAGATCGTCAGCAGGGAGCGGTGATGCCGGGGGGAACGACGCATCACGACGATGCTATGTACGGGCCGTGTTCCGGGTCAACGTTCAGTTGACGTAGCCCTCGACCGTGCCCTCGTCTCGCACGCTCGCGTCATCGGGATCCATCCCGGCGGCCCGGCGCGCGCGGCGCTGGTGCAGCAGGTCCCAGCACTGGTCCAGGCTCACCCCGAGCTTCTCGAGCCGATCACGGTCTTGGTCCGACGCCTCGCCACGCGACTCCTTCTGGAACAGCGTGTGCTCCTCGTCCGCGAGCTGGTTGATCCGTGCGATCACGTCTTTGTCTTCCATGCCACGCCCTCCTCGTTGTCCGGTCCTCATCGTCCCACCGTGCGGCGGAGAGGGTTGACGGAACCGCGCGACAGGCGTACTTTACCAAGCGGTTAGATAACCGAAAGGTTGAGTAGGGACGGTGACCGAAATGCTCGGAGGTCAACTGGACACGACCTTTGCGGCGCTCTCGGATCCGACCAGACGGGCGATCGTGGAGCGTCTCGCCGACGGAGAGGCGTCGGTCACCGAGCTGGCGGCGCCGTTCGCGATGAGTCTGCCCGCCGTCTCCAAGCACCTGAAGGTGTTGGAGAAGGCGGGGCTGATCTCCCGCGGTCGTCGAGCGCAGTGGCGTCCCTGCCGGCTCGAACCGGAACCGTTGAAGGAGGCGTCGGACTGGCTCCAGGAGTACCGGCGTCTATGGGAGGAGCGGCTCGACCGCCTCGACGAGTACCTGCAGACACTGCAGGGGAAGGAGCAGAACGATGACTGAGCTCACCGCGGAGGTCACCATCGCACGCATGATCGACGCGCCGGTGGACCTCGTGTTCCGCGCGTGGACCGAGGGCGAGCACCTCGCGAAGTGGTACGCGCCCGAGGGCTTCGGCGTNGCGAAGGCCGACGCCGAGGCGAAGCAGGGCGGCGTCTTCACGATCGTGATGAAGGGCCCGGACGGCGCCGAGTACCCATTGTGGGGCACGTACACCGAGTTCGATCGTCCGAGGAAGCTGATCATGTCGGCCACGGCGGCGGGCGCCGACGGCACGCCGGCGCTCGACGCGGTCACCACCGTCACGCTCGTCGACCACGCCGGGAAGACGGAGATGACGGTGCACGAGAAGGCGAGCGCCCTCACGCCCGAAGCGGCGCCGATGCTCGCCGGCATGGAGGTCGGGCTGCTCCAGACCGTGCGCCGGCTCGACGACCTGGTTACCGGCACGATCGACCGTTCGATCGTGCTCAGCAGGATGCTTGAGGCCCCGCGCGACACGGTTTTCGAACTGTGGACCTCGCCGGAGCACCTGGCCAACTGGTGGGGACCGAACGGCTTCACGCTCACGACCCACGAGGCCGACATCCGTTCGGGTGGCGCGTGGCGGTTCACGATGCATGGACCCGACGGCGTGGACTACCCGAACGTGCTGCACTACGAACGCGTCGACACACCCGAGCTGATCACGTTCGTGCACGGCGACGACGTCGGCGAGATGCCGACGTTCCGCGGGACGATCACGTTCGACGACTTCCAGGGCATGACGATCGTCACGATGCGCACGGTCTTCCAGTCGACCGACGAGCTGCAGCGACAGGTCGAGAAGGTCGGCGCGATCGAGGGCGGCAACCAGACCCTGGACCGGCTGGTCGGCTACGTCGGCGAGGTCATCAAGGCCCGGCACGACGCCCAATAGTCCGCACGTCATCGCGGCTTCCGGCCCGGGGTCTATCCGACCCCGGGCCGAACCGTCATCGGCTCAGGTGAGCGCGGCCGCCGGCGCCTCCTTGCGCGGGTCCACGAACGGGATCGAGGCGGTCGTTCCCTCGATCGTTGTGCCGTGCTCCGTCTGGATCTCGAGCGTCGTGCCGGGCTCCGCCATGTCGATCGGCACCCACACGAACCCGATGTTCCGCTCCAGTCCGGGCGACCACACTGCGTCGGTGACGTAGCCGACCTTCTTCCCGTCGCGCATCACGTCCCAGTAGCGGGAGAGCTCCGCTCGAAGCTGGTCGCCGGGGAGATCCAGGCCGACGAGCTTGCGGTCGACGCCCTTGGCCTTCAGCGCTTCGAGGGCCGCCTTGCCCATGTAGTCCTGCGGTTGATCCTCGACCAGCCGCTCCAGCCCCATCACGTGCAGCGGCGTGTCGTTGAGCGTCATGTCCGAGCCGTAGTTGAAGATGCCGCCCTCGATCCGACGCGCCTCGCACGGCGCGATGGGCCTGATCCCGAACTCCTCGCCGGCGCCGGCGACGGCGTTCCAGAGGTCGTCCCCACGAGAATAGTCAAGTAGGTTGACTTCGAAGCCGGGGATCGCTGTCCAACCCGTCCGGCTGATCAACACGGGGATGCCGTCGATCGTGAAGTTCTCGCACCAGTAGTACTTGATGTCATAGATCGCCGACCCGACGAGCTTCTCGAGCGTCTTGGCCGACAACGGTCCCTGCACCTGCATCGGATGGACGTCGGGGAGGGTGACCTTCGCGTTCAGGCCGCTCGCGGCGAGCACGCCCAGCGCGTACAGCCCGCATCGGAATCGGCGAGCTGCATCCACCAGCGGTTCTCGTCGACGTGCAGGAGCACCGGGTCGTTCACGATGCCACCGTCGGGCGCGGTAACCAACATGTACTTGCCCTGCTTCACCTTGCACTTGGTCAGGTCGCGGCACGTGATCATGTCGATCAGCTTGTCGGCGTCGGGGCCGCTCACCTCGACGGTGCGCTCGACGCCGACGTCCCACATCGTGACGCCCTCGTTGAGGAGCCGGTACTCGACGTCCGGGTCGTCGTAATAGCCCGGAAGGTACATGTGGTTGTAGATGTCGTAGGCGGTGCAGCCCGCGCGCCGGGTCGCGTCGAAATACGGCGACCGTCGGTACCAGGGTCCGAAGTACAGCGTGGCGCTTTGCTCCAGCATCTCCTCGCGTTCGTTGGTCACGATCTGCGCTCCTTCCACTTTGGTGGCCACCTGGCAACCGCCCGACGGCTCACGGGAGCCTACGTCGGCCCCCCGATGAAGCGGTAACCCGCGGTTGCGCCGAACGCGCTGCTGTCGGATGCTGCCGGTCCACCGACGAAGGGGGCAGGGATGGCCGAGTTCGACATGGGGCTGGTTCAGCGGGGGGCGCGGAACCGACGAACCCCCTACTTCGAGGCGGAACAGCGCCACTCGCCCCTCGGCTACACCGTCTACAACCACATGTACTTCCCGATCCGGTTCGACACCTTCGAGGCCGAGTTCGACGCCCTGCTGAACGATGTGACCGTGTGGGATGTGTCGGTCGAACGGTGCCTGGAGATCTCGGGGCCCGACGGGTTCCGGTTCGCGCAACTGCTGACGTGCCGTGACCTCGGCAAGTGCGCGGTCGGGCAAGCCAAGTACGTCCTGATCTGTGACAGCGACGGCGGCATCATCAACGATCCGGTGCTCACCCGGATGGACGAGAACACGTTCTGGTTCGCCCTCGCATCGAGCGACGCGTTGCTGTTCGCTCGTGGCGTCAAGAACGCGTACCCGGACCTCAACGTGACGATCCGGGAGGCCGAGGTCGCCCCGATGCAGATCCAAGGTCCGAAGTCCAAGGACCTGATGCAGGCGTTGCTGGGCGACGACGTTCTCGACATCAAGTACTACTTCTGGAAGCGCTTCGATCTCGGCGGGATCCCCGTCGTCGTGACGCGCACCGGGTGGACGTCCGAGGTCGGGTACGAGATCTACCTCGAGGACACCTCGAAGGGCACCGAGCTTTGGGACAAGGTGATGGCGGCCGGCGCCCCGTTCAACGTGCGGCCTACCGGTCCGTCCGACATCCGCCGTATCGAGGGCGGCATCTTCAACTGGGGCGCCGATATGACGTACGAGAACAACCCGTACGAGATGGGCCTCGGCCGACTGGTCGACGACCTGTCGGAGGATGCGTCGATCTCGGTCTCGGCGCTCAGGCGGATCTCGAGCGCCGGCGTCGAGCGGCAGATCAACGGCGTTGAGATCGACGGTGACCCGTTCCCGGCGCTGAACAACGTGAAGTGGCCGGCGCTCGACGGCGACACGGTCGTCGGTAAGGTCACGAGCGCGATCTATTCGCCTCGCCTCGACAGGAACATCGGCTATTGCTGGCTCCCGAGGGGCAAGTCCTCGATGGGGTCGACGGTCGCGATCGACACCGAGTGGGGCAGGCGGATGGGCACCGTCGTCGAGATGCCGTTCGTCGACCCGGACAAGCGCATCCCGGTGTCGTAGTCCGGAGTAGCTTCCTGGCATCGACGGCCGGGCCGCCGTATCGTGCGGGCGGCCCGGCAGACGGGATGTGCGAAAGGGGACCGGATGATCGCATCGGCGGACGTGGTGATGATCGTGTTGCGGTTCTTCCACATCGTGGGAGGAGCGCTCTGGGTCGGGTCCGCGTTCTTGTTCGTCGCGGTCATCGGTCCCTCGGCGGCGGAGGTCGGTCCGAGCGCCGGGCCGTTGCTCCATGTCGCAGTCAAGAAGCGCAAGGTCGCGACCCAGATCACGATCTTCGGGGCGAGCACTGTTATCGCGGGTTGGCTCATGTGGCTGAAGAACCTCAAGGATTACGACTGGAACGTTTCGAACTGGGTCTTCCACTCGGGCGGGTTCGGGCTCGCCATCACGCTCGGGGGGATCATGGCGACGATCGCGTTTTACGAGGGGTACTTCCACGTTGGCAGGGGCGTCGAGGAGCTCGTCGACCTCGGATCCGAGATCGCTGAGGCGGGCGGCCCGCCGCCGCCCGAGAAGCTGGCCAAGATGCGATCCATCCAAGATTCGCTGAAGAAGCACGGCCAGGTCGACATCGTGTTGCTGCTGCTGACCGTCACTCTCATGGCGACGGCTCGCTACTGGTAGCGGTCACGACCCGGGCGGTTAGCTCAGTTAGCCGGCGACGCCGCCGCCGTCGACGGGCAGCGCGGCGCCCGTGACGTACGACGACTCATCGCTCGCGAGGAACAGCACCGCTCGCGCGATCTCCTCGGGCGTCGCCAGGCGGGAGATCGGCCGGGTTCCGCTCATCTGATCGATGTATGCCTCCCACGACAGACCCTGGTTCCGTGCGTCCTCACGCTCCATCGGCGTGTCGGTGTCGCCGGGGCAGACGGCGTTCACACGGATCCCCTGCGGTCCGTGGTCGATCGCCATCGCCTTGGTCATCACGACCATCCCGCCCTTCGCGGCGCAGTACGCCACGGCCTTCGCGCCACCCACGAGCCCCCAGCCCGATGCGCAGTTGATCACCGAGCCGGAGCCCCGCTCGATCATGTGGGGAAGAGCGTGTTTCGACATCAGGAACGTGCCTTTCAGGCTGGTGTCCACCTGGTCGTCCCATTCCTCCTCGGTGCAGCCGATGATGTCGTTCGCGTAGAAGGTGCCGGCGTTGTTGAACAGGACATCGAGGCGACCGAACGCATCCATCGTTCGGTCGACCGCGTTGCGACAGTCGTCGGCCCTGCGGACGTCCGTCTGCACGAAGATGGCCCTGCCACCGGCATCGTTGATGCGCTGCGCGACCGATGCTCCGCGCTGACGGTTTCGTCCGGCAACGGCGACGCGTGCGCCTTCTTCGCCGAAGAGCAGGCACGTCGCCTCCCCGATCCCGGAGGTGCCACCGGTGATCAACGCTGCACGGTTCTCCAGCCGCATGCCGGGCCTCCCTCGAAACGATGGAGGCTCCACGATGCCACGAACGCAGAGCCGAGACTCGCGCTACATGTTGGCCATGAGCTCCATCAGCTTGGCGTTGTCGTCCGTGACCATCACGACGCGGTTGCCCGTCGCGATGTAGGCGGCTTTCACGTTGATGCCCGCATCGGCGATCCGGCGTGCCATCATGCCCATCACGCCCGGGTCGCTCGCGCCGGCGACCGCGTCACCGAGGATCGCATCCGATTCGTCGGTGACCGAGATGCCGGCGTCTTCGAGCGCCTTGCGCGCGGCCGCGCCATCTTGCACGCACAGATGGACGATCCCCCGTCCCTCCAGGCCGACGCCGAGCAGGCCTTCGATATTGATACCGGAGCCGCCGAGCGCCTCGCCGATGCTCGCCAGCGAACCGGGCTTGTCCTCAACCTCGATCGTCAGATCGGTCGCCATGTGACCTCCCTTTCCTTCCGGACCGCGTACCGGAGTAACGCCCGTGCGCTCCGCCGTCAAGTCGAGACGTGCGTCGGGACGCCCTCCAGGTGCTGACCGAGTCGTGGCCGAATCGCCACGAGCGGATCGCTAGCCCGAGCCGGCGAGGGTGGCGAGCATCACCAGCGGTTCGATCTGATCCGAACGCGTGCCGGGTGATGTCGCAAGCTCGAGTGCCGCCATGCCGGCGAAGGCGATGCACCACGACAGGATCGCCGCTGCGTCACGCTCTATGAGTCCGGCGAGCTGCTCCGCCCGTCGTTCGATCGTCGCGAGACTGTCCGCGCGCCACAGGACCAGGTCGACGGCGTCGAACGCCGCGTCGCCGATGCACGGCGCAGGATCGACCGCGACGAGTCCGCGCCGTCCGCCGATCAGC
>C688J18823_10000995_pt1 | contig 17190 bp, 12 predicted proteins | sample HopSoiMetagenom1_FD_18823 | JGI IMG/M metagenome (IMG submission 18823) | reverse complement strand
TGCAAAACAAAAACGCAATACATTATTATCTAATGACTCGTGGTAAAACACAGAAATAGGAACTGAGGCTATTCCGTTTTCCTTTGTGAGCTTTATCGCATAAGCTGTATCCTTCTCTGAGCTCATCTTTGAATAACTCAACAATTGGAAATACGTACCGGATGCCGGTGTAAATTTAAACTTCGACCCTTTGATCAATTTTGCAAAGTAATCACGCTTCTCCTGATAAAATTTATTTAAGCCATGGTAATGCTCTTTTTCTTTTAGGTACTCCGCCAAGGCATGTTGAATCGGCGTATTTACTGAAAATACTAGGAATTGATGCACTTTTCTAAACTCTGCCATCAGTTGTTTTGGTGCTACACAATAGCCCATTTTCCAACCTGTCGTATGAAATGTTTTTCCGAATGAAGAGATAATAAAACTTCTCTCTGCCAACATTGGAAAACGCGCAACACTTTGATGTTTCTTATCATCGAAGATAATATGCTCATACACCTCATCACTTATGATAAGAATCTCCGTACCTTTTACCAGTTTTTCCAACTCCTTCATATCATTCGTTGATAAAATACTTCCAGTGGGGTTATGGGGAGTATTGATGATAATCATCTTTGTACGGTGATTAACTACTTTTTTCACCTGGTCCCATTCTATTGTATAATCAGGTGCTTTCAGTTGAAGGTATACCGTTTTTCCACCATTCATTTCTATCGCCGGTTGGTAACAATCATATGCCGGTTCAAAAACAATAACTTCATCACCTTCTCTGATTACAGCTGATATTGCCGTATAGATCGCTTGTGTTCCTCCTGCGGTAATGGTTATTTCTGTTTCCGGGTCGTATTTTGCACCATACAACTCTTCTGTTTTTTGTGCAAGTATTTCGCGAAGCGCCGGTATTCCTGGCATTGGAGCATATTGATTATGCCCTGCTTTCATGTGTTTATTAATCAAGCTAACCAATTCCTGACTGCAAGGAAAATCCGGAAAACCCTGAGAAAGGTTAATTGCCTGATGTTCTGTTGCCAGCTTACTCATCACTGAAAAAATATTCGTTCCTACATTTGGTAATTTACTGCTGATCAAATTCGGGTAGTCCATAAAAATAGTTATTGATATGTTTCACAAAAAACAAGACAGTAAAGCTACATATTATTCAGAAATACTCCTCACCACTCATCATTATTTTACCTGAAATCGCTGTTTTCTCCCTTCCCTAATTGATCTAGGTTAAAATGCTATTATTTGTCTAAAATAAATGATTTTTTTTACCTCTTAATTGCTTGATTTACTATATTTTTGACGCCTTAATTACTAATTAAATATTCTACAAAAATTTAAATTCTACAAAATGGTTATTGAAAACAATAAAGTGGTTTCGGTAAATTATAATTTATCGCTTAAAGCAACTGGGGAACAAGTAGAGCAAACCAGCAAAGAGCAACCTTTCGTTTTTCTATTTGGTGCAGGCGGTTTACTTGAAGACTTTGAAAGCAATCTAAAAGGTAAAAAAACAGGTGATACATTTGATTTTTTTGTTGACCATGCACGTGGTTACGGTGTTCGTGATGAACAACACGTAGTGATGATTCCTATTGGTGCTTTTTTAGGCGAAGATGGACAATTGGATGCTGAAAATGTAAAAGTAGGTGTGACATTACCAATGGTTGATAACGACGGAAATCGTTTATACGGTAAGGTAGAAGAGATTACTACAGAATTTGTAAAAATGGATTTTAATCATCCTTTAGCAGGAAAAGACTTGCATTTCAAAGGTGAAATACTAGATATCCGCACAGCTTCCGAGGAAGAACTTGCACATGGACACGTGCATGGAGAACACGGTCATCAGCACTAAATTTTTAATACTCGACTACTAAATCCAAACCGGTTTTCGTAGTCGGGTTTATTTTTTATCATGCAGCTCCACTTCTCTGTCCCTTCTGAAGACGATTTCAAGCAGATTTGCAAACATATCCAATCGTTTGAATTGGATAACCGTGATTTGAAAAAAGAACAATTTTGTGCCGCTTTCCACAATCAGCAATTGCTTGGTTTTGGCCGTTTACGACAACATTCTGATTGTGTAGAACTCTGTTCTCTTGGTGTCATTCCTTCGCATCGAAACAAAGGAATTGGAAAAGCTATTACTGCAGCCCTTATCAAACAAAGCCAGCAACCTATTTATTTAACGTGTATCATTCCTGAGTTTTTTACTCCCTTTGGTTTTAAAGAAGTAACGGTTTATCCATTATCCATCCAGGAAAAATTGGAGTATTGCAGACAGGCATTACCTGTAGAAGAAATTTATGTTGCGATGCGATTGGAGTAGAAAAAAAATTAAATCTATGTCTATGTGGTTTGATTTTATTTTAACCACATAGGCACATAGCATTATAACTTACAAAACTCAAATCCATTCTTCTTTGCAAAATCAATAAAACGTGGCAAGGCATACTGCATGTTTTTTTTTGCTTTCATGCTATCGTGAAATACGATGATGGAGCCATTTCGAACATGGCTGCTTACATTTTTAAAGCATTCTTCCGGACTTGTTTTCTCATCATAATCTTTACTGAGTACATCCCACATGATGATGGTGAACCGCTCTGCAACTGCTCTTTGTTGTTTCTTGCGAATGCGACCATAGGGCGGTCTGAATAGCTTCGTATCCACATATGTTGCACATTCTTGCACATTTTCCATGTAGGCAGGCAAGGTGGTCTTCCAACCATTGACATGGCTATGCGTATGATTTCCTACAGCATGATTTTCTTTTAGGATTCGCTGATAAATAGCAGTATGATTTTTTACATTTTCACCAACACAAAAAAATGTAGCGGGAACTGCATTTGCTTTCAATACGTCCAAAACCCAAGGCGTTATTTCCGGTATGGGGCCATCATCAAAGGTGAGATAGATCTTTTTTTCTTCTTTACTCATTCTCCATACACCACCCGTGTATAGTTTTCTAAGGACGTATGGAGGTCGAACAGAATACATGTAGCAAAAATAACTCTTTATAAAAAATGCGCTCTAATGGAGCGCATTTTTTAAATTTAATTTTCTTGTTCTGTGGATTGGGGTTGTTGTTGCATTCCTGATTTTAAACCATAGGTTTGCATCAATTGCTGATAACGTGCTTCATACTGTTTTGCCAATTCTGGCTGTTTGAATGTGTTTGCAAAATAAATCAAACGCTCCAGAATGTCTTGCGCCTGCGTTGGATCGTTCCCAAATTCTGGTAATCGTTTTCTGTCAAATGCATAATAGTATTTGATATTCGTTTCGAAATTGTCAAATAATTTTTTCGAAATTGCATTTGCTTTTTCCATCGCACCTGCTTGGTAATAAGCTAATACAACAGCATACATGGTAACATCATAAGGTACATTTTCTTGCGGTGTTACTTCCACTATTTTATCCAATACCTTAATCGCTTTATCTTTTCTACCTTCTTCAATCAATGCTGCAGCTAATGAGCCCATGCGCTGACGAATGTTTAAGGCACAAGAGCGAACAAACACATCATCCAAAAATTTTCCTTTCACTTCCATTCCACCCCATACAAATTTGTTCATTACATTGTTGTACATCGTATCGGTTGCAATACGGGTTTCTTGTTGTGTTTCTTGTTCACTTTGTTTGATCGGTACTAACCGATATGCCATTCCTTCCAATTGAAGGTATTGAGAAAGCCCTAAATAAGAACTTGCAGGTGCTGTAGCAGCAAAATAAATGGGACGTTCCCAATTATTATGTGCAAGCAAATCAATGATCATTAAATCATTTTTTTGAACATAATGACCTGACATGGTCCAGTCAATATTTTTAACAACGCGACCGGCCAATGCTTTGGGTACGGTTCCATTGTTTACAACCGTAGCGCTATCAACCGGAATACGCATATTTTTTGTTGGGAAATAGCTATAGAATCTTCCGTTTCCATAATCTATTTGATTGCTCTTATCATCACTGGATACAAAATCCATTAATTCCTTAACCGGAATAAACCCTTTAATACCGCGATCCTGGAAGAATACCGCATCTCTCGTTCCTTCTCTGTATTGATCTTTTCTTAATGAAAAAGGAACCGGTGCCGATTTATATGCACGATGAACCAATTGATCAATATACCAATCTGTATTCAATAACTCTAAACAGATAACACGTACATCCGTGCGTATCCCTTCTACCTCTTGTGCATACCAAAGCGGGAAGGTATCGTTATCTCCATTTGTAAATAAAATTGCATTGGGAGCGCAGGAATTCAGATAATCGGATGCAAAATCCCTTGCAATGTAACGATCAGAACGATCATGATCATCCCACTCTTCTTTTGCCATAATGGTTGGAACTGCCAATAAACAAACAGAAGTAGCGATAACAGCTCCACTGGTTTGATTCATTCTTTTTTGTAAGAAATCGTAGATGGCCATCACACCCAACCCTATCCATATCGCAAAGGCATAGAAGGATCCTGTGTAGGCATAATCCCGCTCACGTGGCTCGTAGGTTCGTTGATTCAAATAAACAACAATTGCTAAGCCTGTAAATATGAATAATAATCCAACAACAGCTGCATTGCGATTGTCTTTTTTAATGTGATAAAATAATCCGATAAGTCCTAAGATCAATGGTAAACCGTACAATGCATTCTTCCCTTTGTTATTATCCGAACCATCAGGTAATCCTGTGGTAATGCCTCCAATATTTGGATTTTCAATTCCCGGTATACCTGTCATCCAGTTTCCTTCATGTGGCTGACCATGTCCTTGAATCTCGTTCTGACGGCCTACAAAATCCCATAGGAAGTAACGTCCGTACATCTGACCGATTTGATATTTAAAAAAGAATTTTAAATTCTCGCCAAATGTAGGCAGCTCTAATGATTCTTCCTCTCCTGTTTGAGGATTTGTCACTGTTTTGTGTCGATAGTTGCGAGGATTTGTCCATGCTTTATATCCACGAACGTGTTGCGGCTGATCGCTCCACATTCTGGGGAAAGGTGTACAAAATGCATCATCGTAATTTGGAATTGAATTTTTGCGGTCGTAGGAAATAACATATTCTCCTTTTTTCTCATCCTTCACATAAAGTGGATTCCCATCTTTATACGGATTTTGGCGATCAAGGGGAGCAGAAAAATACTGTCCGTATAAAATCGGCCATGTACCGTACTGATCACGATTCAGGTAAGACAATAAGTTAACGGCATTTTCCGGGTTATTTTCATCCATTGGTGTATTTGCCTGAGAGCGGATAACCAATACAAAAAAGCTGGAATAACCTATTAAAATTACGGTGAAACAAAGGATAACTGTATTTAAGATGGGCTTCAAATGTGCTTTTGTATAGCGCAATCCGAAGATGATACCACCTATTAAGAGAATTCCATAAATGATGGTTCCACTGTTGAAAGGCAAGTGCAATGTATTAACAGCAGAAATTTCAAACCATGCTGCCAATCGAACAATTGTTGGGATAATTCCAGCCTGTATCACCCCTAAAATAACAACGGAAAGAAGACCCGTGAAAATAATCCCTTTGGTCGTAACATTATCATATTTTTTGAAATAATAAATGAATACGATAGCCGGAATAACCAATAAATTCAATAAATGGACACCTAATGCAAGCCCTATCAAATAAGCAATTAAAATAATCCAACGGTCTGCATGTGGTTCATCTGCTTCTCGCTCCCAACGCAAGATGGCCCAGAATGTAATCGCTGTAAAAAAGCTGGACATCGCATATACCTCACCTTCAACAGCTGAGAACCAAAATGAATCGCTAAATGTATAGGCTAAAGCCCCTACTGCACCTGCTCCAAAAATGGCAATCATTTTACCTTTGGTCAATTCTCCTGTTTGATCTGTCAATTTACGGGCAAAAACAGTAATGTTCCAGAATAAGAATAAAATGGTAAATGCACTACACAAACCAGACATGGCATTGACCATCAACGCTACTTTTGTCGGGTCTCCAAAAGCAAACAAACTAAAGAAACGACCAATTAGCAAGAATAACGGTGCCCCTGGAGGGTGACCAACTTCTAATTTATAGACACAGGCAATGTATTCGCCGCAATCCCAGAAAGAAGCTGTTGATTCAATTGTACTCAAATAGGTAAATGCGGCTATTAGAAACACAAACCAACCGACTATGTTATTAAGACGCTGATAATTAGACGTATTCATGATTTTGAATTGCTTTATTTATTTTTTAACGATTGCGAAGATAGAAAATATATTGAACCCCCAGGTGTTAAAATATTATAATCAAAAAGGGGCATAAATTGCCATATTTCGAAGGAAGATTTTAAAATAAATTTTGAGTATAACGTTTATTTATTATTTTTGCAGCCCGATCATTAAAAGATTGTGGAAATTGTCCGATGGTGTAATTGGCAACACGTCTGGTTTTGGTCCAGAAGAGTTCAGGTTCGAGACCTGATCGGACAACATCAAAGAGAAAAACCGCTTGTAATTGAAAAATTGCAGGCGGTTTTTGTTTGCTTTGCACTTCCCACATTAGTAAGTATATTTAACCTTCATTATAAACGATGCTAATAATCTGATCGTGAAAAATTTTTTTTGGCTCTTCTTCTTCCCAATCCACCTCCTGGCTCAATCTTTTTCGCAAGAGGAAATCAATCGTTGGGAACAACAAGCTCAACAAGTAACCATCATTCGTGATAACTGGGGCATTCCGCACATCTATGGAAAAACAGATGCAGATGCTGTTTTCGGTTTGATGTACGCACAGTGTGAAGATGATTTCAAACGTGTAGAGATGAATTACATTGAAAAATTAGGGCGCCTATCAGAAGTAAACGGAGAAAGCAAATTGGAAGATGACTTATTGATTCGTTTATTAATTGATTCAATTGCAGCAAAGGATGATTACAGTATCGCTCCTGAGTGGTTAAAAAAATTATTGGATGCACATGCCGATGGCATCAACTACTATTTATACAAACATCCTGAAGTAAAACCTCAATTGCTTACTCGTTTTCAACCTTGGTTTCATTTACTCTGGACAGATGGAAGTATTGGCGCTATTAATACAGCAGATATCACAAGCCGGGAATTAAAAAATTTATACCTGGAACCGGACAGCTTAACAAGCACTAGCAGAATTTCCACAGAAGAAAATCCAAGTGGGTCCAATGGTTTTGCTTTTGCTCCTTCCATCACCGCCTCTCATCACGCCATCTTATATATCAATCCTCATGTTACTTTTTATTTTAGACCCGAAGTACATATCGTTAGTGAAGAAGGATTAAATGCATATGGAGCAGTAACCTGGGGGCAATTCTTCATTTATCAGGGATTCAATGCGCATTGCGGCTGGATGCATACTTCCAGTTATGTGGATGTTGCAGATACTTACATTGAAAAAATTCATGCAGATCATGGTAAATGGTATTATGAATATGAACAGCAAAAAAGAACTGTTTTTCAAAAAAAAATAACGCTGTACTATTTAAAAGAAAATAAATTGAAAGAAAAAACGGTTCGCGCATCTTATACCCGGCACGGCCCTATTATGGCGAAACGCAATGAAGATTATATAAGTTTAAAATCGAATAATCGTTCCATGACGAGTTTAATACAAAGCTGGAAACGTACAAAGGCAAGTAGTTTTGCTGAATACAAAGAGGTCATGGATCTCTTGGCGAATACCTCCAACAATACCGTATACGCGGATGCCGAAGGTAATATCGCCTATTGGCACGGAAATTTTGTTCCCATACGCGATACGCTTTACGATTGGTCAAAACCTGTGGACGGAACAACGGGAGCTACCGAATGGAAAGGAAAACACAGTGTTGAACAATCCGTGCATCTGTATAATCCAGCGAATGGTTGGATACAAAACTGTAATTCTACACCCTTTACATGTGCAGGAAAAAACAGTCCGAAAAAAGAAAGCTATCCTTCTTATTTCGCTCCGGATGGTGAAAATTTTCGAGGGATAAATGCAGTGCGACTACTCGCCAAACAAAAAAAATATTCACTTGAGGATGCAATTGCTGTGGGATACAACTCCTACATGTCTGCTTTTGAATTATTAGTTCCCGCATTAGTAACTGATTTCAAAAAATTAACTCCAGCTGATTCACTTTATGCGCTATTAAAAACCCCTGTTCAACTACTTGAACATTGGGATTATTCTTCAAATGAAAGTTCTATCCCTACTACTATTGCTGTCGAATGGGGAGAACGCTTATTGCCTAGAATTTTTGCAACAAAAATTACAGATCCATATAGTTTGAACACGGTAGAAAAAATGCAAACCTTTCTTGCTACTGTTCCTGAACGCGAATTGTGTAAAACGATGTACCTCTCACTTGCTGACTTGAAAAAAAGGTTTGGAACCTGGCAAATTGCATGGGGTGAAATTAACCGTTATCAGCGGCTTTCAGGAGCCATCGATTTAAAATATGATGATCATCAAAATAGCTTACCCCTTGGTTTCACCTCTTCTGTTTGGGGAACACTACCTAGTTTTGTAAGTCAGCGAACCGAAGAAACCAATAAACGTTATGGAAACAGAGGTAACAGTTTTATTTGTGTGGTAGAATTCGGAGAAAAAATAAAAGCTAAATCACTATTGACTGGCGGTGAGAGCAGCGTTCCCATATCCAGCCATTTTAACGACCAGGCTGCAATGTATCGCAAAGGGGTATTTAAGGATGTATTATTTTACAAAGCAGATGTATTGAAACATGCTGAGAAATCATATCATCCGGGAAAATAATAGCTTGTATGAAGCATACATTTTTAAAGAAAATCCCTAATCATTTTTTCCGTCTCCTCCGGATTGGAAATAAAAACATAATGCAACCCATCCGGGATAATTTTAACTGTTCCACCAGGTAATTCGTTTTTAAAACGAGCCATTTCTATATTATCAAAACGATTGAACCAGGCAAAATAAGTATCTAACATTTTTTTGTGAGTAGAGTCACAACTTGAATAAAATGGAATAAATTTAGTGATGGTTTGATGCGTTGCAAAAATTGCTAAAGCTGGGCATTGAATGTGCGCATAATCCGGATGCTCTAGATTTTTAAACATTGTGGTAAAAATGGAATCGGGTGTTACATCTTTTAAATAAGTTCCATCTTTAGAAAAAATCATAATTTGTTTCAGCTCGTCTGAGGATACTAAATAACCACATATTTTTTTACTGTGTTCATTTACATGATCGGCCGATGAAAGGTCAGCTTTTGTGTATTCAGGAGTCGATTTCTGATAGTTTGCCATCTGGTTAGTATCTAAAAAACTATAATCATATGCGCCTTCCATATAAATAATTTTTTCCACTCTGTCTGGATGTGTGGATGCAAATTTGGAAACCTCCGCTCCGGAGATGGAGTGGCCAATTAAAATCACTTTATCAATGCGAAGGCTGTCAAGGATAGCAACCAGGTCTTCCATCAATGTTTTTGTATTATACCCTGTTGCCGTATGCTCGGATGCACCAAAACCTCTCCTTGTTAATCCGTAAACATGAAAATTATCCGTAAACTTAGGCGCAAAATCATCAAAAACATGAGCTGTGCTTCCAATTCCTGTAAGGAAAAGCACAGGTTTACCTGTACCGCCCCAATCTAACACTTCTAATTTATTATTCGTGCTTCCTTTTAAAAAGAATACCTTATGAGCTGTAGAATTATTCTTCGGTTGTGATGAACAGGAACAAACTACTATGCTTATTGTTAGAAGGAAAAAAAAGAGTGAAGTTATTTTCATATTTATTTGTTAATGACACAGCATTATTATAAAAAATAAAATTAAAAAGGTATGTGCCAGCAATGATAATATATGCTCCTTCTTTCCTTTATATATTAAATATGAATTTCTACACGTCAACACGATAGCACTTATAGGAGCAACGAACAGAATAAATAATGCTCCGTTGCCTGGTGCACATGGTCCTCCGGGTGAGTAATGATTCAGGATACAAGTTATTCCCCATAAAATCGCGTAAAAGCCAATCGTTTTTAAAAGATTTGTAATTTTATCAGCGTCAAATATCCACATCAATTCGCCATTAACTTAAATCCTTTTCCATGTACATTGATCAACTCCACTTTTGAATCTTCTTTCAAATACTTTCTCAGTTTCGCAATGTATACATCCATGCTTCTTCCATTAAAATAATTATCATCTTTCCAAATGGATTTTAATGCGAAATTTCTATCCAGTACATCATTGGCGTTGACACATAAAAGCCTTAATAGATCTGCCTCCTTGGTAGTTAGCTTTTGTGCAACATCATTAATTGTAAGGGTTTGGTGACTATAATCAAAGCTATAATTCCCAATTTTAAATACGGTTTGATCAGTATTTTTTGTATTCTTACTTTCTGTTCTACGGATAATTGCTTTGATACGTAACAGCAATTCTTCCATGCTGAATGGCTTGTTTATATAATCATCAGCTCCTACCTTAAATCCTTCTATCGCATCTTCCTTCATCGATTTAGCTGTTAAAAATACAATAGGAACCGCTTCATCAAGTGCACGAATTTCCTTTGCCAACGTATACCCGTCTTTGATAGGCATCATCACATCCAAAATACAAATATTAAATTTATCCTTTGAAAAAACTTCATATCCTTGTTTCCCATTTACAGCTAAAACAGTTGAATAACCTTTTGCTTCTAAATATTCTTTTAAAAGATTTCCTAAATTGGAATCATCTTCTACTAATAACACTTTTACTTTTTCCATGATAATATGCTATTTACAATTATTATTACTTTATTGTTGAGGGATCATTAAACGGTATATAAACAGTGAACTCACTTCCTTTTTCAAGTTCGCTATCCACACTAATTGAACCACCATGTTTTTCTACAACTGCTTTTACATAGCTCAACCCTAACCCAAACCCTTTTACGTTGTGAATATTGCCTGTTGGTACACGATACATGGTATCAAAAATTCGTCGCTGGTTTTCTTTGCTAATACCAATGCCATTATCTTTAACCGAAATTAAAATTCCGTCTATCGAATTACGTGTACTGATATTAATATGTGGCTTTTCATAGGTATACTTAAGCGCATTGTCAATCAAATTAAAAATGATATTTGTGACATGCACCCTGTCTGCATTTACAACCGATTTTTCTGCACTTAACTGTACGGTTATTTCGCCTTCTTTATTTTCTACCTGTAACTTAATATTTGTAATCGTTTGTTCAATTAGTAAATGAATATCGATGGGTTGTATTTTTAATTTAAATTGCCCTTTATCTAAAATAGCGGTTTGAAGAATGTTTTCTACCAATAAGCTTAATCGTTTGTTTTCATCGCCAATCATTCTTACATAATTGCTAACACGATCCTGTGATTTCTCTACTGTTTTATCGCTCAATACTTCACATGCCAGGGAAATAGTGGATATCGGTGTTTTAAACTCATGCGTCATGTTGCTGATAAAATCATTTTTAATTTCCGATAATTTTTTTTGTTTGAAGATGGTAGAGATCGTATAGTAGAATGAAAAAATCAAAGCCAACATGAATAGAATACAAACCACAAGCAGCCACCACATGGAGTGCAACAAATAACTATTTTCTTTTGGAAAGAAAACAGATAAAAATTGTGGTTGAATAAATACATTGTCCGGCGACAAATTAATTTTATACGGAGATGTTATCAATGATTGCTCGCTGTTGGACAAAGAGGTAAAATTATCGGGGATATTTTTTGAAGGGTATACATTAAAAATAAAATGAGCATAAATTCCTTTTTGCAATAATTCAAAACGTATAATGGAATCCAACAACAATGTATCTACTTTTGGATTTTGTCCATTGTAAATATTAATACTAATCAACTCATCAAAAATATCTTTCACCATATTATTTTTATGAGAAAGCCAATTATTGTTGAATTTTAAAGAGTCGAATGTATGAATAGAAGTAGGGCCCTCCAGCTCAACACAATTATTAAAATTTTTGGAGGAAGTGTCACATGAATAATTTTTTTGACGTGTTTTTTTAACAATCACACCATTCGAATCTGCAGCATACTCTTCTAAAACCTGCACATTCATTTTATTTTTCCATGCAGAAAAACTTTGTTTGTCATCCAAAGAATCGGACACAAAATGACCGTAATTTTTCAGGGAATCACTGGTGCTAAAAAAACGAATTCCTTGTTTCCGAAAATTAAATTTTTTCTTAATCTGCGCTGCTGCTGCATGTTTTTCCAAACGATACACAACATTATTCAACGCCTCATTTACACTTTGTGCAAAGCGATCTTTTCCCAGGTTAATTGCATTATTTACCCAATATACTTGAATTGCAATTATACCAACCAATGCAAGGCTAGCCATAATTGTGATGATTCGTATATTGTTTTTATTCATTTCTGAAAGGTTGCAATTCTAACAAAAATAGGCTATTATCACGTATTGAAGGGCTGCTTAACATATTTTAACAGCACATGGATAGCTCCCCAACAAGCCGTTAATTTTAGTTTTTACCGGATAAAACACATACTTTTTTATATGCTTTTATCTTTCCGGATAAATTAAAAAATTGAACATAAATCACATAAATGCCAATTGGTTCTTTTGCACGCTCTGTATTTGTTCCATCCCAGGTATAAAACCCCTCTGTTCCAATAAGATCATTATTTGCAAGCGTTTTCACAAGTCTTCCTTTCTGATCGCAAATAAAAACACTTGCGCTCCATTCAGGTTTTTCCAGGTGATAGTATAAGCTTACCAGATCATTGATTCCATCATTATCAGGTGTAAATATTTCAGGAAGAACGGTTACTATTTCTGCTGTTTCGATTGCATCCACAAACTGCGAGTTTTTAAAACCTGGTGTTGCAAAGCCAACAGATGATGCCGCTGAATGCCAGTTTGTTTGATTATTTGTAGGTTGCTTCGGACTTACTCGTTCCAATGAAATTCCTTTTGTTTCATGCAATAAACTAAAATGCATGTCTGCATCATATGCAAAAAAATCAATCAGCTCGTTTACTGTTTTTAAAGCCACATCTCCCTTATCTGCATTTAATGTAGGTAAATTTTCCACTTCTAAAAAAGCCTTATGATCTGTTGTTTCATATTGCTGTTTGACAACATTTGCATTTTCTGTTAACACCAGATATTCTCCTGGAAACAATAAATATCCCTCATTTGTTATTCGTTCTACCGCGGATATTATCTTGTGAATGGAGTCATAATGACACATTAAGATTGTTTTTAAATCAATGATTTTATTCGAACGATTAAAAATTTCCACAAAATCAACTCCATTTTGATTCGGGTCAAACAATACTTCATTGATTACAATATCCATTGGCTTTGCTTCTGAGGGTATTGCAAAACGTGCATTGTTATTAACCTCCAATGTATTTCCAACACAATCACGAAGTTGTCTGTCCACCGAAATTGTATATACCGTTTCTTCCTGTAAAGAGGTTCCGAGTATTAATTGCACGCGATTATAGGTTGGTTTTAGTGGCTTTAAATTGATTGGAGTTCCAATGTTTGAAATCTGATAAGAGCTTGGATTGAAAAGTGTCGTGCTATCCATTGATTCGGTAAAAACCAATTCCAGTTGTGTTGTTGATATTACATTTATGTGTTGAATTTCAGGTGGATTTTTATCTGCATGAATCGCTGCCACTGAATTTTTTTTTCCAGGTGTCCCACCATTCTTGTCGACTGATGCACGCCAGTTGTCCATTCCAGCACAAGGATTAGCAGCATCTACTTGTTCCAGGCTATATCCGCCTTCCTTTTTTAATGGATCCTGGTACCAGGCATCTGTGTAGCTTATAACGGAGATACTATTCCCGACATCATTTAGCAATTGCAGTATTTGCCCCGTATTGGTGAGTGCCGGAAGGCTTGTTATGCCGATCACATTTACCTTCTCGGGAAACGTTGGAGCTGCTGTAGACGACGTAATAACCAAAAAACTATCGGCTGGAATATAGATATTCGGCAAGGTCTTACATGTTGTTCCCACACAGATTTTCCAATTCTTTAGAGAAATTGGAAATTGTTTTTTATTATACAACTCTATATACTCTGGATAAGCAAAGGAACCAGCAGCGGGGTCAGGATCCGCCATTATCTCATTGATAACAATATCGCCCATTTTTAAGGTCCCTGTGGTATCCAGTCCCTTTGTTTTATCGGTTATTTCGGCCATAGCAGTTAATTGTGTGCCTGCACATACGATGAGAAAATTGAAAAAATTCATGTATTTACTATATTGATTCATCAGCAAAAGACGCGATGGTGGCGGTCATTCAATAATTTTTTAGAAAATGCGTTGTTAATTAAAAAAAACGGAGTAGCTTTGCATCAACAATGACACAAGCTATTTGCATAAAGAAGAACACAAAGAAGCATTTCCTCATGGGGAAGGGTTAATTCGTGTTTTTATATACTCATATATCAACTAAGCCTTTCCAGATGTGGAAAGGCTTTTTTTTTACGCTTTAACAAGAAACAAAAATTTAAAAATTAATTAATTAAAAAGAAAAAATGAAAATAGCAGTAGTAGGCGCTACCGGCCTTGTAGGTACGAAAATGATTCAGGTTTTGGAAGAACGTAATTTTAACATCACCGAGTTTATCCCTGTTGCATCAGAAAAATCTATTGGAAAAGAAATCGCATTTAAAGGGAAAAAATACAAAGTGGTTGGAATGCAAACTGCTATCGACATGAAACCATCCATTGCTTTATTTTCAGCAGGGGGAAGCACTTCTTTGGAATGGGCTCCAAAATTTGCAGCAGCAGGGATTACTGTTATTGATAATTCATCAGCCTGGAGAATGGATCCTACAAAAAAATTAGTTGTTCCGGAGATCAATGCAACCGAATTAACAGCAAACGATAAAATCATTGCCAACCCAAATTGCTCCACGATACAAATGGTGGTTGCATTGAATCCTTTGCATAAAAAATACAATGTACAACGTGTGGTTGTATCCACTTACCAATCCGTTACCGGTACCGGTGTAAAAGCTGTTGAACAATTAATGAATGAACGCAAAGGTGTGAAAGGTCAAATGGCCTATGCCTATCCGATCGACTTAAATGTCATTCCTCAAATTGATGTATTTACAGATAACGGTTATACCAAAGAGGAAATGAAAATGGTAAATGAAACCAAAAAAATATTGGATAAAAATATTCGTGTAACGGCAACAACTGTTCGTATCCCGGTAATGGGAGGACATAGCGAAAGTGTAAATGTGCAATTTGAAAATGAATTTGATTTAAATGAAGTGCGTGCTATTCTTAAAGATGCACCTGGGGTCTTATTGGTTGATGATGTTAGCAATTTGAAATACCCAATGCCAATGGATGCTCACGACAAAGATGAAGTATTGGTAGGTAGATTGCGTAGAGATGAAACGCAGGCCAAAACGTTGAATATGTGGGTTGTTTCGGATAACCTTCGTAAAGGTGCTGCTACAAATGCGGTACAGATTGCTGAATATTTGATAGCTAATAAATTGGTAAGCTAAAATCGCTATCTACTGATAAAGGCTTGATTGTAATTGCTCAATTAAGCCTTTATCTTTAACTGTTTCCGGTATTTTCTATAATATATCCAGAATATCAAAAACAATCCGACGTCTATCGTTACAAGTGTCTAGAAAATAAAATAGTCAATATCTCTACAAGCATAAATGTGAATAAGTAGCTTAACGCATACTTTTTCTTTTTATCCATAAAATTGTTTAATTCAAGATTTTTTTAACACTATTCAAGATTTATAGTGTAAGAAGCTGTATCTCCTTTGGCAATAAAAAAATTTTGGGATTCGTGAGCATATAAAAAATTATTATAACTCTGACTCCAGAAAACAAGAACGCTATCCTCGCCTTTAACCGGGTATACGCCTTGAATTTTATCAAACACATAGTCGGGAACGTTTAAGTAAATGGGATAACTATTGTCTATCTGAAAGGCGGCCGATTGTGTAATCGTATTTGTTGAGGTTTTATGCAAAAGGATTTTTACATAAGCATATGGGGGCAATTCTAAATTTACATTTTGCTTTTTATCGGATAAATATTCACTTGCTGCTCCCGAATAGGTTCCATGCTCATCAGGTAAGCTGTATACCCTATATTTATACTTGAGCTTCATATGAAATGGTAAGCTATAATTTCCATTTTCATCTGTAACCGTGCTGGCAATAATTGCCGGGTGGGTTTTATCATTTTCACCTGATCTGGTTGTACGTTCCAGTTTAACCTCTACATTTTTAACGGGTATTCCTGTACCTTTCTCTGTAACAATTCCTCGAATGTCACCATCACCTACTTTTTTACAACTTGTTATTGCAAAAAAAAGCAGCAGAACTATTTTTAAAATTTTTTTCACCATTTTTTATTTAAAACAAAAACGCTAAACGTTCTGAAAACGTTTAGCGCTCCTAAATTATTCTATTAGTGAATTGCTTTAAAAGCATTAAAGTTTCGCTTTCACCTCTACTAAATCATATCCTTCAATAATATCACCTACTTTAATGTCATTGAATCCTTCGATGTTCAATCCGCATTCAAAACCTTTGTTTACTTCTTTTACATCGTCTTTGAATCGTTTTAATGAACCCAGTTTACCATCGTGAATTACAATTCCATCACGAATGATTCGAACTTTTGTATTACGAGTTACTTTACCATCCAACACATAGCAACCTGCAATGGTTCCTACTTTTGTAATGTTAAACACTTCTCTGATTTCAATATTACATACCACTTTCTCTTCAAATTCGGGAGAAAGCATACCTTCCATTGCTGCTTTAATTTCTTCAATTGCATTGTAAATAATCGAATACAAGCGAATATCAATTTGCTCCGTTTCTGCTAATTTACGTGCACTTACAGAAGGACGTACCTGGAAACCAACAATGATCGCATTGGATGCCGATGCTAACAATACGTCTGATTCACTGATGGCACCAACAGATTTATGAATGATTTTCACTTGAACTTTCTCTGTAGAAAGTTTTTGTAAGGAGTCGGCAAGTGCTTCTACGGAACCATCCACGTCACCTTTTACGATTACGTTTAATTCTTTGAAATCACCGATTGCCAAACGTCTTCCGATCTCATCAAGAGTAATATGCTTGTTGGTACGTATGCCTTGCTCACGTTGTAATTGAAGGCGTTT
>C688J18823_10000994_pt1 | contig 17192 bp, 23 predicted proteins | sample HopSoiMetagenom1_FD_18823 | JGI IMG/M metagenome (IMG submission 18823) | reverse complement strand
CGACCGCGTAGCCCTGCTCGTGCAGCCCTGCCACCACGGCGCGGCCGATCATCGGATCGTCTTCAACGACGAGCACGCGCATGATTCGAGGCTAGCACAGTGGCACGCGCACTCTTAAGCGCGGCTTAAGAACCGGGGCTATATTGGCGCATGCGGCTCATTCGCCTGCTCGCATTGGCGCTTGCATGGACGTTCGTTCCTTCCACGGGCGCTGNCTCTGCGCCGGTCGCCGTGGTGCCGCTCGAGGGTGCCATCGGCCCGGCGGCGGCCGACTTCGTGCGCCGNTCCATCGAGCGCGCCGGCAAGGAAGGCGCGCAGCTCATCATCCTGCGACTCGACACCCCAGGCGGGCTGGATACGTCGATGCGCGAGATCATCAAGGCGATCCTCGCTTCGCCGGTGCCGGTCGTTTCGTTCGTCGCGCCGAGCGGCGCACGTGCCGCGAGCGCCGGCACCTTCATCATGTATGCGTCGCACATCGCCGCGATGGCGCCCGGCACCAACCTCGGCGCGGCCTCGCCGGTGGCGCTCATGGGCGGCGAGTCGGACAAGGACGGCAAGAAGGGCGGCGACACGCTGATGCGCAAGGCGATGAACGACGCGGTGGCCTATATCCGCGGCTTTGCGCAGATGCGCGGGCGCAACGCCGACTGGGCGGAAAAGGCGGTGCGCGAAGCGGTCAGCCTGCCGGCGGAGGAGGCGCTCAAGCTCAAGGTGATCGACGTGATTGCGCCCGACGTGCCGTCGCTCCTGCGCGCGTTGCAGGGGAAGACCGTCGAGGCGGGTGGCGCGAAGCGCACGCTGCAGCTCTCGGGTAGCGCGTTCGAGGAGCGCGAGCCCGACTGGCGCACCCGGTTTCTCGGCGTCATCACGAACCCGAGCGTGGCCTATCTGCTGATTCTCGTGGGCGCCTACGCCCTGCTGTTCGAATTCATGAACCCGGGACTTGTGCTTCCGGGCGTGGTCGGCGCAATCGCCATCCTGGTCGCGCTGTACGCGCTGCATCTGCTGCCGGTGAACTATGCGGGCCTCGGGCTGATTGCCATCGGCATCGGCTTCATGGCCGCGGAGGCGTTCCTCCCGGCGTACGGCTCGCTCGGCATCGGCGGCCTGATTGCTTTCGTGCTCGGCTCGATCATGCTGATCGAGGACACGACGCTGCCCGATTTCGCCATCCCGATCGCGCTCATCGCCGGCATGGCGGCGGCGAGCGCCGGGTTCCTGATTTTCATGCTCGGCATGCTGCTGAAAAGCCGCCGCCAGGCGGTCGTCACCGGGCGCGAGCACATGCTCGGCGCGCGCGGCGAGGCGCTCGGCGACTTCGAGCGCGAGGGCTGGGCGCGCGTGCGCGGCGAGCAGTGGCAGGTACGCTCGCCACGTCCGGTGCGCCGCGGCCAGCCGCTGCGCGTTACAAGCATGCAGGGTCTGGTACTGGACGTCGAACCGGAGGGGGACTGATATGTATTTCGTCGGCGGCATCGTCGTTCTGCTCGCGCTTCTGGCCATCTCGTCGATCAAGATTCTGCGCGAGTACGAGCGCGGGGTGGTCTTCTTCCTCGGCCGCTTCGGCGGCGTGAAGGGGCCGGGACTGATCTTCGTGGTGCCACCGATCCAGCAGATGGTGCGCGTCGATTTGAGAACCCGGGTGTTCGACGTGCCGCCGCAGGACGTGATCTCGCGCGATAACGTCTCGGTGAAGGTGAACGCGGTCGTGTATTTCCGGGTAGTGGAGCCGGAGCTGGCGATCATCCAGGTCGCCAACTTCAACGAAGCGACCAGCCAGCTCGCGCAGACCACGCTGCGCGCAATCTTGGGCAAGCACGAGCTCGACGAACTGCTGGCGGAGCGCGAGAAGCTCAATAGCGACATCCAGACGGTGCTGGACCATCAGACCGACTCCTGGGGCATCAAGGTCTCGAACGTCGAGATCAAGCACGTCGACATCAACGAATCGATGATCCGCGCCATCGCGCGCCAGGCCGAGGCCGAGCGCGAGCGGCGCGCCAAGGTGATCCACGCCGAAGGCGAATTGCAGGCGTCGGAAAAGCTCCTGCAGGCGGCCGAGATGCTCGCCAAGCGCAGCGAGGCGATGCAGCTGCGCTACCTGCAGACACTCACCGCCATCGCCGGCGACAAGGCATCGACGATCGTCTTTCCTGTGCCGATGGATATCTTCGGCAGCCTGCTCGGACATAAGACCAACCGTCCTAATTCGGGGTCAGGACCGTAATTATTCTTCGCTCAAGGCCCGATCCCGAGCGACGTCCGGTGTCCTGGCGTAAGTAATTACGGTCCCGACCCCGAATTCGGCATAAAAAAAGCGGGCCACAGCGGCCCGCTTTTCCAGAGCTGGACTGCGGCTACTTGCTGCTCGAGCCGCTGCTGCTCTTCGAGGTGTCGCTCTTCGGCGTCGAGCCCATGGAGCCCGTGCTCGGGCTCTTGCTCGAGCTTGAGCCCATGCTGCCGGAGCTGCCCGAGCTGCCGCTCGTGCTGCTGCCGCTGGTGCCGGAGGACGACGTTCCGCCCGCCGAGCTCGACGAGCCGTGCCCCGCGTTCCACTCCTCGCGGCTGATTTGGCCGTCGTGGTTCTTGTCGAGCTTGTCAAACTCGGCCGAGCCGCCCTTGCTCGAGGACGAGCTGCCGCCCGCCGCGCTGGGCGACGAGGACGACGAGGACGAGGGGCTCGAGGACGAGCTGCCGCCCGCCGCACTCGGTGACGAGGACGACGAGGACGAGGGGCTCGAGCTCGAGCTGCCGCCGGCGGCGGAGCTGGACTTGCCCGTGGACGACGCGCCGCTGCTTTGCGACGTCGACGGTTGCGACGACTGGCTGCTCTTCTGCTTCGCAGAATCGTCGGCGTAGGCCGACGCGGCCGCAAATGCGAGAAGCGAGAAGCCGAGCATCAGGGACTTCACTTTCATAAGGACAACCTCCTCAATAGTGGTTCGGCATCGCGCCGGCACGCTTCGCGTGCACGCAGAGAGAAGCAGCGAACGTGCCGCGACCCCGGTGCGTTGTCCATTTGGGCGGGCGGGCGGCCCTGTTAAGTAGGCCTTAAGGATTTCCGTGTTAATCCGCCGCCGCACTTAAGGGGCCGTTAAGCGAGCCTGCGCCACACTGGCCGCGCTGAGTGGGACTGCCCGGGCGGTGCGGAGTCTCCCTTTTCCTATCTGCCCGGTTCCGCGGCCGGCGCGTTGCGAGCGCGACCGGCCGCATTTATTTCGTAGGGCAGGGCCGCATTTTGCTGCCCTGCGGGCGTGCGCAAGCTCGCGCTCCTTGCCGGCGTGGCCGGCGCCCTTGTCGGCCTCTATGCCGTTTTCGGCTTCCTGGTCGCGCCCTCCCTCGTTCGTAGCACGCTCGTCCAGCGTGCTGCCGAAGCCGGGTACGACTTGCGCGTGGGCAAGGTCGCGACCAATCCGTTTTCGCTCTCGGCCCACATCGATGATGTGCAACTCGTGATGCGCGAGGGCGAGCCGCTCTTCACTACGCGGCGCGCGAGCGTCGAGCTTGCCGGCGCAGCATCGCTCTGGCGCCGCACGTGGATCGTCGACGCATTGCGGCTGGAAGAACCGGTGCTCTCGGCCCTGCCACGCGCAAATGCGCCGCGGGCGGGCTCGGGGCGCGTCGCCGTCATCGTGCGCAAATTCGCGCTCACGGGCGGCGTGGTCGCGCTCCGCGGGATTCCCCGCCTGCAGCGCGTCAGCCTGCAGGCGCAGGATCTGTCGCCGCTCGAGGGGCACGAGAACGCCTTCAGCATCAACGCCGCCCTGGCGAGCGGCGGCACGGCGAAGAGCGACGGCACGCTCACGCTCGCACCCCTGGCAGCAAACGGCGAGCTGCAGCTCGAGGGCGCGTCGCTCGCGGAAGCGTGGAACTATCTGCCACCGACGGCGGGCAAGGCGCCGGCGGGCCGCATTTCCGGATCGCTGCACTATCGCTACGCCGACGGCAAGCTCGCACTCTCGAACGCGAATGCGCAAGCGACGCTCGAGTCCGGCAGTCACCTGACGCTGCGGGGCGCGCTGACGGCGGCGCCGCTCGACGCTCAGCTCACGCTCGAGGCCAAGGACCTGCCGCTCGCGCTGGCCGCGCCGTGGCTCGCGGAGCGCAGCGCCGTTCGCATCGCCGCCGGCGTGCTCGATGCGCAGGGCACGCTACATCTGGGCAAGGACGCGCGCTATGAAGGCGCGGCCAGCATCCGCGATGCGCGCATCGACGGAGCGCAAGGGGAGCTGCTCGCCTGGCAGAGCCTTGGCACCACCGATCTGCGGCTGGGGCTTGCACCGTTCAGCCTGCACGCCGATGAAATGCTGGCCCGTGCGCCGCGCGCCAATATCGTGATCGCGCCCGACGGCAAATTAAACCTCGCGGGCGCCTTGGCGGCCGGCGGCAACGGGGGCAATGCGCGGCCGGCGGCCCGCCCGGCGATCACCATCGGCCGGCTGCGCGTCGAGAATGGGCGGCTGGATCTGGCCGATCGCACGCTCGCGCCGCCGTTCGCAACGACCGTGCACGATCTCGCGGGCGCGCTCGCTGGCCTGAGCACCGCGGAGGATGCGCCAGCACGCGTCGAGCTGAACGGGCGTGTCGGCAAGTACGGCGACGCGCGCGTGCGCGGCGCGCTCGAGCCGGTGGCGCCGGCGACGCGCACGAACCTGGAGCTGCGGCTGCGCAACCTCGCGCTGGCCGATTTCACGCCGTATGCGGTGAAGTTCGCCGGCTACCGCATCGAGGCGGGGCAGCTGTCCGCGACGCTGCGCTATCGTGTGCGCGAGGGACGGCTGGTCGGCTCGAACGAGCTCGAGTTCGATCGCCTCAAGCTTGGCGAGAAAGTCGAGAACGCCGGCGCGCTCGATTTGCCGATGGATCTCGCCGTGGCGCTTCTCACCGACGCGCAAGGGCGCATCAACCTTGCCGTTCCGGTGAGCGGCGACCTGCGCGACCCGCAGTTCGACCTCGGCGGCTTGATCGCCAAGGCGCTGCGCAACACGCTCGCGAAGATCGTCAGCGCGCCGTTTCGCGCGCTCGCCTCGCTCCTGGGCCACGATACCGCCGCGGGCGAGCTGGATCACGTGAGCTTCGACGCCGGCTCGTCGAGCCTTGCGCCGCCCGAGGAAGAGAAGCTGGCGCGCATTGCCGAAGCATTAGTCGCGCGGCCGCAGCTCGCGCTCTCGGTGCGCGCCGGCTACGACCCGCAGGCCGACACCCAAGCGCTCAAGCGTGCCGCGGTGCTGCGCGAGGTCGCGAAGCGCGCGGGCTACAGCGCGGCCGCCGGTGCCGGTGCACCTGCCGCGCTGGATCTGCGCGATGCGAAGGTTCGCCGTGCGGCCGAAGGCCTTTATCTCGCGCACGTCGGAACGGCCTTTGAGCTCGGCACGCTCAAACCCCGAGAGCAGGGCTACGGCCAGCGGCTGATCAACGCGCTCGCCGCGAAGACCGAATTGCCGGCGGATGCGCCGGCGGCACTCGCGCAGCGCCGCGCTCAGGCGGTGCGCGATGCGCTGGCGAGAGCCGGCGTTGATGCCGCGCGTGTCACGCTCCCTGCCGTCGCCCCGGTGCAGGCGCAGGCGGAGGGAGTACCGACTCAGGTCGCCCTCGGCACGCGCTAGCTGGCCTCAACGAAAACGGTAGATCGCGCCGACCGAGATCACGTCGAGGTCCGCGGTCTGGCGGATGGCGCCACCGCCGATGTCGCGATAGCGCTGCCACTCGAGGCGGGCGCCTAGACCTGGCGAAAGCGCGTACTCGAAGCCGGCACCGAAGGTCAGATCATGCTGCGACTCATCGAAGCCGCCGCCGCGCGAGTTGCTGCGGTATCCGCCCAGCTTGCCATAGGCGGAGAAGCGATCATTGAGCGGCAGACGCCCCACGCCGACCAGCTCCCAGGCCGTGCTGTCGAGGGGCGCGCCGGCGATGTTGTGCTGGCCGAGGTCGTGGTAACCGAGCTCCACTGCCCAGTTGCGGTTCACCTGGTAGCCGCCGAGCAGTCGCCAGGTCGTTTCGTCGTCGCCATTCATGCCGAGCGTCGCGCCGGCATAAAAGCCGTCGGTCGGCTGCTCGTATGACTGGGCGAAGGACAGCGATGGGCCGGCGGCAAGCGTGAGCGCGGCGATTGCGAGTTGCAATTTCATTGCGGGCTCCTTGTCGGAAGACGCAAGCGCGGCGTGCAAGTCGTATGCCGTGCGCTCGCGTTAAGACGCGCTTAAGCAGCGCCGCGCCAATATCGAATCTCATGCGCGGAGTAATCATCGCGACAGCGGGCCTCGCGCTGGTCGCGGCATGCGCCGGGGACCCGGTTCGCGCGCCGCCGCCGAGCGTGAGCCTCGATAGTCCGCTTTCCAGCTCCATCGGCATTGCCGTGGCGCCGATGGGGCGCGACGTCGTCGTCGTCGCCGTGCGTTCCGACAGCGCCGCCGCTCGCGCGCACCTGCAGCCGGGAGATCGCATCCTGCGGCTCGATGGTGCGCAGCTGACCGATGTAACGGACTTCGAGCGCCGCGTGCTCGATGCGACGGCGGGTACTGTGATGCGCGTCGAGTTCACGCGCGGAACGCAAACCCGCGTCGTCGAGCTACCGGTGGAAGAGTTGCTGCTGGCGGTCCGCGCCTAGGGGAAGCGGCCGGGGCGGCGTGCGCACTTGCAGCGGCGCCAGGGGCCCACAGGAGCTCCTCCCCACCACGGAGAACAGGATCCGCCCCGCGCAGCCGCCGACCGAGCCGGAGCCAAGCATGACGCCCGCACCCTTAAGGCAGACTTAAATAGCTCAATGCTCGCGTTCCGCCTTGCGTGTCAGCTCGACGAGCGAAAGAAAGGCGCGCATCGGCATTTGCGAGCGGCCGGACATCCAGCGCGCAAGCGTGCTCTGCGACACGCACAGCAGCTCGGCGAGCTTTGCCCTGCCACCGACCAGCTCCGCGGCGCGCGCCAGCGTCACCGTGTAGAGCGTTTCCTTCACTGCGATGGACGTTACGTACACGTTCTTATCCCGTGCTTAATGGGCCTTTAAGCACGTCTTAAGGTCGCCTTCCTAGGATCGTTCTCATCCGCAACTCTCCGCCAATGGAAGGCACACCATGATGAAGAGAAACACGCTACGGGCGGCTGTCATGGCCGCTCTCCTGCCGGCCTTTGTCGCCGGTTGCACAATGTCCAACGCCGCTGCGCCGGCAGCGAACGCGCCTGCGGCCGCAAGCGTCGGCGCGGCGGTGCGCGGTCCGGGATTCGACTTCACGCAGCTCGCCAAGGACGAAGGTCCGGCGGTCGTCAACATCAGCGTGACGAAAGAGGCCGCGGCACAGGCGCCGCAGCTGCCGCCCGACGAGAACGACCCGCTCTACCAGTTCTTCCGACGCTTTCAGGTGCCGACGCCGCGGCAGGCGCCGGAGCGCGGCATCGGCTCCGGATTCATCGTCAGCCCGGACGGCTACATCCTTACCAACGCGCACGTCGTCGACGGTGTGAAGCAAGTGCAGGTGAAGCTCACCGATCGGCGTGAGTTCACTGCCAAGGTGATCGGCACCGATGCGAAGACCGACGTTGCGCTCATCAAGATCGACGCGAAGAACCTGCCGACCGTGCGCATCGGCAGCGCGAAGAACGTGGAAGTCGGCCAGTGGGTCGTGGCAATGGGCTCGCCTTTCGGCTTCGAGAATTCGCTCACCGCGGGCGTGGTATCGGCGAAGTCGCGCTCGCTGCCGGGCGATGGCTACGTGCCGTTCATCCAGACCGACGTCGCGGTGAACCCGGCAACTCCGGCGGCCCGCTCTTCGACATGGCCGGCAACGTGATCGGCATCAACTCGCAGATCTACAGCCGCTCGGGTGGCTACATGGGTGTGTCGTTCGCGATTCCGATCGACGTCGCCCTGAAGGTGAAAGACCAGCTCGCGCAATCTGGCCACGTAACGCGCGGGCGAATCGGTGTCGCGATCCAGGACGTGAACCAGAGCCTGGCGCAGTCGTTCGGGCTCCCCAAGCCCGAAGGCGCGCTGGTGAGCTCAGTGGAGAACAACAGCCCCGCCGCGCGGGCCGGCATCAAGCCGGGCGACGTCATCCTCTCCTGGAACGGCGCGGCCGTCGACGAGTCAGCGCAATTGCCGGCACTCGTGGCCGATACGGCCCCGGGCAAGAGCGCGCAAGTGAAGCTCTGGAGGAACGGCGCGGAACAAACCCTCGCCGTGACGGTCGGCAATATGCAGGACCAGAAGCTCGCGAGCGCACACGATGCGAAGCCACAGCCTAATTCCGGAAAGCTCGGCCTTACGCTCGAGCAGGGCGAGCAGGGTTTGGTGGTCGCCGACGCCTCCGGTCCTGCGGCGCGTGCGGGCTTGCAGCAGGGCGACGTGATCCTCGCCGTCAACAATCAGCCGGTGAAGAGCCTCGAGCAGATGCGTCAGCTTGTTGACAGGGCCGGCAAGCACCTGGCGCTCTTGGTGCAGCGTGAGGACGCGCGCGTGTTCGTGCCGATCGACATGGGATAGCACGATGCGACTCCTGCTCGTCGAAGACGATGTAATGATCGGCGCCGGCGTGCGCGCCGGGCTGCGCCAGGACGGCTACGTGGTCGACTGGGTACACGACGGCGTCGCCGCCGAGGCGGCGCTCGATACCGAGCAAGGCTATGCGCTGGTGCTGCTCGACCTGGGGCTGCCGCGCAAGGACGGCCTGGCCCTCCTCGAGAGCCTGCGCCGGCGCCGCAACCGCGTGCCGGTTCTGGTGATCACCGCGCGCGACGCAGTGAACGACCGGGTGCGCGGGCTCGATCTCGGCGCGGACGACTATCTGGTGAAGCCTTTCGAGCTGCACGAGCTCGCGGCGCGCATCCGCGCGGTACTGCGCCGCCACGCCGGGCGCGCCGAGCCACTCGTCGAGTTCGGCGAGTTCCGGCTCGACCCGAGCGCGCGCAAGGTGTTCTACCAGGGGCGCGCAGTGAGCGTCTCCGGGCGGGAGTTCTCGCTTCTTCAGGCGCTGCTCGATCGTCCGGGACAGACGCTCTCGCGCGCCCAGCTCGAGGAGCGCCTTTACGGCTGGGGCGAGGAAATAGCGAGCAACGCGGTCGAGGTGCACGTGCACAACCTGCGTCGCAAGCTCGGCGAGCGCGCCATCCGCACGGTGCGCGGCTTTGGCTACGTGATCGGCGAAGCCGAGGCGGCTTGTCGATCCGGCGCCAGCTCCTCGTAGCGCTGCTTCTCGCGCTGCTCGCCACCGGTATTGGGGCGAGCGGCGCCACCTGGTTCGCGGTGCGCAAAGCGGCGAACGATCTCTTCGACTATCACCTCGAGCAGATGGCGCTCTCGCTCGCTGACCAGACGCTCGCGACGCCCGCGCAAGCGGCCGTGCCGCTCGGTCAGGATTACGTCGTGCAGGTTTGGGACGCAACCGGCGTTCTGGTTTACATCTCGCGCACCGGCGCGCCGCTGCCGCTGCTGCGCGGTGGATTCGGTAGCGTCTCGCTCGAGGGCAACGAGTGGCGCGTCTTCACGCTGCACACCCCCGATCGGGCGATCCAGGTCGCCGCGCCCGCCGACCTCCGCAGCGGCCGCGCCACTGCCGTGGCGCTGCGCACACTGCTGCCGATCCTGGCGAGCATTCCGCTCTATGGCTTTCTCATCTGGCTGATCGTCGGCCAAGGCCTGCGGCCGCTCACCGAGATCGCTGGCGCGATTCGCCGGCGTGACCCGGCCTCGCTCGATCCGCTCCCCGAGCGGCCGATGCCCGAAGAGGTGGCGCCGATGGTGTCGGAGCTCAACGCCCTTCTTGCGCGCCTGCGCGAGGCGCTCGACAAGCAGAAGCGCTTCACCGCCGACGCGGCGCACGAGCTGCGCTCGCCGCTCACCGCGCTGCAGATACAGCTCGACATGCTCGCGCGCGCGCGTTCCGCCGACGAGACGCGCGACGCGGTCGACGGATTGCGGGCGGGCGTGAAGCGCGCGGGGCGCCTGGTCGAGCAGCTGCTCACGATGGCGCGCCTTGAGCCCCAATCGCAGGCAAACCCGGTGCCGGTGGCGCTCGACCAGCTCCTCACCGAAGTAGCAACCGAGCTTGAGCCGCTCGCGGAGGCGCGTCGCGTGCAGCTGCGACTGTCGCGCCTCGAGCACGCCACGATTCGAGGAGAGCCGCAAGGCCTGCACGCGCTCGTGCGCAATCTCATCGACAACGCCGTCCGCTACACGCCCACCGGCGGCGAAGTGCGCCTTGCGCTATTTAGGGACGGCGGTGTCGCCGCCGTCGTCGTCGAGGACACGGGCCCCGGCATCCCGGCCGCCGATCGTACCCGCGTCTTCGACCGATTCTTCCGGCTGCCGGGCGCGAGCGCCGAAGGCAGTGGCCTCGGCCTCGCCATCGTCAGGCAAGTGGCCGATGCGCACGGCGCAACCGTCGAGCTCGGCGACGGCGAGGCCGGCCGTGGGCTTCGCGTGACGGTTCGATTCGAAGTGATCTAAGCGCGCGTTAAGGTGGGCGTCCTAGCCTCTTCGCATGGACGACGAAAGGCTCATCGGCTGGCTGCCCCTGCTAGTCCCGCTTCTCGCTGTGCTGCTCGTGTTCTCGGCTTACGTGATCTGGGCGCTGGTGATCTAGGTTGCGTCGGCTAGCGCGCGGTAGGCGTTGCGCAGGCCCGGCGCGGCAGGCTGACGCGGCTCGGCTGCGTGCCGGCGCGGCTTCCTTAAGGACCCTTAGCCGCCAAACGCTCAGGCACGCTGACGAAGTACGAGCGCGCCTATGCCGATCGCAAGGCCGGCTGCAGCGGCGACGGCGCCACTGCGATGCGTGGTGAGCCATACCTGAGTGCTCCGCGGCCTTGCGCGCGCATCGAAGCGGCCGTGCGCGCCGTGGTCGCCCGGAACCGGCGAGTAAAGGTTGTCGCGCCGCCCCGGCAGCAGCGGTTCGTCTGTGTGCTGGCCGCGATAGGCCTCCGTGGCGAGGATCCGATCGCCCAAGCCCGGGAGCAGCCGCGTGCCGACGATCGCCTTGATCGCCGGCCAGCCTACCCAGAGCTCGCGACGGCGGTGTGTCGCCGCGTAGTAGATCGCCTTGGCCGCCACTTCGGGCTGAAAGATCGGCGGCAGCGGCTGCGGCTGCTTCGCCATGCAGGTCCGTCCCCACTCGAACTGCGGCGTGTTGAACGCGGAGAGCTGCACCATCGTCAGGTGCACCTTGCTGCGGTGATGGAGGAGCTCGGACCGCACCGAATCCGTGAAACCGCGGATCGCCGCCTTGGCGCCGCAATAAGGCGCTTGCAACGGAATCGAGCGATAAGCGAGCGCCGACCCGACCTGCACGATGGTGCCGCGGTTGCGCGGCAGCATGCGTTTCAGCGCCGCGCGCGTGCCCCAGACGGTGCCGAGGTAGGTGACTTCGGTCGCGCGCTGGTAATCGTCGGGCGTGATGGCGGTGAACTCGCAGAAGATCGTCGCCATGGCGTCGTTCACCCAGACGTCGATCGACCCCCATTCGCGCTCGATGCGCTCGGCCGCCGCTTCGACCTGGTCATGATGGGCTACGTCGGTCGGCACGACCAAGGCCTTGCCGCCGGCGTCTTCGATCTCGCGCTTGGCCGCCTCGAGGCCGTCGATCCCTCGTGCGAGCAGGGCGACGCGCCAGCCGCGCGCGCCGAAAAGCCGCGCCGTAGCGCGTCCGACGCCGGCCGAGGCGCCCGTCACTACCACCACTCGGCACATGCCCTCATCCCTCTTAAGCATCACGCGGTGCGGTGCAATTTTTGCTCCCATGCGGGGATGATCATGCTGATGAAATCCGTCCTTGCCGCGCTCGTCGCCGTCTGCGCCGCGACGGCGTTCGCCCAATCCGCCAACCAACCGCAGGCTTCCCCCGGGTCGGCCGCGCCGCAGGAGGCTGCCACTTCTTCAGCGCGCGCTGCGCCCGCGAGCTCGGCGGCCGTCGGCGCGAGCGCGCCTGCGCGCGAGGATCCGGCCGCTGCGCGGCGGCTCTTTCGCGAGCTCGATCGCAACGGCGACGGTTATCTGACCGGCGACGAGCTGTGGAGCGCGCGCGGCCGGCAGGACAACTGGGCCGCGGTGGACCGCAATCGCGACGGGCGCATCTCGCCCGACGAGTTCACCACCGTCCCAAGCGCCCGCTGACCCTAAGGGAACGGCGCTTGCGCCTCGCGGTCAACCTGCGAAAGGAGACCGCGATGAAGCCATACCGCCGCATTGTGCTTAAGACGCTCGTTACCGGAGTCGCCGCCGCGCCGTGGCTGGCGCGGGCGCAGGCCAAGGCCAGCAAGCAGGCGATGCAGTACCAGGATCAGCCGAAGAATGGTCAGCGCTGCGACACCTGCATGCAGTTCATCGCCGGGCCCAAGCCCGGCGCGCCGGGCGGCTGCAAGGTGGTCGACGGGTCGATCAGCCCGAGCGGCTGGTGTGTCGCTTACGTGAAGAAAAGCTGATGCAGCCCCACGCTGAGCGCGAGGATCCCGAAGCTCGCGTCGAAGCGGAGGACATAGTGCGCTGGGCCGAGCGACTGCATGTCACGCCCGAAGAGCTGCGCTCGGCGGTGCAAAAAGGCGGCACGATGGTGAAGGACGTGCTGCAGGAGCTCAAGCGCCGGGCTGAAAACCCCGTTAAAGGCCGCTAGGGCCGCTGTTCCAGCCGCTCGCGCAGCTCGCCGATGGCGGCAAATAGACCATTCGCCGATTCTTCAATGGTCTTTCGCACCTCGGCCAGCTCGCGCTGCATATCCGCACGCAGCTCGTTGAGGCGCGACGCTTCCGCGTCCTCCGCAAGCCGGCGCTGCGCCTCCAGCGCCTGCGCGAGCCGGCGCGCCTCGAGCAGCATGGCGGTGCGCTGTAGTGCCCCGTAGAGGAATGAAAGCAGCGCAAACGCGCTCGCCACGGCGACCAGCAGCAGGCCGAGCGGCGCCTCGGCCCGCGCACCGAGGAAGCTGAGCGAGGTCGGCGCGGTCAGGGCCGTCCAGTTCATGGCGGCGAACAGCACGAGCAGCGCGAGCGCCACGATGATGACGATGGCGAGGGCGCGACTCATCGCGGCGCCGACCACGGCGCGGGCGAGATGCTGCGCGTCGCGTAATCGCTAAAGGACAGTCCGAAGAGCAGCGCCAGCCACACGACGCCGGTGAGCGCCGCGATGCGCAGCAGCGCGCCGGCGTGGCGCAGATGCATGAAGAAGAGGGCGATGAGGCAGCCCCTTGGCGCAGGAGATCGCCATGTTGGCCACGGTGTTCCAGGGGCCCATGGGGATGTACGAGCTGCCGAAGGTCAGCGCGAGCAGCACCATCAGCGCGAACCAGGTGAGGACGTAGCTCATTTGCTGTAGCGCTCGATGAGATAGAACATCGGGTAAAGGAACACCCAGACGATGTCGACGAAGTGCCAGTAGAGGCCGCTTACCTCGACCGGCGCATGATACGCGGCCCCGAAGCGCTTCGCATGGCGCCAGAGCCAGGCGACGATGCCGATGCCGATCGTCAGGTGCACTGCGTGCAGCCCGGTCATCGCGAAGTAGAGGAAGTAAAAGCGGGCCTGCGCACCCTGCGCGTTCGCCGCCTCGCCGAATTCCATGCCGTATTCGATGCCCTTCACGCCGAGGAAGCCGGCACCGAGGAGCGCCGTGACGACGAGCCAGCGCCTGAGCGAGGCGTGTTCGGTGTTCTTCGCCGCCTGCACCGAGAGCGCCATGGTCAAGCTGCTGGTCAGCAAGAGCGCCGTGTTCAGCGTGCCGAGCGCGACATGCATGTGGTGGCTGCCCGAGGCGAACGCGTCGTGCTGCGAGACCCGCGCGTGCACGTAGCCGAAGAAAAGGGGCCCGAAGAACATCAGCTCGGTGGCGATGAATGCCCACATGCCGAGCAGCCCCGATTCGCGCCGCTCCAGCGTGCTATCGAACTGGGTCGTAGGCATAGGGTCCTTGGGTGACGACCGGCTCCTGCTCGAAGTTGTGCTTCGGCGGCGGCGAGGCGGTCTGCCATTCGAGACCGGTCGCACCCCAGGGGTTGGCCGGTGCGCGTTTGCCCCAGAAGAGCGACCAGGCGAGATAGAAAAGCGGCAACAGGTAGCCCACCGCGAGCACCGCGGCCCCCGCCGAGGAGAAGAGGTTGAGCACCTGTAGCTCCGGCGGGTATTCGTGGTAGCGCCGCGGCATGCCGAGCCAGCCGAGCAGGTACTGCGGAAAGAAGGTCAGGTTGAAGCCAAAGAAGATGGTGAGCGCGGCGATGCGGGCCAGGATCTCCGGATACATGCGGCCCGAAATCTTCGGCCACCAGAAGTGCAGCGCGCCGAGGTACATCATCACCGAGCCGCCGACCATGATGTAGTGGAAGTGCGCGATGACGAAGTAGGTGTCGGTGAGGTGCACGTCGAGCGCGAGCGAGGCGAGGAAAAGGCCGGTCAGCCCGCCGATGGTGAAGAGGCCGACGAAGCCGAGCGCATACAGCATCGGCGCCGAGAAGTAGATCGAGCCCTTGTAGAGCGTTGCCGTCCAGTTGAATACCTTGATCGCCGACGGGATGGCCACCATGAAGGAGAGCATGGAGAACACCATGCCCGCGTACATCGACTGGCCGGAGACGAACATGTGATGGCCCCAGACGAGGAAGCCGATCGANGCGATGCCGAAGATGGCATAGGCCATGAAGNGGTAGCCGAACACCGTGCGGCGNGCGAAGCAGGGAATGATCTCGCTCGCCACGCCCATCGCCGGCAGNACCATGATGTAGACCGCCGGGTGCGAGTAGAACCAGAAGAGGTGCTGGAAGAGGAGCGGGTCGCCGCCGAGCGCNGGGTCGAAGATGCCGATGCCGAAGAAGCGCTCGAGCCCGACGAGCGTCAGCGTCATTGCCAGCACCGGCGTCGCGAGCAGCAGGATGAGGCTCGTCGCGTAATTCGCCCAGACGAAAAGCGGCAGGCGGAACCACGTCAGCCCCGGCGCGCGCAGCTTGTGCGTGGTGACGACGATGTTGAGGCCGGTGAGAATCGACGAGAAGCCGACGATGAACACGCCGAGGATGACGAGGATCACGTTGCTGTCGGAGAACCGCGTGGAGTAGGGCGTGTAGAACGTCCAGCCGGTATCGACGCCGCCCGCGATCAGCGCGGCGACGGTGAAGATGCCGCCCAGCACATAGATGTACCAGGAGGCGAGGTTCAGGCGCGGAAACGCCATGTCCTTCGCGCCGATCATCAGCGGCACGAGAAAGTTGCCGAGCACCGACGGTATCGACGGGATGAGGAAGAACCACACCATGACCACGCCGTGAATGGTGAAGAGCTTGTTGTAGGTTTCGGCCGAGACGAGATCGGCCTGCGGCGTGGCGAGCTCCAGGCGCATCATGGTTGCCGCCGCGCCACCGACGAAGAAGAACGCCGTGATCGCCAGCATGTAAAGGATGGCGATGCGCTTGTGGTCGTGCGTGACGAGCCACGAGCGCAGCGTGTAGCCCTCGCCCAAATACCCTGGCCAATTCGGGGACGGAGCCCGAATTCCGATCGCCTGCGGCACGAATGGCGTCGCCATCAACGGTTCTCCTTCAGGTACGTGATGAGCGCGTAGAGCTGGCCTTCGTCGAGCTGGCCCTGGAAGCTTGGCATGATCGGCTCGTAGCCCGCGACCACGTCGCGCTTGGGCAGGAGGATCGAGTCGCGCAGATACGCCTCGTCCGCGATCAGCGTGCGCCCGTCCGAAAGATGGATCGTGCGGCCATAGACGCCGGTGAGGTCGGGCGCGTGCACCGTCGAATTCACGTGGCAGCCGCTGCAGCCGAGCTGGCGGAAAAGCTCGAAGCCTTGCGCGGCGAGCGAGGCGTTCCCGCTGCCGCGCTCGAGCCACTGCGCGAACGCCGTCGGTGCCATCACGACCACTTTGCCGCCCATGCGCGCGTGATCGGTGCCGCAGTACTCGGCGCAATGCAGCCAATACTCGCCTTCGCGCGTCGGCGTGAAACGAATCGAGGTGTAGCGGCCGGGCACCGCGTCCTGCTTGATGCGGAAAGCCGGGACATAGAAGCTGTGGATGACGTCCTCCGTGGAGAGCACGATGCGCACCGGCTGGCCGAGCGGCAGGTGCAGCTCGTCGATCTCGCGCCGGCCGTTGGCGTGCTCGGCCTTCCACATCCACTGCTTGCCGACGACGAAGATGGTCATCGCATCGTCCCCGCGGCGGTAAAAGCCCGCGTACACCACCGCTGCCCAGACGAAGATGCCGATAAAGATGGCGAGCGGCGTAAGAGTCCAGCCGAGCTCGAGCCATTTCTTGCGCGGTGGCGGATTCGCGCGGTCGGCGCCCGACCCGGCGCGGTAGTGCACGCAGAAGTAGATCATCAGCACGAACACGCCGAGCGCCACCACGCCGGTGATCACGACCATCGAATAGAAGAGCAGATCGACGCGCGCCGCCGTGTCGGAGGCGGCGACCGGCAGCCATCTCATCGCCAGTGTCTCCAGGCGAAGACCGCCGCCCCCGCGAGCAGCAGCGCCATCGTGATGCGCACGGCCATCATCACCGCCGGCGTGTTGCGCCCGGCAAGCGGATCGTGGAAGCACACGAGCACCAGTCGCTGCCACGCGCTTTGCGTTTCGCCGCGGGCGGCGCCGGTGAGCGCCTGGCGCAGCTCGCGCGCATCGAAGCGAACGCCTTCGAAATAACGCGCGAGCCTGCCCTGCGGCGTCAGCACGACGAATCCCGCCGGATGCGCGAACTGCCCGGTGTCGTTCTCATAGTAGTAGCGAAAGCCGACTGCGGCGGCGACCCTCGAGGCAGCGGCGGCGCCGGTCAGGAAATGCCAGCCTTGCCGGTGCTCCGGCCGAGCGTTCTCATCACGCGGGTCGACGCTCATGAAGAGCGCGCGGTAGTCGCGCTCGGGCGTAAGCCCTGTCTCGTGCAGCGCTTCGGCGACGCCGCTGAGCGTTGTGCCGCAAAGATTCACGCAGCCGAGGTAACCGAGCACCAGGACGACCGGCGCACCGCCGTAGTAGTCACCGAGCCGGCCTTCGCGGAAGGCGGCGTCGCCCGGAACGATCGCGCCGGGATGCGGGGCGAACGCCACATCGATGTCTGCGAAGACCGCCGGCGCGGCGAGCAGCAGCACGAGCGCGAGTGTTCTCACCGATCGCGTCCCTGCGCGAGGATGCGCATCGCCTGATCGATCGGGATGTGAACGTGCTCGCCGTCGAGCGGTCCGGAACTCGAGAGCCGCTCGTTCTTCTGCCGCAGGAAGGCC
>C688J18823_10000993_pt1 | contig 17196 bp, 17 predicted proteins | sample HopSoiMetagenom1_FD_18823 | JGI IMG/M metagenome (IMG submission 18823) | reverse complement strand
TAATGGTTCAACAACAATTGAAAGAGGTAGGCGTAAAAGTTGAGCTAATCACAACGAGTGATACGACAAGTGTAATAAAAGATTCAAAAGGATATGATCTTCGTGGAAATAGCCGAGTAGCCTTAGATCCGGATGATCTTCGTCGTTTTTACGGTTCTCAATATACGATGGATAAGGGTGGCGGAAATATAGCTTGGTTGAATGATAGCGAAATTGATAATTGGGTTGAGCAAGGTGCGATAGAAACGGATCTTGAAAAACGATCAGAAATCTATAAGAAAGTACAACAAAAATTAATACAACAGGCTGTCATTATTCCAGTCTATGATTTTCCTTATACAGTGGCCACTACGAAAGAAGTAAATGGATTGAAATTTGATTCCATTGGTTATCCATTGTTTTATGATGTGAATTTAACAAAATAGTCAATAGATGTTTCATCCTAATAAAATCTGATTTCCTGCATGATAGATAACGAGCATGGTTATTCAATAAATTCCATGCTCGTTATTTAAAATTAATGTACTTGAAACATAAGGTCTTCATTGAAGTATTAACCGGAAGATCCTTTTCTTAACATTTTAATTCATACTAAAATAATGAGCTTTGTTGGAATAGCAAAGGAAAATAGGGGTGGCATCATTTATGAGGAAATCATTATCAGTTTTTTCATGGACCATTAAATGTCTTCGGATAGAAGGTGTGCGTTCATAATGTTGAGATTAGTAATAAATAGGGGATTGACTGCAATTATTGTCTTATTAGGTTCTTTATTTTTGGTATTCTCAATCAATTATTTTCTGCCAAGCGATGCAGTCGATCTGTTGTTGGCTGAAAATGGTGGAAATGAGGAAATGGCTGAAAGTCTTCGAAAAGAGCTTGGACTCGATTTACCGTTCCATGAGCAATTCTTTCATTATATAACAGGTTTGCTTCATGGTGATTTCGGTCAGTCCATTGTCAACAACGAACCTGTTTTTGATAAAATACTCGCACAATTTCCAGCAACCATAGCGTTAACGATCGCGAGTGCCATTATTGCTGTTTTGATCGGAGTCACATTAGGAGTTTTATCAGCCATACATCATAATAGTCTAGTTGATTATGTAGCAAGGATTGTTGGTTTATTTGGGATATCAATGCCAACCTTCTGGTCAGGTGTCTTACTGATCCTGATCTTTTCGATTCAATTGGGTTGGTTTCCAGCAATGGGATCTGAAGGCTTGAGTGCGTTAGTTCTGCCTGCTGTAACATTAGGCTTGGTAGGAGCTGGATTTATTGTTCGAATCGTTCGAAATAGCATGCTTGAGGTGATTAATGAACCATTTATTTTAACACTTCGATCAAAAGGTGTATCTGAGAGGTTAGTCATGTATCGACATGCCTTGCGTAATGCACTGATTCCAGCTGTAACAATGGTGGGTATGATTATTGCGGATTTTCTAGGTGGTGCCGTAGTCATTGAGACCGTATTTGCTAGGCAAGGCATAGGACGGATTGTTGCTGACGCCATCATGGCGAAGGATTTACCGGTTGTACAAGGAGTTGTTTTTTTCACAGCGTTAGTTTATGTTTCGCTTAATCTGCTGGTTGATATTTCGTACTCTTTGATCGACCCTAGAATTAGACGTAGCCAGTTAGGAGGTTAAAAGAATGAGAGATGTTGTTTCAGTACCTGTCAAACAAAAAGTAGCTTCAGTCGTTCAACAAAAAAAAGTAAAATCAAAGTTTTTGCGTTTAGAAAATGTATTTGTCTATTTAGCCTTATTCATTATTCTTTTTTTAGCTATTTGTGCAATCGTACCACAGTGGATTGCGCCTTATTCCCCTACAAAAATGTTTTCAGATCAAATTATGCAGGCCCCTTCAGCAAATCATTTGCTGGGAACGGATTATTTTGGAAGAGATGTTTTTAGTATCGTTGTATATGGTAGTCGCTTTTCTATATTAATAGGTGTCCTAGCTGTACTAGTAGGTGGTATTGTTGGCAGTTTGATTGGAGCAATTGCTGGTCACGCTGGTGGATTTGTAGATACCATTTTTATGAGAATGATCGAAGTCGTCCAAACGATTCCAGCNATGTTATTGGCNTTAGCACTCGCTGCCGCACTTGGTGCTAATTTTATTAATATTGTTCTGGCGGTTTCCATTGCCTCTATACCTGGTTACGCAAGGGTTATGCGNGGGCAGATCGTAAGCATTAAGAATAGACCCTTCGTNTTAGCCTCAAAATCCATTGGTACACCAAATAGGACNATTTTCTTTAAGCATATAGTACCNAATGCATATCCTCCTTTATTAGTAATGGCNTCNAANGGACTNGGANNAGCTATTTTAACNGGAGCNGGATTAAGTTTTCTNGGATTGGGTGTTGTGAGTGAAATNCCNGACTGGGGNGCTTTANTNTCTCAAGGNAGAGGATATCTAGCNGCAGCNTGGTGGATTGCTACTTTTCCTGGTATAGCGATATCGNTGTTTGTACTTTCGGTGAATATTCTTGGTGATAGTCTCCGAGATTATTTTGACCCCAAAAAAAGAATAGCGTAAGGGAGAGATCAGTTTGAAATCGTTATTGGATATTAAAGATTTAACAATTGATTTCAAAACGAAGAACGGTTTGTTAACGGCCGTTTCCGATGTCGCCTTAAGCATAAATACTGGTGAAACAGTATGTTTAGTTGGAGAATCAGGAAGTGGGAAATCTGTTACTTCTAAGGCGATTATGAGATTGATTGATTATGAGAATGGACAAATCTCAAATGGACAAATTTTATTTAATCAAGATGATTTAGTTACGATGTCCAAAAAAGATTTAAATCAAATACGTGGAAGAAAAATTTCNATGGTNTTCCAAGAACCGNTNGCAGCCTTTGATCCCGTTTTTACNATCGGCTATCAGCTGACAGAAACGATGGTTCAACATACGNANGTTTCGAAAAAACAAGCNTGGGAAAAGGGNATCACNTTACTAAAAAGGGTTGGACTATCTGAACCNGAAATTCGAATGAAGCANTACCCTAGTGAATTATCAGGTGGAATGCTACAACGGGCAATGATTGCAATGGCTCTTGCTTGTGAGCCGGAATTATTAATTGCAGATGAACCAACCACGGCANTGGATGTAACCATTCAAGCNCAAATTATNGATTTGCTTAATGAGTTAAAAGAAGAGTTTAATATGGCTATTCTNCTTGTGACNCATGATTTAGGTGTTGCCGCNCAGTTGGCAGACAGAATTGTTGTGATGTACGCAGGGAAGATNGTGGAAGAAGGAACTGTTCAGCAATTATTTGAAAAACCCTATCATCCTTATACACGTGGACTTTTATTATCNATTCCNAAAATCGGGGCTTCAAGTAAAACAAAGCTTTATTCCATTGAAGGGTCGATTCCCAACCTATCANACATGCCTGAAGGATGCCGATTTCATCCAAGGTGCCCTTTTGCAACTGAAAAATGCCAGTTGGAAAGTCCAACGTTATCTTTGGTGAATGGAAGGTACAGTGCTTGCTGGTATGCGGAAGAGTTAGTGGAGGATGAAGATTGGTTTAATGAAGTCCATGATGAACAATCGCATGCCAGGATAAGAGGATCCGAAGCGGATGAAACCAATAGGGAAGTGATTGAGAAAAAGGATTTATTCGAGATTAAAGGATTAAGTAAATACTATCCTTTGAAACATTTAGGTAAACAAATTAAAGCGGTAGATAACGTGTCATTTACGATCAAAGAGGGTGAAACATTCGGATTAGTAGGTGAGTCGGGTAGCGGTAAATCAACTTTAGGTCGATCAGTCCTTCAATTGGAGAAAACAACTGCGGGGGAAGTCCTTTTTCGCGGTGAATCTTTATCGAAATTGAAGGGTGCAGAAATGCGAAATATGAGAAAAAATATGCAAATGATTTTTCAAGATCCATATGGCTCTATTGATCCCAGGTGGACCATTGGAAAAATAATTGCAGAACCGCTAAGAGTACATCAAAGTGAGTTGACGAATGATCAGATTGAAAAAAAGGTAAAAGAATTACTAAGAAAAGTGGGCTTGGATCCTGATTGGCATAGTCGATATCCACATGAGTTTTCAGGTGGACAGAGGCAAAGAATCGGGATTGCAAGAGCAATTGCTGTCAACCCAACTTTTATTCTTGCAGATGAAGCAGTTTCGGCTTTAGACGTTTCTGTGCAGGCACAAATTATTAATCTACTAAAAGAATTGCAGCAATCGTTGGGGTTAACTTATTTATTCATAGGACATGACTTAAACGTTGTGCGTCATATTTCTGACCGAGTCGGTGTCATGTATTTAGGAAAACTAGTTGAAATTGCTCCAAGTGAAGAGCTATTTAATCGACCAGCGCACCCCTATACAGAGGCACTCATAAAGTCTATTCCACAGGCAGATATCCATCATACAAAGAATAATGTTTCGATCCAAGGAGAAATACCTTCTCCGGCAAATCCTCCTTCAGGTTGTGGGTTTCGTACACGTTGTCCGTTTGCAACAGAACGTTGTAGTGTGGAGGTACCAGAGTTAAAAGAATTTGAACCAGGACGGTTTGTTTCCTGTCACTATTCTACAATTGAGTTCGATCGTAAAAATAAATCTCATTCATATGTATGATGATCTTTTGAAAAGTAACTGTTGAAATAGAGTATGTATGTAAAGGTTAAAAGGTTAATAGAATGCTATGACATTAAATTTGGAGGTATTAAAGATGAAATTTGTATTGTTTGATCTTATGGGTAATCATCCGAACGCTGTGACAGGAGAAATAGTAACTGCACAGCAAAGAATTCAACAAGTTGTTGATCAGGCTGTATATGCTGAAAAGCTTGGATATGATGGCTATGGGGTAGGTGAGAGGCATGGTGCACCATTTTTGTCCTCTTCACCAGCCGTGATGCTAACGGCGATTGCTGCAAGAACATCAAAAATTCGTTTGTTGCCCACGGTATCGGTTTTGAGCGTGCTTGACCCAGTGCGTGTCGCTGAGGACTATGCTACACTTGATCATCTTTCAGGAGGAAGATTAGAGATGATGATTGGTAAAGGCAATGATCCGCGCCATTATCCGTTATTTGGTATATCCGAAGAGGAGCAATGGATGTCTATGGCTGAGCGATACGAACTTCTTAAACGTTTGTGGAATGAAGAAAACGTCAACTGGGAGGGAAACTATCGTACACCATTATGTAATGTGACCACTGAACCAAGACCGTTTCAAACACAGATTCCTATTTGGCATGGGAGTGCATCAAGTCCACTTTCTACAGAGCTTGCTGCAAAGAATGGCGAAGCGATATTCTCATCCAATACCTTCCATCCAATGGATAAGTATAAAGAATTGATTGACCATTACCGTGAGCGATTGGCTTATTACGGTCATGATCCTATAAAAGCAGTTGTGGGTGCTGGAGCTAGAGGTTTATATTTGGCCGATACAACAGAAGAAGCCATCAAACGCTATCGTCCATACTATGATATTTATATGAACACAGATGCCTCGAAGTTCAATCAATCCCCGTTTAGGGATCTTGAGGATCACATTCAAAATGGTTCAGCTCTAGTTGGAAGTGCTGATCAAGTGATAGAGAAAATAGTAAAGTATCATGAAGCTTACGGGCACCAAGTACAAAGTATTAGTGTGGAGGGATTAAGTAAAGAAGAGCAACGCGAACAGCTTGAGCGATTTGCTACGGAAGTTATGCCAGTCCTACAGCGTGAGATTCCTAGCACCGTATGGGAAAACAAACAATCAACGTTGATATAGGGTGATTATTCAATTAGGGAATACAAGGCCACTAAAGTTGGAAAGTTAGAACGGAATATAAAAGTCATACATTGAGAGAACATTATGGTCTTCATTAGACATTTTTGAAGCTATTTTTTTATAAGCTAAATTCATACTTTTTTAATGTGTTTTATTGGTTTTTGGAAAATAAAACTAAAAGAGGAGGAGTTGGATATGAAGTCGATGTTAATTATTGGCGGAGATCATCTTGGTGGAATCACTAAAAAGTTAGAAGGTGAAGGATTTAAGGAAGTGATTCATTTAAATGGTCGAAAAAAACAGATGATTCGAAAAGAAATTCCAAAGAAAGTTGATTTAATTTTAGTATTAACGGACTTTATCAACCACAACCTTTCAGGAGTAATTAAACGACAGGCTCAAGAACAGGGGATCCCGATTTGTTTTTCGAAACGGTCTTGGTGTTTAATTTATGAGGAAATTCAAAAGACTCAAATAAAAGGGAAAAACAAACAGCTTGGTGTACGGAACATAATTAAAACTGGAAAGGAGGAAGATGAAAATGAAAGAAAAGTTTCCTGTTATAAAGGGGGCAGAGAAGTTTTATTTTAAGGGAAGCGAGATTGGAATTCTTATTTTACATGGATTCATGGGTACACCGCAAAGTGTGCGATATATTGGTGAAAGACTTGCACAATATGGTTATTCCGTTATGGCTCCAAGATTACCGGGGCATGGAACCTATTATTCTGATTTAGAGAAATACTCTCACGAAGATTGGTTTGAGTCATTAGAAAGTGCATTTCTAGAATTAAAACAGCAGTGCACAAGTATTTTTGTATTGGGTCAATCAATGGGAGGAACATTGGTGCTTCAGCTTGCACATAAGTATCGAGAAATTAAAGGAGTTATCTTAATTAATGCAGCACTAACTCTACCGGCATTTGAACATTTAAAAGGAAAAACCAAACCGAGGTATCTTGATGAAGGGGAGCCAGATATTAAAGCAAGAGATGCTTTTGAAATTACTTATCATAAAACACCCATAAAAGCGATTCATGAATTGCAAAAGCTAATGGACATGACACCAGCCATACTTCCACAAATTTATTGCCCAGTTCTAGGCATTAAGTCAGCAGAGGATCATGTCGTACCACCTGAAAATACGGATTATATTATTGAACACATAGGTTCAGAAATGAAAGAAAGGGTCGTTTTACAAAATTCTTATCATGTAGCATCCCTGGACAATGACAAGGCGCAAATTGTGAAGGGTTGTCATCATTTTGTGCAGCATCAAGTAGATCAAGGGGTGTCCCAACTTTAAAAAGTTTTTTAAAGGATTCGAAGATTATTAACATACATCAGAATTTCCATTTCTTTTGATAGGTTTTATGAATGAATACAATAAATTTTTCTATCAGTTAAAGTATAGAATTCTAATTTCTTAAGTGATAGGATAAAACGCAACAATAAAAATAGTATTCACATCTAATAACTTAGGTATGAAATGAAGATTCATTTTACAGAATACAAAAGGGAGGACTCATGATGTCTAATCAAAGAAGTTTGAAATTTGGCGCAATTATTCATGGAGTTGGAGGAAATATAGCTGGGTGGAGGCATCCTGATATTCAAGCGGATGCAAGTGTCAGTTTGAAGTTTTACACAGAACAGGCTCAGAAAGCTGAAAAAGGAAAATTCGATTTAGTCTTTATTGCAGATGGCTTGCATATAAACGAGAAATCCATTCCTCATTTTTTAAATCGTTTTGAACCGCTTACTATTTTATCCGCACTTGCAGCTGTAACCTCAAGAATAGGGCTAGTTGGAACTCTTTCCACTTCATATAGTGAGCCATTTACTGTAGCAAGGCAGTTTTCTTCACTCGATCATATTAGTCATGGGCGTGCAGGTTGGAATGTTGTTACTTCNCCATTAGANAAAACGGCTTTAAANTTTGGCAAGACAATAGAGGAACATCCTGATCATGCTAAACGTTATCGAATTGCTTCTGAATACTTGCAGGTAACAAAAGGATTATGGGATTCTTGGGAAGATGATGCCTTTNTTCGGGATAAAGAGTCCGGTGAGTTTTTNGACCCAACTAAATTACATCAACTGAATCATAAAGGTGAATTTTTCTCTGTACAAGGCCCACTTAACATTGGTAGATCCAATCAAGGGAGACCAGTTATTTTTCAAGCAGGATCATCGGAAGCTGGAAAAAACCTTGCTGCTAAGGAAGCAGAAGCAATCTTTACTGGGCATCCAACATTGGAACTAGCGAAAAAATTTTATCAGGATGTGAAAAACAGGACAAAAGAGTTTGGGCGTAATTCAGATGAGATCGTTGTCATGCCTGGGATTTCACCAATTATTGGTGCAACAGNGGAGGANGCNGAGAGAAAATATCAAGAGATTGCNAATTTAGTATCGATCGATAAAGCGCTAAATTATCTGGGCCGCTATTTCGAACACCATGATTTTTCACAATATCCTCTCGATGCACCNTTCCCAGAATTAGGTGATTTAGGGAAAAATAGTTTCCGAAGCCACACGGANCGTATTAAAAGNGAAGCNAAAGAACAAAACNTAACACTGCGTCAGGTAGCATTGAAAGAGACTACACCACGTACTTCTTTCATTGGAACTCCTGATAAAGTGGCTGATCTGGTACAGGAATGGTTTGAAGGAAAGGGTGCTGATGGGTTTATTATTGGTTCAGGTGTTCCGAATGGATTAAATGATTTTGTAGACTTTGTCGTACCAATTCTTCAGAAACGAGGATTATTTAGAACGGATTACGAAGCCGACACATTACGTGGCAACCTAGGTCTCCCTTATCCGGAAAATCGTTATGCAAACAAGAAATTAACACATTGAGACGGTTTAATATGGTATTGGATCATTCTTATTATTAAATCTATAAATTAAATTTTGTGAGTGTAAGAGCTTCCTGATAAATAATGAATGGAGGAAAAGTGTTATGAGTAAAGTTGTTACGAACAAAATTAAAAAATCCATTACAGAACTTGTAGGTAGAACTCCGTTATTAGAACTTGTGAATTACGAAAAAGGCAATCAGTTAGAAGCCGAAATTATTGGAAAACTGGAATATTTAAACCCTGCAAATAGTGTCAAAGACAGAATTGCAAAGGCAATGATTGAAGACGCAGAGAGCCGAGGATTATTAAATAATGGAGAAACGATTATTGAAACAACAAGTGGTAATACAGGCATAGGCTTGGCAGCAATTGCAGCAGCAAAAGGATATAAGCTTAGAATCTACATGCAGGACGGCGTAAGTGAGGAAAGAACAAAAGTAATAAGAGCATATGGAACAGAAGTCATTCCATTTTCTGATGTACCTGAGGTAGTTGAGGCAATTGAAAAAACTGAGGGGGACTTTGTTGAAGTCATTAATGTCTTTAAGAAGGCTGTCGTAGAAAAAGAAGAAAATGTCGTATTTTTAAATCAGCTTGATAATGAAGCAAATCCAAACATTCACAGAGAGACAACAGGACCTGAAATTTGGGAGGATACGGAGGGTCATGTAGATATCTTGGTAGCGACAGTTGGAACTGGTGGGACAATAAGCGGGGCAGGAGGATACTTAAAGTCGAAAAATCCAAATATAAAAGTGGTAGGAGTTGAACCAGGGATTGCCTCCATTGCCACTCTTGATAATCCGGAAATAGAAGAAATAACGGGTGTACACAGATTCTCTGATGTAGGGGAAGAAAGAGTACCGGAAAATGTTAATAAAGATGTGATTGATGAAATTATTGAGGTTGAGACAAGCGAAGCTTATGAAACTGCAAGAGCAGTAGCCAAATCGGATGGTATCTTGGTTGGAACTTCCTCAGGTGCTGCAATCTGGGCAGCAACACAGCTAGCGAAGCGTCCGGAAAATAAGGGGAAGAGAATTGTTGCCATTCTGCCAGATACCGGCTTGAGATATTTATCAACAGACTTATTTGAATAGGAAAGAAAATCGAAAAAGACTCACACTATATAAAATTCAAGACGCATTTTTTCTCGATTTTCAGACAATTGTTCTTAAGTACTCTTGTTTTCATTGATAGGATTTCTTAATCAATACAATATATTTTTCTATCAGCTAAAGTATTGCTCGTTCAATATTTTCAGTGATAGGATATATCTCAATGAACCAAAATTTTATTTTTCATATAGGTTAACTAAGAATAAAAACAGGAGGAAAAGTAAATGAGTTATAAGTTAAGTATTTTAGATCAAAGCCCCATTCTTCCCGAAACAACAGCTGCTGATGCTTTACAGAAATCCGTTTATCTGGCTCAAAAGGCCGAAGAATGGGGCTACACTCGTTTTTGGGTATCTGAGCATCATAATACCGATCAATTGGCTGGATGTTCTCCTGAGGTATTAATTTCTTATTTATTAGCACGAACAAGTAAGATTCGAGTTGGTTCAGGCGGTGTTATGCTTCAACATTATAGTCCTTATAAGGTTGCAGAAAATTTTCATGTATTATCAACACTTGAACCTGGCAGGGTTGATCTAGGGATTGGGAAAGCACCAGGTGGGCTTCCGTTGTCAACAAAAGCATTACAGTATGGGACTGTAAATGATGGAAAGGATTTTGAAGATAGGTTAACTTTCTTGCAAAAGATAATTGAAAATTCAGTTGATGGTGATCATCCCCTTGCTGGTATTCAAGCGACGCCAATACCGCCTGAAAAGCCAGAAATCTTTCTGCTTGGTGCAAGTGCAAAAAGTGCGAAACTAGCTGCAGATTTAGGTGTATCCTTTGTGTTCGCCCTCTTTTTTAATAGTGACTTCGATGCACTAAAAGAAGCGGCACAAGTTTATCGCCAGGGATATCCCGATGGTAGATTTCTTTTATCGGTTTCTGTTGTAGCCGCACCTACTAAGATTGAAGCAGAGCAATTGGCTGGTGATCAAAAGATCATAAAAGTACATCTGCAAAGCGGACGTACCGTGAATGTTCAGTCAATAGAGAAGGCATATGAATTTGTAGAACAGGCGGGTGAATCGTTTGAAATTGAAGAGTTTGACCCTAAAGTGATTGCAGGTACCCCTGAATATGTGAAAGGGATTCTAAATCAACTTAAAAGAGAGTATGGAGTGGATGAATTCATTTTACATACACCCATTCAAATGGATGCCGAACGAATTCGATCCTTTCAATTATTGAGTCCACTTAATACAAGTGATGAGGGGATAAAAGCAATAGAACATGAAGAGTTCGTTGTAAAATAACAACTTAAGTTTGGAATCATGTTATTCGATACAGATGTAGAAATATATCATTTTATTCATAAATAGGAGGAAATAAAGATGGGAAAAGAATTATCTGTTGTGTTATGGGCAAAAGATGGATGCCACTATTGTGCAGTGGTTAAACAATATTTAGAAGAAAAAGGAATTGAATACAAAACCGTTGATGTGACGAATCATGATGAGAGACGTGATATTTTAGAAATCAAGTATGGCGTCCGGCATGTACCTGTTGTTGAAATTGGTCAAGGAGAAGTGTATGAGGGTGTAACGGAAGTAGGGATTGAACATCTTGAAAAAGCACTTGAACGAGTGCATATAGGTAATTAATTCTGCACTAAATCCGATTATTCTTATGTGTATTATTTTTTGATGAAACAGGAGGTAGCTTATTATGACCCAACTTATCCGTTTAGCCTCATTAGAAGACGCTTCAAGCGTATTGGATGTAACACTTCGGGCTTACGAACCTATTCGTAATTTGAATATTAAATTTACAGCGGCGACAGCTGACATGCAGCTTGTTACGAATAATATTCGTCGAAATGCTACTTACGTTCTGGAGCAAGATGGCAGTATTATTGCAACGGTCACGGTTCGTTATCCATGGGCAGATCCTGATCGCTTCAGTCCGTACCCATTCATTTGGTGGTTTGCGGTTGATCCGGCATTCAAGCAAAAGGGTATTGGTACTACATTGTTAGCTTGGGTAGAAGAAAATTTGCTTCGAGATCAAGTGAAGGCACCAGTCGTATATTTAGCAACTGCTGCACGTCATCCATGGCTTGTTTCGATTTATGAAAAAAGAGGCTATACAATTTTTGCTGAAAAGGATTTCGAAGGTGAAAAAATTGTGTATCTTCGCAAAATCTTGGATGAGGCACTTTATCAAATAATCAAAAGTCAATTGCCGATAGGTAGTAAATAAAGGATGGGTGGATCTAAAATGAAGAAAACCTTAATGATTTTTATGACTTTAATTCTTGTTCTATTTGCCGGAGCATGCTCTTCTCAAGAAACGAATACAGCATCAAAATCAAGTTCTGAGGCTTCAAAAGAAGATACGAAAGTACAAAAAATAATTGTTGGAACAGGAACGCAGTTTCCTAATGTTTGCTTTATCGATGAGAACGGTAAGTTAACTGGCTATGATGTTGAATTAGTTCGAAAAATAGATGAAAAGTTACCCGAATACGAATTTGAGTTTAAAACAATGGAATTTTCTAATCTTTTATTAAGCTTAGAAACGAATAAAATTGATTTTATTGCCCACCAAATGGAAGTGAATAAAGAACGTCAAGAAAAGTTTCTTTTTAACAAGGAACCATACAATGTCTTTCCTCTTCATGTAACGGTTAATCAAAATAACAATGAGATTCAATCGATTGAAGATTTAAAAGGCAAAAAGGCAATTGTAAGTGCAACAAGTAATTCAGCTGTTTTTCTAGAAAAATACAATAAAGAACATAACCTAGGTATTGAAATTGTCTATGCGGGTCAGGGACCTGATACGACAACTAATCAAATTAAAACAGGTCGAGCAGATGCAACCATTACTACTCCATTTTCTGTCAAATTTAATAATGAAGCAGTCGATGCTCAGCAAAAAGTTGTTGGTGAGCCGCTCCTTAATTCCAAAGTTTATTTCCTACTTCGAAAAGATGAAACGTCCTTACAGACGAAAATTGACGAAGCACTTGTTGAATTGAAAAAAGAAGGCGTTGTTAGTGAATTAAGTAATAAATGGTTGGGTGCTGACTATACAGTTGATTTTTAACAAGTTAGAGGTAAGCGTATGGAGGTGGACAAAGAATGGGAAAAGCATTCGATCCAATGTTAATAATAGAGTTTATTCCGACACTCATTCATTATCTAGGAGTAACATTACAAATTTTAGTAGTATCTATTTTACTAGGACTAATCATCGGTATAGCAGCAGCAGCTATACCGAGGTTATTTAAAATTCCTATATTAAATCAATTGGTCATTTTATATGTTTCATTTATTCGAGGAACACCGATCTTAATACAATTATTCCTTGTTTTTTACGGTCTACCAGCTGTACTTATGTTCGTGAATATTGATATTTCTAGGATGGAAGCTATTTATTTTGTCATTGTTACTTATGCGATTAGTAATGGTGCTGGCTTTGCTGAGATTTTCCGCGGGGCCATCCGTGCTGTAGATCTTGGGCAGACAGAAGCTGCCTACTCTGTAGGGATGACAAGTAGTCAAAACTTTTTTCGCATTGTTCTACCACAGGCGATACGGATAGCTTTCCCGAATATGGCGAATTCTGTCATTGGATCATTAAAGGACACATCGCTCGCTTTTACCATCGGTGTAATGGATATGATGGGGAGAGGGGATACATTAATTGCTTCAACGGCACATGCTCTTGAAGTGTATATCTCTCTTTCAGTCATTTATTATGTCATTGTGATTTTGTTAGAAAAATTATTTAGATTATCCGAAAAACATTTCAACCGTCATTTAACAGTTGATGTTGCATTAGCTGGCTGAACAAGAGAGGAGGCGTATAAATGACAATCGATATTCCATTTATTTGGGTGGCTTTTAAAGAAATAATAAGAGCACTACCCATTACTTTAATCTTAACAACCATTCCACTACTTGTTGGATTTTTTATCGGTGTCATTGTAGCACTTGTTAGAGTATATAAAGTGAAAATGCTTTATAGAGTAGCAAATGGTTATGTCTCTTTTTTTAGAGGAACACCTATTATTATGCATATTATGCTTATTTATTTCGGATTTCCGTTATTCATTGATCAAATATCTGCAAAGTTTGATTTAGGTATTCAATCTAATTCGATTCCCATTATATTATTTGTTTTAACGGCCCTTTCATTAGCTGCGGGAGCTTATTTATCAGAAATTATTAGATCTGGAATGATCAGTGTCTCCACAGGTCAAATGGAAGCAGCCTATTCAGTTGGTATGAATAAGTTTCAGGCGATGATCCGAATTATTTTGCCACAAGCACTAGCCCAGTCTATTCCTAATTTTACGAATATCATCATTGGTTTTTTACACACATCATCGATTGCTTTCCTCGTATCGCAGAAAGAATTGACAGGGGCAGCGAATATTGTCGCATCTACAAATTTGAAGTTTTTAGAAGCATTTATTGCAGCAGGCTTCATCTATTGGGGTCTCACCATTCTTGTAGAAGGGCTTTCGTTTTTACTTGAAAGAAAGGCCACTGCTTATAATCGAGGAGGAGTGTCATGATCTATTTAAAAGGGATAACAAAGTCATTTAACAAGCAGCCTGTTTTAAAAGGAATTAGCTTAGAAATAGAAAGAGGAGAAGTGGTCACGATTCTTGGACCAAGTGGATCAGGGAAAACAACTTTGTTAAGATGCCTGAATTTTTTGGAAAAACCTGATTCAGGGATTGTTCAAATTGGAGATGTACGGGTGAATTCAGAAGAAGCGACGAAAAAAGACGTATTGTCACTTAGAAAGCAATCCGCGATGGTTTTTCAGCATTATAATTTATTTGCTCATAAAACAGTGCTGGAAAATGTGATGGAAGGATTAATCGTTGCTAAGAAATTTAAGAAACAGGATGCTCGGAAGCAAAGTGAACATGTGCTGAACAAAGTGGGCCTTACTGATAAACTTCATTACTATCCATCACAGCTTTCAGGAGGGCAACAGCAGAGAGTAGGAATAGCAAGGGCGTTAGCACTAAATCCTGAAGTAATTCTTTTTGATGAACCTACATCAGCACTTGATCCTGAGTTAGTCGGGGATGTGCTTTCTGTCATCAAAGCCATTGCGCAGGAAGGCATTACCATGGTGGTTGTCACACATGAGATGAGTTTTGCTAGAGAGGTAGCTGATCGAGTTTTGTTCATGGATGGTGGTATAATCGTTGAAGAGGGTACGCCTTTGGAAATTTTCCATGCGGCTAAAGAAGATCGAACACGACAATTTTTACAACGCATTTCTGGTGAGTCATCTTTTACCTATTTAAAAGAACAGGTCAATTAAAGCGTAAATCAATGAGAAAAAAGGTGGCGGTTGTGGTGTTAAATCAAATCTTAATTGACGAATTAGTGGAGCAAGAAAAAGAAACAGTTCGACGTTTATTGGTTGAAAGCTATCAGCAATATGAACATGAATATTCAAGTCCACAAGTATGGGAGGAATATTTAGCAAATATTACATCTTCAGTAGATAATCCCGATGTAGATAAGATACTTGTGGCAAAAACAGATCAGCATATTCTCGGCACATTACAATTATTTGAGACATCTGAAAAAGCCTATCAAAGACCTGAATTGCAAATCTTTTCTCCTATTATTCGCTTACTTGCTGTACATCCTAACACAAGAGGTTGTGGCGTAGCGCAGGAGTTATTGAAGGCTAGCGTTCAATATGCAAAATCTAAAGGTTCAAACAAATTATATTTGCATTCGGGTGATAAGATGCAAAAAGCAATTAGACTCTATGAATGGTTTGGTTTTAAGAGAGATCAATCAAAAGAATTTATGAACAATGATATTTTAGTAAAGTGCTATCGGTTAGACTTGCCCCAGTTTAACAGGCTGTAATACCCCTAAGTAATAATTGAAGAAATTGAAGACGTTAAACAGCCTGTAAAACTCCGATTGGCTCAGTAAACTACCATCAAAGGAAAAACCGCCTCTAATGGAAGATTTACCTTATTGAAGGGAGATTACTATGAATGAGAGTGAATTAGAGACTTACTTGATAGCAATCAGGCGTCATTTACATCAATATCCAGAGTTATCGAAACAAGAATTTGAAACAACCAAGTCCATTGAAAAATGGCTGAAAGAAGCGGATGTTGAGCTCCGAAAAACGAAATTAGAAACAGGTGTGTTTGCTGATATAAAAGGAGGAAAATCGGGTCCAACGGTAGCTTTGCGTGCGGATATTGATGCACTTCCAATTGAGGAGAATACAGGGCTTCCCTATGCTTCAAAATTAAAGGGAGTGATGCACGCTTGCGGTCATGATTTTCATACAGCTGCCGCTATTGGGGCTGCCTATCTTCTGAAAAAAAACCAATCCGAGCTAAGTGGAACTGTGCGCCTATTATTTCAACCAGCAGAAGAATTAGGAGGGGGTGCCAAACAAGTGATGGAGGATGGTCAGCTTGACGGAGTGGAGGCGATTATTGGACTTCACAATAAACCTGAGTTGCCTGTCGGGACGATTGGATTAAAAGAAGGACCATTAATGGCGGCGGTCGATCGTTTTCATATCGTTCTTTATGGTAAGGGGAGTCATGCAGCGATACCTCAAAATGGAAGGGACCCGATCGTAGCTGCCGGGCACCTTATCACTGCTCTTCAGACGGTTGTTAGCCGTAATGTTTCTCCGCTTCAAAGTGCTGTATTGAGTGTGACGAAAATAATAGGTGGCAGCACATGGAACGTTATTCCAGGTGATGTTACTCTTGAAGGGACCATTCGAACCTTTGACAGCTCCATCCGTGAAGAAGTAAAAGCAAAGTTTTATCAGATTGTAGACTCCATTTCCGCAGCATTTTCGCAGGAAGCTGAAATTAAATGGGTTCCAGGACCCCCACCACTTGTTAACCATAAGACTGTGACAAATATTGCTAGGAAATCTGCTGAAAAACAATCTTTGCATATTATTGATCCAGAACCATCCATGGCAGGTGAAGATTTCTCCTACTACCTTCAACATATCCCAGGAACCTTTGCTTTTTTTGGCACAAATGGAAACGAAGACTGGCATCATCCAGCTTTTACTGTGGATGAATCGGCTATTATAAAAGCTGCTTATTTTTTATATGAGAGTACTAGGGAATTATTAGATAGCCATTTTGGTAGTTAAACAAACGATTTGTGGAGTAGGCTTATTTTTGGATTTCACTTCACAGTATCAAATGGAAAGTTTCTGAATTGGTGATAAAGAGGAGATCAAGTTCATAAAATGTTGAATAAATAAAGACTTTTTTTTAAAACGTAATGAACGTCTTTCCATTAGGAAGGCGTTCTTTGCTTTTTAATCTATTTATTTTCGACAAATAACGATTATTTTTTTTATTTATTTTTCAAAACTCTTTAAAAAATTACAAATATGAGATAGAATTCTACTTAAGAGTTACGTAAACGCTTTAAAGCAATGTAGTGTTTG
>C688J18823_10000992_pt1 | contig 17225 bp, 13 predicted proteins | sample HopSoiMetagenom1_FD_18823 | JGI IMG/M metagenome (IMG submission 18823) | reverse complement strand
GTATGCCCAGCTCTGCGTCGGCAGGACGCTTCGTGCTGGCTCAGCCTGCCCCCGCCACAGATGCTCAATCATCGGCTTCCGGTCGAGCGCGTATGCGATCGCCTGCCGCACGCGCACATCTTTCAGGATCGGATCGCGCAAGTTGAATCCCAGATAGGCCAGCCGCGTTCCAGGCCCCTTTTCTACCGCCAGGTTCGGATCCCGCGCGAGCGTCATCACCGTATCGGCAGTCAGCGAGTTGATGGCGATGTCGCCGCTGCCCTTGCGCAATTCGAGCGCCTCTGTTGTTTCATCGGGCACGACGGCGAACCGCACGCGAGGAACCTTCGCCTTCTCGCCCCAGTAATCCCCGTTTCGCTCGAGCACAATTTCACGATCCATATCCGCACTAACAAACTTAAACGGCCCCGACCCCACCGGATGCTGCGTCATCTCCTCGCCCGTGCCATAGGGAACGATCCCGATCGCACCGTCGGAAAGGTTCCACAACAGCGTCGAGTCCGCCTGCTTCATCTGAAAGATGACGGTGGAATCATCCGGCGCCTCTATGTGATCGACGTACTTGTACACCGCTGATTTCGTGCTGCGAATCTTTCCGTGCAGCAGCGAATCGAACGTCCACTTCACATCGCGTGACGTGAGCGCCCTTCCGTCGTGGAACTTCGCCCCAGAATGAAGATGAAACACGTAGGTCTTTGCATCAGGGACTTCCCACCGCTCGGCCAGCCCGGGCGCAACATTCAGGTCTTCACCGCGGGACAGCAGATCGTCAAAGATCAGGCTGTCGATCCGCTCTGATTGCGCATCGATCCCCACCCGCGGGTCCAGATTCGTTGGACTCGACTCAACAATCATCACCAGCGTGCTTGGAGCGGGCCTGCTCGAACACGAAAGGAGAGGGAGGACGACGCCCACGAAAAAGGGCAGCAACAAAGAAGATGTTTTCCTTTGTGGACCTTGGTGTCCTTGGTGGTGAAAGCCGTTTGCGTGCATCTCACGCATAGCAAATCTTTCCCAGCACAGCGGGCTTTAGTGCACCGGTGGCCGAAGGCATATTCGACGGCCGCCGGTTCCAGGTCTCATAAGCGAGCACCGCAAACGCAACGGCTTCTTTTGCCTCAGAAGGAAGCCCGAACTCATCCGAGAAGCGCACCACGACTCCCACGGGCGCCAGTTGCTCGGCGAGCATCGCGACCAGCGTGGAGTTACGCGCTCCGCCGCCTGAAACAATCAGCTCCTGAAATCCGAACTTTGCGCTCACCGGAATTGCAAATCGCTGAACCGCATCGGCAATCGAGCGTGCCGTAAGCGCCGTCGCGGTCGCGACAATATCCTGCTTCCGCGCTTTCCCGCAGACCTGCAGGAAATCCTGCACAAACTCGCGCCCAAACTCTTCGCGTCCCGCGGTCTTTGGAGGCTTGGACCGGAAGAACGGGCGCTTGAGCAGTTCACCCATAACCGTTTCGGACACAGCTCCCTTAGCCGCAATCTTCCCATCCGGATCGAACTGCCGCCCGAACAGTTTCCGGACAACGGCGTCGATCACCATGTTGCCCGGTCCAGTATCGAACGCCAGCACCCGATCGGCGTGGGCTCCCGGCGGAATTGCTGTGAGATTCGCAATTCCACCAATGTTCTGCACAATGCGTCCGATTCGCGCATGACGAAACCACAGATAGTCTAGATAAGGAACCAGCGGCGCACCTTTTCCGCCCGCGGCCATATCCGCGGGGCGGAAGTCTGAAACGACGGGCACGCCGACTCGCGCCGCGATCACCGAACCCTCGCCAGTCTGCCAGGTTGTTGCGACTTTGCGGCCGAGGAACAGCCGCTTCTCTCCTTGATGGTACAGAGTCTGCCCGTGACATCCGACCAAGTCCACCTCGGTCCGGAACTTACGTTGTGATTGAAGGATCGCCTCGGAATACAACTCGCCCAGCAGAAAGTTGAGCCGAGACAGATCCGCAACGCTGGCTTTCGAGGCATTCATCGCCGAAAGCACGGCATTACGCACCCTGGGCGCGTAGGCATACTCAGCCTGGCCGATAAGAGTGATTGTGTGGCGCGGACCTGGACTGAGCGACAGTCGAAGCGGGTCCCGCCTGCGAGAGCTGGAGGCAGCCAGGGACGTCTCTCGGGAGATTGAGCGCCCTTGTATCCTGACGAGCGCGACGTTGATCCCATCCGCGGACGTTCCGCTCATCACGCCGGCCACCACCATAGCCTTCTTTCTCATACGGGCCGCCGCGACTCCTCTTCATGACTGATGTCTTCCAGCCGGACCTTCTCCGTAAACTCCCACAGCCTCCGCGTCAGCTTTTCGACAATGGCGGCTGACGGCGCTTTCGAAGGACGCAGGACCTTCTCGTGTTTCCTCTTGAATCCCGCGACCGCCTTCAGAGATTCCGCCACTCTTCGTGCGAACTGTTTGTCCGATTCCGCGGCCCGCGTCAGTTCTTCATATGCGTGCATCACATAGTCTTCGCGATGGCAAACGAGGCACAGATCTCCTCCAGCCCGGATGAACTCAACCGCCGCTCGCCCCACCGGCGCAGCCGAAAGCACTCCGCCCATCTCCAAATCATCGGAGACGATCAGATTTCGATACCCTATCCGCTTCCGCAGGACATCGCGGATCCAAAGCTTCGACAGCGATGCAGGAGTGTTCGCCTTCGTCACCTGCGGATAAGCCGCATGCGATACCATCACCATCGGAAGCTGCCGTCGCAACGTGCGGTAGGGAACCAGATCCTCGAGCCACAATTTCTTCATCGCCTTATCGATCACTGGTAGCTCGTGATGGCTGTCGAGTTTGCCTTCACCCAGGCCAGGAAAGTGCTTTCCGCAGCCCAGCACATTCGCAGCAGCAAGTCCCGCAAGAAATTCGCGGGCGTAAGTGACAGTCTTCCGTGGATTCGCCGAAACCGCTCGCGTTCCCAGCACGCTGCGAGAGGCCTCGAATGCCAGATCGAGTACCGGCGCGAAATCCACATTGAAGCCTAAGCCCCGGCAATTATCGCCAATGATGCGCCCGTGCTGTTGAAACGCTTTCCGATCTCCTGTGGCGAACACCTCTGCGGCCGAGGGTGTCGGCTCCAGCACCTCTCGGAACCGGTCAACCGTGCCTCCCTCCAAGTCAACGCAAGTGAACAACGGCGTGTCGACGCACTTTCGACAGTCGCGGAGCAGACTCCAGGTCTGCTCCGCGCTCTTGATATTCCGCGCGAACAGGATGACGCCGGCAGGTTGCAAGCGCTTCAGCAGGGAAGCGAGACGAGCGTTCATCTGAGTTCCGTCGAACCCGATGATCAATAATTGTCCGAGGTCGTGCGACAGAAGCGTCTCCGTGTGTCCGCCTTCTCGAGTTCTCTGCGTTTAGATTTCTTTTTTGAGTTCCGCCAGCAAATTCAGCGCTTCCAGCGGCGTAAGCCGATTCAAATCGACCTCGCGCAATTTGTCGAGCACTGGCTGCGATAGGGGAGTAAAGATGGTCAACTGGGCTGCCGGCGGACGCGCTCCCGGTGACAGATGTGCCGTCGCCTGCTGCTCTGCGAATTCATGCTCGGCCAGCACTTCTCGCGCCCGCTCAACTACTTCATTGGGTAATCCCGCAAGCTTTGCGACCTCGATTCCATAACTGCGATTCGCAGCTCCGGGCTCTACCTTGCGCAGGAAAGCGATCCCGCCACCGGTTTCTTTGACCGAGACGTGATAATTCTTCACACCTTCCAACTGCTCGGCCAATTCGGTCAATTCAAAGTAGTGAGTGGCAAAGAGAGTTTTCGCCCGCACCCGCGAATGCAGATACTCCACCGCCGCCCACGCGATCGCCAGCCCGTCGTAGGTGGCGGTCCCGCGCCCAACTTCGTCGAGCAGAATCAAAGAGCGCGCGGTTGCCGTGTGCAGAATGGCTGCCGTCTCCGTCATTTCGACCATGAAAGTCGATCGTCCCCGTGCCAAATTATCGCTGGCTCCGATGCGCGTGAACACCCGGTCCACAATGCTCAGCCTCGCCAAACGCGCCGGCACAAACGACCCCATCTGCGCCATGATGACGATTAGGGCAGTCTGCCGCAGATAAGTTGACTTGCCGCCCATATTGGGTCCAGTCAGCAGAAGTATGTTGTGCGATGTGCTGTTCAGGTAAAGATCGTTCGGGACAAACCTGTCAGTGCCGCCAGCCAGCTCTTGCTGCTCGATTACGGGATGTCGCCCTTCGATAATCTCCAACTCTCCCGCATCATTCACAAACTGAGGCCGGCGGTAGTTACGCAGCGCCGCAACGTGCGCGAGTGAGCCGAGGACATCGACCTCTGCCAGCGCCAGTGCCGTCTGCCTGAGTCGCTTCGCCTCAGCCGCAATAGCACTGCGCAATTCGGTGAACAATCGCCGCTCGATTTCTACAATCTTTTCCTGGGCGTCGAGGATCTTCGCTTCGTACTCTTTTAACTCTGGAGTCGTAAACCGCTCAGCGCCGACCAACGTCTGCTTGCGCTCGTAGTCCTGCGGAGCCAGGTGAAGATTCGCTTTCGACACCTCGATGTAATACCCGAAGATGGAATTGAACTTGACCTTCAGGGAAGAGATCCCGGTGCGCTCCCGCTCGCGTTGCTCAATCTGTGCTAGCACCGCCTTGCTGTTGCGCGATAATTCGCGCAATTCATCCAGATCGCGATCCAGGCCTTGCGCAATCACTCCGCCATCGGCAAAAGTCAGCGGTGGCTCCGGAACGATCGTCTGCTCGATCCGCTCGCGTAGGTCACTCAATTCATCCAGTGCAGCATGCAGTCCATTCAGTCGGGCTGCCGCAAATCGTCCCACAGCTCTCTTGATGGAAGGGATCTTCGCAATGGAGGCACACAGCGCAAGCACATCACGCGGATTGGCGGTCTCCAGCGTCACCCGGCTAAGTAATCGTTCGAGATCGAGCACGCCATCGAGCGCCCGACGCAAGTCCTCGCGCGCGATCAGATCCTTCACACCCGCTTCGACTGCATCCAGCCGGGCCTGAATCTCACTAACATCCAACGAGGGACGAAGCAGCCAGGCTCGCAGCAGCCTCTTTCCCATCGGAGTAATAGCGGCATCGATGCAACGGAAGAGCGTAACTCCGGCATCCGTTCCCGCGAACAGCGGCTCAATCAACTCCAGATTGCGAACTGTAACGGCATCCAGCACCAGGCAGTTCTGCCGCTCGTACCAGCCAATCCGATCCACATGGTGCAGTGATCCCCGCTGGGTCGAGCGCACGTAGTACAAGATGGCGCCCGCAGCCGAAGCCGCAGCGCTCCGTCCTGCCAAGCCGAATCCCTCGAGCGAGAGAACCCCGAAATGATTTTCGAGCAAAGGAAGTGCATGATCTGGAGCGAAGATCCAATCGTCGAGGGGTGTCTCGGTCAACGGCGAACCATGGGATGACGGCAGCCCTCGGGTGCTTGCGCTGAGCGAAATCGAAGGGGATTGCCCAGCGGCGCTCCGCACGGATGTCTGGGCACCCTCAAACAACGGCGCGCTCGACCCGTACAGCAACTCTTTGGGGCGCAACTGCTCCAATTCTTCCTGCACACGCCGCAGCGCGGTTTCTCCGGAAAACTCAGTAGTGCGAAATTCGCCAGTCGACAAATCCAGTGCTGCGAAGCCCACGCAATCCCCAACCTGCGCAATCGCGGCCAGAAAATTGTTCTCTTCCGAGCCAAGCGATGAATCGGCCGCGGTTCCGGGTGTGACCACGCGCGTGACTTCCCGCCGAACCAGTTTCTTCGCGAGGCGCGCATCCTCCATCTGCTCGCAGATGGCAACCTTGAATCCCTTGCGGATCAGTTTGCCAATGTATCCCTCGGCCGCGTGGTAGGGTACTCCGCACATCGGCACAGCACTCCCTTTTTCTTTATTGCGGGATGTCAGCGTGATCTGCAGTTCTTTTGCCGCGATCACGGCGTCGTCGAAGAACAACTCGTAGAAGTCGCCTAGGCGGAAAAACAAGAGTGCGGTGGGATGATCTTTCTTGACGGCAGCATATTGCCGCATCAGCGGAGTGGACGGCTCTGTCATCGGGCGGGCTTCGGCGGATTATAGCAAAGCGCAGCGCCGCTCATCTCACGTGATTTCAAGCACACTGAACGCGAAATACAAATTCAAATGAATATTGACTGCGACCTTCCGCGGTGTTCTGATTTGCTGTTCTATGGAACTCCGCAAAGATCCAATTACTCGCTCGTGGGTGATTACGGGAGACGATCCTGGCGACATGGGACACCGCCTCGATTCTCCGTGTCCATTTTGCGAGTCTGCGTCGGCGCCCGCACAGGTCATTGCGAAATCTCCGAACGCTCCGGGGAGTGCGTGGTCGGCGCGCGCCGTCGTCCACCCCAGACCGCTGTACCGTATTGAGGGTGAGCCCGAGCGTCGGGGCGACGGACTGTACGATCACATGCGTTCCATCGGCGCGCACGAAGTTCTGGTCGAGAATCCGCGTCACGATCGTCATCTGTGGAGCGCGAGTGACGAGGAGATCGGGCATTTCCTGCGTGTGGCCGCTGAACGCATTCTTGATCTGAAGCGCGATCCGCGCATCAAGTATGTTAGCTTCTTCAAGGATTACGGCAAAAACGCCGGGCAGGAATTCTCGCACCCGACGTCGCAGATTACGGCGACCATGTTCGTGCCGCGGCGCGTGCTGTACGAACTTCGTGCCGGGCGCGAGTACTTCGCCAGCAAAGAGCGGTGCGTCTTCTGCGACATCATTCAACAGGAAGAGCGCCAGGGATCACGCGTGATCGAGGTTCGCGGCGACTATCTGGCTCTCTGCCCGTATGCTCCGCGCGTTCCTTATGAGACATGGATTGTGCCTCGAAACCATGACGCAGCCTTCGAGCGAACGGGCCTCAATCGTCCTGGACTGCGCGTGAATCTGGCGGCGCTCTTGCGGCGAACATTACAACGAGTGCGGTCCATAACCGAGGACTTTCATCTGGTTCTCCACACGTCTCCGAGCAGTCTTCATCCTTCCAAAAACCTTGGCTACTGGAAGACGATCGACGAGGACTACCACTGGCACATCGAGATCCTTCCGGTGGTTCCGTCCAAGGCGAAATCCTACACGTTTAAAGAGGTGTACTACTCACCGGTAAGCTCTGAAAGCGCGGTGAAACAACTGCGCGACGCGAAAATCGAGGGCTGAAGTCCGACGCATCGCTGCGAACGTGCGTCGTGAGTGAGCACTGCTGTCCTGCTAAAATCCTGCGCTCGGGGGTGTCTTTGAAAAATCTGCTCGCCTGCTTCTTGCTATCGGCCGCTTGCCTCGCGCAATCCGCGGTTCCGTCCGGCGTCAAACAGAAGATGCTCTGGCAGAAGCTGGCGACGAAGATCGAGGAGATCGATGGGCATCTCGACGGCGTCATGGGCGTTGTGATTCAGGACCTCACTTCAGGGGATCACTATTACCTTCATGAAGACGAGGTGTTCGCACAGGCAAGCTCGATCAAAATCGCAGTTCTGGCGGATCTGTATCTGCAGGCGCAGCAAGGCAAGCTCAAGCTGACCGACCTCTACACCGTACAAACATCGGACCTCGTTCCGGACAGCGACATCATGAACGGGCTGACTCCGGGAGTGACTCGCGTGACCTTGCGCGATCTGGCCACAATGATGGTTGCGGTCAGCGATAACGCGGCAACCAACGTCTTGATCGATCGGGTCGGCATGCAGAATGTCAACGCCATGCTCGACTCGCTCGGCCTGTCTCACACGCGCCTGCGCCGCAAGATGATGGACCTCGAAGCCGCAAAGGAAGGCCGCGAGAACATCTCAACACCACGAGAGATGATGAGCCTGCTCGACGCGCTTTACAAAGGCAAGTTGCTCAACAAGGAGTCAACCGACGACTTCTTCAAGCTCCTGAGCACGAATAAGGATTCGTTCATCGCCAAAGATCTTCCTGCGGGCGTGAAGACTGCCGACAAGCCGGGCGAACTCGAAGGCGTTCGCAACGACTCGGGCGTCGTGTTAGTCGAGCGACGTCCATACGTGATCTGCGTCATGACAGCATTCCTGCGCAATGAGCGCGAGGGCGAAGAAGCGATCGCCAAAGTATCTCTCGAGACATGGCGAATGTTCGATCGCCTGAGTCGCGCGACGGAGTACGGCAGAGTTGTTTCTCCGGGGAATGGAACACGCTAGACCCTACTTTGCGCTCGCGCTGCTGGCATGTGCTGCAGCGAACTGCTGACGCATGAACGTCAGTGCGGATGCGGCATCGAGCGGCTGCGAGAAGTAGTAGCCTTGTCCGTATTCGCATCCCATTTCCAGCAGGCGATCGATCTGCCGTGACGTTTCAATGCCTTCCGCAATCGCCTTTTGTCCCATGTTGTGCGCGAGAGTGATGGTCATCTTCACGATGTCTTCGATCATGCGGTCACTCTGCATGTCCCGAACGAGCGAGCGGTCGATCTTAAGGGCATCAACAGGGAATTGGCGCAGAGCACGCAGGGAAGTCGATCCGGTGCCGAAGTCGTCGAGAATCACCCCGATGCCAAGATGCTTGAGATGCGACAGCACCGTTACCGTGAGCTTGGGATCAGCCGCAGCAATCGATTCCGTGATCTCGAGCTGTAATCGTGAGGGATCGATTCCCGTTTCTGCGAGCGCATCCTGAAGATCGTTGACCAGGCGCGCATCGGCAAATTGCCGGGCAGAGACATTCACTGTGATGTGCATCGCCGATCGCGAGGAAGCGGACATCTCCCATTCGCGGAGTTGACGGCATGCCTGCAAGATCAGCCAGTGACCGATCGAGACGAGGACTCCGGTATCTTCCGCAGCCTCGATGAAACGGTAGGGCGAGATCAGCCCTTGCGTCGGATGCTGCCAACGCAGCAGGGCTTCGAAGCTGACGATTGCGCGATTATCAAGTTGCAGGACGGGTTGGTAGTACACGCGAAACTGGCGTTGGTTAAGGGCATTGCGCAAATCTGACTCGAGCGCGAGGCGTCCAACGGCGCGCGCGTGCATGGCTTCGTCGAAAACTTCGCAGCGCGATCCGCCGAGCGACTTCGCACGCCGCAGAGCGACATCCGCGTCGCGCAGCAGATCTTCGGGACGTTCGTGAGCAGGCGCAATCATTGCGATACCGATGCTAACGGCAACGCGCACTTCTTTCGCGTCGATGTCGATCGGAGCCGCGGCAACTTGCTGCAGCGTTCTCGCTATTCGCATGGCATCGCTCGGGTCATTCACGCCTTCGAGCAAGATGCAAAATTCGTCTCCACCCAAGCGGAACAGAACGGCTTCTGCTCCTGAGTCATTGGCGTCGTGGCGAGCGATGGTTCGATCCTGGTGCAGATGATTTGCCAGGCGACGCGCCACTTCGACCAGAATCTGGTCACCAGACGAAGAACGCATCGTCTCGTTGAATACTTTGAAATGATCGAGGTTAGCGAGCAACAGAGCATAGGATTTGCCGGAGTTCTGGCGGGATCGAACAAACGCGGTCTGCAGGCGATCGAGAAACGAACGGCGATTCAACAGTCCGGTGAGCGGGTCGTGGAACAGATTGTGCTCGAGTTGCTGTTCGGCGCGCTTGCGTTCGGTGACATCGCGGTTCACGATGACCAGCTTTGCGACATCACCTTTCGAATCGCGAATCGTGCTGGCAAGCGATTCGAGAATGCGCCAGCTTCCGTCCTTGTGCTTGATGCGGTATTCGAGCTGCTGACCGACTCCGCTTTCGCGCGCTTCGCGTGCTGCATCGAGAACGCGGAATCGATCATCAGTATGAATCTGTTCGAATGCGGAGGTCTCGCTGAGTTCGGCGGGTGAATATCCGAGGATTCGTTTGTAGGCAGGACTGTTGTACAGGCGATGGCCTTTGACGTCGACCAAGGCGATCATGTCCGCGGCGTTCTCAGTGACGACCTGGAAGATTTCTTCTTTCTTCTTCGATTCGCGACGTATGCGGAAGAGGAGAAGCTGCTGAAGAACAATCGTGATCGATAAGACTGGCAGCGCGATCAAAACCCATTCGGCCATCGAGAGCACTCCTGAGAGGAGTGATCGGCCGAAACGGGCGGAAAGATGAGAAATCTTCGCGCCGGAAAAACGCTCCGCTCACGATGGTCGAGCGCAGAAGAAAATGTTAGCCGACGTTTTCCCGAAATGGGAATCGGGCTATCCGAAGGGGAGTACCCCCCCTCCCCCTAGTCTACTAGCCTCAATGACTTAGCGGAAAATTGCGAAGTAATCTATGGCGCTCAAGTACTTACGGGCAAAATCTTGGTTTTAAAGAATTTAGTGGCTGCTGCTTCAGAAAGTCAGTTCCAAAACGGGACGGATTTGACATTCTTGCACGGTCACGGGCTCCTATGATGATGTTCCTTGCGGCCTGTGGATGACAAGGTCAGATGTCACAATCGCCTGTGGATTTCACAGAGAAACTTCCGAAAAGCTGGGGCTGACGGTGTGCTGCCTTTAGGTTCGCACCCAGTTCGCATGTCTGAACGTCAGAGGTGCAATTGGATTACTTTCTGAGCAAAGCGTCGATGTTCTCGCGCACTGGGGCGGGACATTCCATGTATGAGAAGTGTCCGCAGTTCTTGAGCGTCACGAGGCGCGAATTGGGAATGGCTCCGGCAATGTGCTCGGCTGTGGAGACTGGTATGAATTCGTGATCGCCGGTGATGACCAGGCTCGGGATCTTGAGGCCTTTCAGCTTCGGAAGAAGGTCGTAGCCGGGCAGGGACCAGGTTTCGCTCATGAGCCGGGATTCAATCGCTCTCGCCTTGAGAATTCCTTCTCTGGTAAAGCTTGCACTCAAGAGCGACATGAACCTCTCATATTCTGCAGGTCGCGCGAAAGCTGCCTTGAAGTGGATGCGGTAGTAGGCCGTGACGGCATCTGGATCGGCGTTCTTGTATGCGTTGGTGGCTGCAATCAGTTTGCGTTTCTCCATGTCATCAGCGCGGTGTTCCAGCCAATCGGTCCGGAGGTCGTTGTAATCTGCACTGGATGCAGGACCTGGATTCATCAGGATCAAGTGTGTAACTCGATCGGGATGGCGAACAGAGTACTCGAGCGCAAGCACTGTGCCCCAGGAATGCCCGAGCAGCACGACTGATTTCAGGTGAAAGTACTCTCGGATCTTGTCCAGGTCGGCGAGATCGGACGCAAGCGAGACGTCTTCGGGGCGGACGTGCAGCGCGGATTTGCCGTGGCCGCGCTGATCGTAATAGATGAGCCGGTACGAAGCGGCCAGGCGGTCGAGGTCCGGCAGCAGATAGCTGTGGTCGAAGTCGGGCCCGCCGTGGAGAACGATAATGGGAGTGCCATTGCCGATCTCCCGGCAATAGAGCTCTGCGCCATCTACTGGAATGCGGACTTCGTGTGCAAGGAACTCCTCACGAGCTGTAGCGATGGAACCGCCGTTCAGCAATGCCGTACTGCCCGACACGAGCGTTGCGAACAGAAGTGCAGATCTCATTGGCAACTAACCCCTTCCAAAGGGCTGGCGAGTGCGATTCGATGCGGGTCGAAAAGCCAAGCCACACTACCGCGCAAGGATTCAGGCGAGCTTCATGGCCTCCGGATCCCACTTCACGACTGCGCCACGTTCGATACTAAGGTTCGCCAGCAAAGCAGCGCCCGCCGCACGGTACCCGAAAACGCCGTCTTCTACGACTGGCTTGCGAGAGCGAACGGATGCGAAGAAGTTCTGAAAGTGGTCGTACTCGTCCTGATAGTGTTCGGGAGCGGCGTATTTTTCGAATGCGACTGCGGGCGGACCCGAGGCATGTGAGGGAGGATATTTCTCGTGATAAGCGGCGAGCATCTTGTGCTGCATGGGCCCGGCGAAACTGTTCAGGGTGTGTCCCGGCTCTTTTTCGCGTGGCACGCGGCTGACGGTCACGCTGTTGCCGGCAATCTCCATGGTGCCTTCAGAGCCGGTGAAAGTCAGCCCTTCGCTCTCCTCGCCTCCGTCGACGAAATTGACGCGCAAGCTGAGATTGAATCCCTCGGGGTAATCAAAGAGCCCGAGCAGCACATCATCGGCATCGCGTCCATCGTTCCAGAAGCGCAGGCCGCCAGTTGCCATGGCGCGAGTCGGCCCCATCGATCCCGTGATAAAGTGCGTTCCACTGAAAAGATGAACGAAGAGGTCTCCGGCGACTCCGGTGCCGTATGCCTTCCACTTGCGCCATTGGAAGAAGTGCTCAGGGTTGAACGGGATTTTGGGGGCGCTGCCGAGGAATCGTGGCCAGTCGCAGGTTTCGGGGGAAGCATCGAGCGGAACGGTGTAGTTCCACGCGCCCATAGAGGAGTTGCGATCCCAGTGAGCGGTGACCATGTTCAGTTTGCCAATGGCTCCTGCAGCGAGGAGTTCTTTCGCCTTGGCGTAAATGACGGAGCTGACACGCTGGCTGCCCAGTTGCAGAATGCGGTTGCTGGCGCGCGCGGTCTCGATCATCTCGGGGCCGTCGGAGTACTCGTGGATCATGGGCTTCTCGCAATACACATCTTTGCCGGCCTTCATGGCGTCGACCGAGGCCTGCTTATGCCAGTGATCGGGCGTGCCGATTATGACCGCATCAATATCTTTGCGGTCCAGAACTTCCCGGTAGTCGCGACTAGTGAAGACGTCCTTGCCCCAGAGTTCCTTGCAGTGTTCGAGGCGTCCGTCATAACAGTCGGCGGCGGCGACGAGCTTGACGCCCGGAACCTGGACGGCGTTTGTCGTGTCCCATTGACCTTGGCCTCCGGCGCCGATAAGGGCGATCTGGATGTGATCGTTGGGACTGACGGGAGTGCTTGAGTACCTGGGCGCGGAGAGGGCATGAACCTTCCCGGCGATGGCGGCGGCTGCGCTTGCGCCTCCGGCGACTTTCAGGAAGTGTCGGCGATTCAACATGAGGACAGGTCTCCAAGAGGAAAGTGACTGGCGTCTGAAACGATATGCCTGTTTGGGGGATTTGTCTTGGCTCACAAAGCTTTGGCGGCGTCGAGGACGGGGAAAAAGGAATCAATGCAACTGTGGCGCAGTGCGAATGAACGCGTTGACGCTCAGGCTGCTCTTAGATGTCTGGATGAGGCCGCAGACGCGCGCCGTCAATCATCACGAGAATGTAGTGGTCCTCCTTCTTCAGAAGCCGTATCGCGTTCCACCACAAGTCATATTGCTCCGCAGATTGTTGGCGATCACGAATTGACGCTCCTTTAACCAGGCGTGTGATTTTCGTTTCGTATTCGTCTTGGCAATATTCGCGGTCGAATTCTTCAGAAACCAATGCCCTGTCTGGGAGGGTCCAATCCGTTTCCGAGAAGTGAAGCATCTTCCGTTTGATTTCTGAAAGCGGATGTTCTCGCACGTTGCTTCTTCGACAATCCTCCCAATCAGGAACTCTTTAGCGTCACGGGCGCTCTGAAAGGCAGTCATTTGGAGCGGATTCTACCATCGATTTCAAATTCGGCTCCTCTCAATCGACGACAATTCCCACGCGCTGATGGACTTCCTAGAATTTAAAGAACAGCAGCCAAAAGGTCTGTCGAGTTATGATCGAACCATGTTGGCCAGAGCGATTCGCGCCAAGAATGGAGTTCATCAGCGCACCGTTCGTGTGTGCCGGCCGAACGTTGCACTTACGCAGATCGCAGGGTGCGCTGTTCTGCTCGGCGGTACCTTCCCCGCGCAGGCGCAACAGCTGGGGCAGAAGCAAACGACCACCACCGGGCACATCGTTACGGTTTACTCGATCTCGTGGCCCACTCCGGTCAGCTCAGTCAGTGCTGACGTGGAGGTCTGCGCTGCTGCGAAGGCGCCCGCCAATGGCTTTGCGTTTCCGTCCTTTTTCCAGGTGCATTTTGCGGATGGAGGAGCTATCGGCGCTTATGGGTCCAAGAAGCAGCCTACGCTGGAGAGGACTCCGCTGAAGGCGGGGCAATGTGTGCGCGGGTGGCTCGACTTCGCTGTCACGTCGGGCCAGAAGCCGACTGTCATTCGTTACCACGAAATGGGCAGCGACAATAAAGTCATCGAATGGCCGGTGAAATGAGCGCAGAGAGGTAACGAGGCATGACGGTTCGGCGGCTAAAGACGTACACGGGAGCGCAGGGGTATGTGTATCAGTACTACTTTGTGGGGAAGCGGGCGGCGCTGGCCGATGACCCGGAGGCTCCGGCGACCGAGTTCGTGTTCGATGTAACTTCGGACCGGAAGCTGACGTACGCCATTAGCGTTTTCTTGCCACAGGGGCCGCTCGAAGCTTGGGGCGCGGCGCATGGGCGTCCGCTGAACGACGCCGAGCAATATGGGGCCGTGAAGATGCGATTGTTCCGGGCCTTTGATGAGTTGGAGGATGTGAAGGCTGATGGGCGGCGGTTGAGCATTGATCGCGGGTTGCTGGAAGAAGCGCTACTGAGTTTGGGGGTGGAGTGACTTACCGCTGAGTTCGCTGAGTGGGCCATCTCTCGCCATACTGCCTATTGCCCTCTGTTGTATAAATTCTGGCGGAGATCTCTGGTGAAAATCCATCGGCCATATCTTTTGCGCGCACCTTTCTGTCTTGTTGTATTCCTCACACTTCTTGCAGCGGCACTGGGGCAGGGAACCCGGTGGTCCGAGCAGAGGGCGAACGGCTGGTACTCCAGGCAGCCGTGGCTTGTTGGCAGCAACTACATTCCCAAGGACGCGATCAACGAGCTGGAGATGTGGCAGACCGACACGTTCGATGCGCAGGAGATCGATCGGGAGCTCGGCTGGGCCGAGGGCATGGGAATGAATACCATGCGCGTTTTCCTGCACGATCTGCTATGGCAACAGGACGCAGCGGGCTTTCAGAAGCGCCTCGATCAGTTTTTGGCGATCACGGCGCGGCATCATATCCGGCCGCTACTGGTGTTGTTTGATTCGTGCTGGGATCCGCTGCCGCAGCTGGGTCCGCAGCATCCGCCGATTCCGGGCGTGCACAATTCGGGATGGGTGCAGAGCCCCGGGGCGAAGGCCCTTGCGGATGTCACGCAGGTTCCGCGGCTCAAAACTTATGTGCAGGGTGTCGTGGGAGCATTCGCGAAAGATGACCGCATCCTCGGCTGGGACGTTTGGAACGAGCCCGGGTCGGACACGACGGGCAGCTATCCGAAAACTGAGATGAAAATGTCGGAGAAGCTGGCGCGGGTAGCTGATTTATTGCCACAGGCATTTGCGTGGGCGCGGGAGATGAATCCGACGCAGCCGCTGACCAGCGGAGTGTGGGACATCGATCTGACGAAGGTCGAAGCGCCCGATGAGATTCAACGCATTCAGCTGCGCGAGTCGGACGTGATCACTTTCCATAACTACAGCTGGCCCGAGTCGTTCAAGGCGGAGGTTGCGTGGCTGGGGAGACTACATCGGCCGGTAATATGCACCGAGTACATGGCTCGCTCGGTAGGGAGTACATTCGACACGATTCTGCCAGTCGCAAAGCAGGAGCATGTGGGTGCGATTAATTGGGGATTCGTGGCCGGGAAGACGCAGACGTATTATCCGTGGGAATCATGGCAGCATCCGTACATTCTGCATGATCCGCCAGTGTGGTTTCACGAGGTGCTGCGGCCGGACGGGACACCCTACCGGAAGGCCGAGGTGGAGTTGATTCGGCAACTGACCGCCGCGAGTATTCGGTGATCGAATAGATAGTGCGACGTCCGCTATTTTGGGACTCGCGGCGCATGCAGCGATTACAATCAGCGATAGCATGAAAAGCTCATTGATGGTTGCCGCAGTGCTCTTGTTGTGCTCGGTCGCGTGTAACAAGCAGAGTTCGCCTGCGGCAGCTCCGGATTCGTCGGCGTCGAAGCCGGAGGATGCTGTGCAGCAGAAGCTGCAGGAGTATGCGGGATCATCGGCCACGAATTGCGGACGGCTCGATGTGCACGCCCCGGAGGGAGAGTCGAAGGGCTCCAGCGATTGCGCGATGCAGGCGAGCCAGGGCAAGAAGCCGTTCTACGTGGCGTATGACATGCCCGGGATGTCGATCGGCGTGGCCGGGAATGCCGAGGGCAAGCTCTTCAGTGTGCAGTCGCAGAATGGGGCAGTAACGGCCGGGGATTGCCCATCGCAACTGCGGGTGGCCTCCAGCGGACGAGTGACTTGCTTCGCACCGGGAGACATGGGATCGATGGGGTCCGGCCACACCGCAGTGCCTCCAGGGATGCCGAATCCGCATGCGCTGCCGAAGTCGAAGTAGCCGAGGGCTGAAGAGCGAATCCCAAGCTTCGGTTCAGTTGATGCAGCTCCCGCGTGCGGTCCATAGTTATCCAAGCTCCCCACGTGCGGGAGTCTGTGATTCTAATCACACTTCCAAGTGAGCCTCTTTGTTGGTCTTAGAGCACTCCGCATGGACAATCAGATCGTAGCAGCAGAGAAGTGCTGCCGGACCCGCGATTTGGGGTAAACTCAAGGGATTCCGGCAACTTATGGGGTCTATGTCACTGCTTTGGTTGCGGTTTGCACTGGGGTGCTACTTCATCGGACTGGTTTACGCCTTCGTGGCGTTGTCCCGCACCAGTGACCTTTTCAGCCGCATAGCGTTTCACGCCGCCAGCATGGGCATGGTGTTTCACTTCGTGTCGCTCACCGAACTTTTTCTATCCGGGCACATCGTCTGGGCTTCCGTCCATAACGGGGAATCTCTTCTCGCGTTTCTGTCGATGGCTTTCTTCATGCTCATCTACGCGATCTATCACACCACGTCCCCCGGAGTGGTGGTGTTTCCGGTGGTGTTCTTTCTGACGTTTGTGGCGGCGGTGGATGAGCAACCGGTGCTGCTGACTGCCTTCGTTTCGCACAAGGGTTGGCTGATTGCACACATTATCTTGATTTTCACTGGATATGCAGCGCTGGTGTTGAGCTTCGGGGCGAGCCTGCTGTATCTGTTGCAGGAGAGCCGCCTGAAGTCGAAGAAGCCGACGAGCCTGATCTCGTTCCTGCCGGCGCTTGAGGTGATTGACCAGATTGGGTACCGGTCGCTGCTGCTGGGCTTCCCGTTTATGACGTTGGGGCTGCTGACCGGATCGGTGGTTGCGATGACGACTTACGGTCACGTGGACTTTCTGGATCCAAAGATTCTGCTTTCGCTACTGATGTGGGCCGTGTACATGGTCATGGTGTTTACGCGGTGGAATTCGGGATGGCGCGGACGACGGGCAGCGTTCCTGGCGACGTTTGCGTTTGTGGCGGCGCTGGCGGCGTGGGCGGC
>C688J18823_10000990_pt1 | contig 17227 bp, 14 predicted proteins | sample HopSoiMetagenom1_FD_18823 | JGI IMG/M metagenome (IMG submission 18823) | reverse complement strand
CCCATTGCCACATCCCGGCCAAGGTCCATTGCCATTCCGGCGCCGCGAGCGCTTGCGGCTCGGCGTAGCCGAGCAGCCGCCGGCCGATCTCGTAGGCGACGAGGTAGATCGGCACGATGGTGAACGGGTTGGTGTACCAGGTGACGAACATCGCGAGCGGAATGTTGCTGCGGCAGGGAATCGCGCAGATTAGTGCGGCGAGCATCTGCACCGGGCCGGGGATCATGCCGCAAAAGAGCCCGACCGCTACCGCGCCCGGCACCGAGCGGCGATTGAAATGCCACAGGTTCGGATGGTCGAGCCAGGGTCGGAATGGCGCCGCCCACTTTTTCGCGAGCACCGCTTCCGGCGCCGGCAGGTATTTGCGGACGACGCGCTTCACCGCGGTCAGTATCGGGCGGCGCATCGCGTCAGCGCAAGGGCGCGCCGCGCGTTGAGCGCAGATGAGCCTTGCGGCGCTCGCCTTCGCAGCCGGTGCTGCGCTCCTGCAGTTCCAGGCGTCGCTGCCCGGGTTTGCGTGGGCCGCCACGGTGCCGTTGCTGGCGGTGGCCGGGGTGCGCTATAGAGCGTTCCTCGTACCGGCTGCGTTAGCGGCCGGCTTCTTCTGGGCCGCAGGGTGCGCGCATTGGCGCATGGCCGACTGGCTGCCGGTCGAGCTCGAAGGCAAGGACGTAGCCGTCGTCGGCGTCGTCTCGAGCCTTCCTGCGCTGGGCGAGCGCAGCGTACGGTTCGAGTTCGATGTCGAGAGCGGTGCCGGGCTGCCGAAAAAGCTGCTGCTTTCGTGGTACCGCACGGCCGGCCAGGAGGACGCGCCCGCCGTCTCCGCGGCGGCGGTGCATCCGGGTGAGCGCTGGTCGTTCACCGTGCGCCTTCGCCGCCCGCATGGCTTGGTGAATCCGCATGGCTTCGATTACGAGGCTTGGCTGCTCGAGCGAGGCATCGGTGCGACGGGTTATGTGCGCGCCCGCTCCGAGCCGCGTCTTCTGGGTCATCGGCGTTCGCCGCTGGATTACATCGAGCGCGCACGTGAAGCGGTGCGCGATCGTTTTCTCGCCGTGCTCGGCCAGACGCCCGCGGCGGGTATCCTCGCGGCGCTCGCGGTGGGCGATCAGCGGGCGATCTCGCGCGAGGAGTGGCAGCTCTTCAACCGCACGGGCGTAACTCACCTCATGAGCATCTCCGGCCTCCATGTCACGCTGGTGTCCGGTCTCGCTGCATGGCTCGTTTCGTTTTTCTGGCGGCGCCTACCCGCGTTGGCGATGCGCCTGCCGGCGCGCAAGGCGGGCGCGCTCGCGGCCATCGCCGGGGCGCTCGGCTACACGCTGCTGGCCGGATTCGGTGTCCCCGCACAGCGCACCTTCTGGATGGTGAGCGTGGTCGCGCTGGCGTTGTGGAGCGGCCGCATCTCGTCGCCTTGGCGCACGCTCGCGCTGGCGCTCGCCGTCATCGTGACCATGGATCCCTGGGCGCCGCTCTCGCCGGGGCTGTGGCTTTCGTTCGGCGCGGTCGTGCTCATCTTCTACGTCGCGGCGGGCTGGACCGAGCCCGGCGCCAAATGGCTGCAGTGGATGCGCGTGCAATGGGCCATCACGGTCGGCCTCGCACCGGCTGCGCTCCTCCTCTTTGGCCAGGTCTCGATCGCCGGACCGCTCGCCAATGCCTTCGCGATTCCGCTCGTCTCGGTCATCATCACGCCGCTCGCACTCCTTGCCGCGGCGGTACCGGTGGATGCGGTGCTCGAGCTTTGCGCGTGGCTCGTGCAGTGGCTTCTCGAGTTCCTCGAATGGTGCGCGGCCCTGCCGACGGCGCTATGGCAGCAGCACGTGCCGCCGCTCTGGAGCGTGCTGGCCGCGCTCGCCGGCGCGGGCTGGATGCTGGCGCCGCGCGGCGTATCGTGGCGGCTCGCCGGAGCAGCGCTCATGGCTCCGGCCTTCCTCAACATTGCGCCCGCACCTCCGCCCGGCGCGGCGTGGATCACCACCTTCGATGTCGGCCAAGGGCTTGCCGTGCTGGTGCGCACCCGAAGCCATTCGCTTCTCTACGACACGGGGCCGGCCTACGGGACCGAGTCGGACAGCGCCGCACGGGTGGTCTTGCCGGCGCTGCGCGGCGGCGGCGTATCGCGCCTCGACCTCGTCGTCCTCACGCACGAGGACAGCGATCACATCGGGGGCGCCATGACGGTGCTGGACAGCTTCGAGGTCGGCGCGTTGGCCTCTTCGCTGCCGGCCGATCATCCGCTGAACGGCCTCGCCCCAAACGCGCGCCGCTGCACAGCGGGCGAGCGCTGGGAATGGGATGGCGTGCTGTTCCAGTTCCTGCATCCGGGCGGCGCGGACGATGGCCGGCGCAACAACCGTAGCTGCGTCCTCCGTGTGGTGGCGGCCGGACGGTCCGTACTGCTCACCGGCGATATCGAGCGTGCCGCGGAAGCAGAGCTCATGAAGCAGGAGATCCGCAGCGATGTGCTCGTCGTGCCTCATCACGGCAGCCGTACCTCGTCCACGCCGCAATTCATTTCAGCCGTGGCGCCGAGCTGGGGCATCGTTGCGGTCGGCTATCGCAGTCGCTTCGGCCATCCGAATGGCGAAGTGCTCGCGCGCTATGGCGCCGCCGGCGTCGCGATCGTGCGCACCGATCGCGACGGTGCGATTTCGTTGCGGCTGGACGACACGCTCGTAGTAGAAGGCGAGCGGCAGCGGCGCGGACGCTATTGGCTACAATGATTTCGCGAGGGGACTTCCCTCGTTCGAGAGGAGCGAACGACATGGCAAAGCAAGGCGGCGGCAGTGCGGTCTACCGCGTCACCGAAGTGATCGGCACCAGCAGCAACTCCTGGGAGGATGCGGCGAAGAACGCGGTCAAGACGGCGGGCGGTACGCTGCGCGACCTGCGCATCGCGGAAGTGACCAAGCTCGACGTGCGCATCGGCGAGGACGGCAAGATCGCGCAGTTCCGTGCGCGCCTTGCGCTTTCGTTCAAGTACGACGTCTGATTTGATGTTCACCGCGGTCGTGCGCATCACAGGAGCCGGACGCATCGCGGACTTCCGCGAGCGGTTGCGCTGGCTCCTGGTGCGCGACCCGGACGCCGAGGATTACACCGAGCACCACGAGGGCGGGGTGCTCGAGTACCGCTTCGCGCCGAAGAAAGGCCTGCCGTTTCCGGCGCTGACCGAAGCGTCGGGTGAGTTTCCCGAGCTTCGCGTCGAGGCCGAGTGGGACCACGACGGCGTACTCGGGCGCGCGGTGATCGAGAACGGTCAGCTGGTCGAGGAAGAAACGCAACATAGCGGCACGGCCGGCGTCGAGGTGAGCACTGCCGACGAGGGGCGGCTTTCCCTTGCGCTCATCTGCGAATGGCGGCGTGACGAATGGATCGGCTATGCCGCCACCGCCGAGCGCCACACCTATTTCCGCTATCGCGACGGCAAGCTCTCGCTCATCGAGCCCGACGCGGCCGACGAAGCGCTGGAAGAGGTCGCCTTCCGCCTGGTCGACGAATGGATCTGGTACGACGAGGAAGATGCGCCAATGGAGCGCGAGCGCTATCGGCAGTACGGCTATCCGGTGCGCGGGGCGAACCTGAAGTCGGACAAGCTCGCTCTTTTACGCCGCCAGCACGATTCGTATTCGACGCTCGACCCCGCCGCTACCGAAGTGCGCGCGGCCTTGCTCGCTCAATGGCCGAACCCGACGTAGCAACCGAGCCGCGCCGGCGCTCGGTGCAATGCGCCTCGGCGGCCGGCCTGCACCGGATCTCGTATCTCGAGTGGGGCGACCCGCGCAACCGCGACGCGCTCATCTGCGTGCACGGCCTTACGCGCTCGGCGCGCGACTTCGACGAGCTCGCCCGCGCGCTCAGCGGACAGTTCCGCGTCGTCTGCCCGGACCTCGCCGGGCGCGGCGACTCGGATCGCCTCGCCGACGCGAAGCTGTACGTGGTGCCGCAATACGTGGCCGACATGGTGACGCTCATCGCGCGGCTCGACGCCGAATCCGTCAATTGGGTCGGGACCTCGCTCGGCGGCCTCGTCGGCATGGCGCTCGCCGCTCAGCCCGGCACGCCGGTGAAGAAGCTGGTGCTGAACGACGTCGGACCGCTCGTCTCCAAGGTCGCGCTCGCGCGCATCGGCGGCAACGTCGGCAAATCTCCTACCTTCGCCTCGCTCGACGAGGCGGAGAAATACCTGCGTACCATCGCCGCGCCCTTCGGTCCGCACAGCGAGACGCAGTGGCGCTTTCTCACCGAGACCTGGGTGCGCAAGCAGCCCGACGGCAATTGGCGAGCGCACTACGATCCGCGCATTGCCGAGGCGTACAACGCGCAGCCGCTGGAGAAGGACCTCGATCTTTGGCCGCTTTACGACGCCGTGCGCTGCCCGACCCTGGTGGTGCGTGGCGAGCACTCGGATCTGCTTTCTCGCGACACGGCGGTGGCGATGACGCGACGCGGCCCAAAGGCCAAGCTCGCCGAGATCCGGGGCGTCGGCCATGCACCGACGCTGCTGCACGCCGACCAGATCGCCATCGTGCGCGATTTCCTGCTGCTAGAGGTATCGTGAAAGTACTGCTAGCCGCTGTGGCGGCCTGCACGGCGTTTGCGGTCCAGGCGCAGACTTTTCCGGTCAAGCCGGTGCGCATCGTCGTGCCGTTTCCGCCCGGCGGCGCGGCCGATATCACGAGCCGCCTCCTCGGCGAGCAGATGGCGCATGGGCTCGGCCAGCCGGTCCTCATCGAGAACAAGCCCGGCGGCAGCACGATCATCGGCGCGGAGACGGTGCTGCGCTCCGGTGCCGACGGCTACACGCTATTCGTCGTCTTTCCGAGCTTCATCATCAACCCATCGGTGCGGCCCGGCATGTCGTTCCATCCGCTGAAGGACTTTCGCGCGGTCGGCCACACCGTGAACATGCCGATGACAGTGGCGGTGCACCCGTCCGTGACGGCGCGCACGCTGCAAGAGCTGATCGACCTAGCCCGCGCGCAGCCGGGGACCATCGCGTACGGCACGCCCGGCATCGCCACCACGCATCACGTGATGGGCGAGCTCCTCAACCTCACGGCGAAGGCGAAGTTCACTCACGCGCCTTCCAGGGCGGCGCGCCGGCGCTCACCGCCGTGACCGGCGGCCATATCCAGATGATCTACGCCAACACGACGGAGGTCGTGCAGGCGGCGAAGGCCGGCAAGATCCGCGCGCTCGTCGTCACGTCCGCCGAACGCAGCGACGTCCTGCCCGACGTGCCGACGATGAAGGAAGCGGGTTTCCCGCAGCTCGAGGCCTATAACTGGGCAGGAATCGTCGTTCCGGCGGCCACGCCCCCCGCCACCATCGAGCGGCTGAATCGCGAGCTGCAGCGCGCGCTCGGCGCGGCGGCGGTGAAGGAGAAGCTGAAAACGTACGGCATGGACACCGCGCCTGGCACGCCGCAGGCGTTCGACGCCTTCCTGCGCGCCGAATACGAGCGCTATGGCGAAGTGGTGCGCGCCGCCGGCATCAAGGCCGAATAGCCTCTCGCTACTCGACTTTCGCCCCGGTCGCCTTCACCACCGCCGACCACTTCGCCACTTCGCTCTTCACATACTCCGCCGTCTGCTTGAGCGGCGAGGCAGTGGCTTCGAAGGCGAGCGCGTCGAGGCGCTCGCGCACGTCGGGGCTTTGCACGGCCTTCAGCACCGCCGCGTTCAGCTTCTGCGCGATGTCGGGCGGCGTGCCGGCCGGCGCGAAGATACCCACCCAGGTGTAGTCCTCCATGCCGGGATAACCAAGCTCGTTCAGCGTCGGCACGTCCGGCAGCAGCGCGAGGCGCTTCGCCGACGACACGGCGAGCGCGCGGAACTTGCCGGACTTGATGTGCACCATCGGCGCCGAGCCTGCCATGCAGCCGATCGGCGGCTGGGCGGAAAGGATGCCGGTCACGGCGGGGCCGGCGCCTTTGAAGGGGACGTGCGTGACATCCGCCTTCCAGCGCACGTGGAACAGATTCTCGGCCGTGAGATGCGGCGTGGTCCCGGCCCCGGGCGAAGCGAAGGCGAGCTTGTCCTTCATCATGGCAGCCTTCAGCTCCTCGAGCGTTTTCGCCGGGAAGCTGGAATTCACGAGCACGATGTTCGCCTGCTGCGCGGCGACGGCGATCGCGGCCAGGTCCCTCACCGGATCGTATCCGGCGTTCGAGAAAAGCGACGGGTTCACGGCATACGCGGAGGAGTGCGCGAGGATGGTGTAGCCGTCCGGCGCCGACCTTGCGACCTCGGTGGTAGCAACGTTGCCGCTCGCGCCGACCTTGTTCTCGACCACGACCGGCTGGCCGAGCGACTCGCCGATCTTGGGGCCGAGCAGCCGCGCGATGATGTCGACCGGCCCGCCCGGTGGGAATGCAACCAGCATGTGGATCGGCTTGCTGGGGTAAGACTGCGCCATCGCCACGGTCGAGGCGAACGCAGCCAGCAACGCGAAGACTCTCCTCATTTTCATCCTCCTCCTAAGAGCTTACCGGTGCCGGTGCGATCGCCTCGATATCCGTAACAACGTCGATCAGCGCCGGCCGTTTACTGGCGATCGCCTTTTCCAGCGCGCCGGGGAAATCAACCGCCTTCTCGACGCGGATCCCGAGCGCGCCGATGTCGTTCGCCAGCCTGGCGAAATCGACCATGCTGTAGGTCCAGAGCTCGCGCGCCTTCTGCGTCTGCTCGCCGCCGTAGGCGCGATCGAAGCCGCGTTTCGACTGATTGCCGCTCGCGTTGTTGTTCACCACGGTGACCGCGGCGATCTTCCAGCGCACGGCCGTCTCGAGCTCGCCGATGTGATACCAGAGCCCGGCGTCGCCGGTGAACGTCACCACCGGCCGCTGCGGCGCCGCGCACTTCGCGCCGAGCCCGGCCGGGAATGCCCAGCCGAGGTGCCCGGCGCTGCGCATGAACGTCTGCCGCGAGCGCACGTCGTACATGCCGCCCATCCACATCCCGGCGTGGCCGGTGTCGGAAAGCACGATCGCGTCCTCCGGCACGTGGCGCGAGAGCTCGGCGCAAATTCGTTCGGGCCGGATCGGCACCGCGTCCGAATGCAGCTGAGCCCGGTATTTCTCTTTCCACTCCCGGTTGATCTCGGCGACCTGAGCGACCCACGCCTTGCGCTTCGCCGCGCTGGCGCGATCCGCCATCTGCAGCATCGACGCGAGCGCGGTCTTCGCGTCGCCGAGCACGGCCGCCTTGAGCGGATAGTTGCGCCCGAGCGTTTCCGGTTCGATGTCGATCTGCACTGCGGGAATGCCGATCTTCGGCACGGCCCAGACGTGGGTCGTCATCCCGCCCGCCGAGGTGCCGACGAAGCAGACGAGATCCGCCGCCGCTACGACGCGATTGGCGCTCTCGCGCGAATAGCTGCCGACGACGCCGACGCAAAGCGGATGCGCCGCCGGCATGCAGTCTTTGCCATTAAGCGACGTGGCGACCGGAATGCCGAGCGCCTCGGCAAGCTGCTGCAGCTCGGGCCCCGCGCCCGACCAGCGCGCACCGCCGCCCGCGACAATGACCGGCCGCTCGGCCGCGTGCAGTAGTCCCAGGAGTTTCTTCAGTTCAACCGCATCCGGTGCGGGCCGATGCGGCGGGATCTGCGCGTATTGCTTCTCGACGAATGCCTCGAGCTCCGCCTCCTCCTGGTCCACCTGTCCTTCGTTGCCGCGGAACTGCAGGTGCACCGGCCCGGGTGCACCGGTCGTGGCGACGCGGAACGCCTGGCGAACCATGTCCGGGAAGCGCTCGACGGCGTCGACGGTCGCATTCCATTTCGTCACCGGCTCGAATGCCGGCACGTCGTCGATTTCCTGGTACACCTTGCGGAACTTGGTCTTCGGGTCGCGCCCGCCGGTGAAGGCGATCACCGGCGAGTGCGCGAGGTACGCGTCGCGCAATCCGGCGGCGAGATTCAGCGCGCCGACGACTTGCGCCATGCAGATGCCCGGCTTGCCGCTGGCGCGGGCATAGCCATCGGCCATGTACGCCGCCGCCTTCTCGCCGTGGCAATGGATGCGGGCAATCGAGGTGCGTCGCTCCATTTCCGCGAACGTGCGGCGCAACACCGCCGGCACCATGAAGACATGCGACACGCCATAGCCGGCGAGCATGTCGGCGAGGCACTGGGCACCCGAGATTTTCATTTGATGGCTAAAGGATTGGTCGGCGAGCCGACTGCGCCGGTGATCGGGATCGCCGGCGCGACGAACATGAACTCGTAGACGCCATCGGCGGCGCAATCGTCGGCGAGGTCCTTCAGGTAGAAGATCTCGCCCATCGTCATTCCCATGATCGGGATGGTGATCCAGTGCCACGGCTGGTTGATGCCCGCCTCCGTCTCGTTCGGCCGCACCTCGCAGCCCCAGGTGTCGCTCGCGAGTGCGGCGAGCTCGGTGCGCTTGATCCAGTCCAGTGTTTCGAACGAGAAGCCGGGGGCGTCGCCGCCGGGATAGCCATCCCAGCTACCGGCCTCGAGCTTCGCTTCCATCTGGCCGGTGCGCACGATGATGTAGTCGCCGCGGCGCAGCTCGACTTTCTGCTTGCGTGCGGTCTCATCGAGGTCGGCGCCCGTGATGGCATAGCCATCGTCGAGCCACTTCTTGCCTTTCGCTCGGGCCACGTCGAGCAGCACGCCGCGGCCGACCATCTTGTTCTTGGTCTTCTCGATGCCGCATTTCTGCGCGCCGGCGGACGTCACCTCGCGGCAGTCGTAGCCGTTCCACATGTAGTTCTCGTAGAACACGTGGCCGAGTCCGTCCCATTGCGTGCCGCACTGGAGAGGCATGGTCACCATGTCGTCGGCGGCGCGGATGCCGCGGTGGTCGAGGACGCCGGAGTAGGCATCGGTGCCGGTGCGCAGCATGGTGTGGATCGGATTGGTGCGGCCCATAGACGGATACTTGCTCTTCGCGCCCTGCGGCCCGGTGTGATCGAAGTTGAGGGCAAGGGAGATCACCTTGCCTTTACGCACCAGGCGCGCGGCGGCGACGATGTCCTCCGCCTGGGTGAAGTTCAGCGTGCCGATCTCGTCCTTCGGGCCCCACTTGCCCCAGTTCTTGTATTTTTCGGCGGCGGCGCGCAGGTCGTCGCGGTTGAGCTTGCGTTGCGTCATGAGGGCGGCTTCCGGAAAAGGAGAGCCGCTAAGCGTACCGCTACGTCTTCTGCTTTTCCCGCACCATTTCGACCAGCGCGCGCAGCGCGGCGGTGTACGAGCGCCAGCCCAGGCCCTGGACGGTGCCTTTCACCGCCGGCGAGATGATGGAGTGGTGGCGCCATTCTTCCCGCGCGGCGATGTTGGACATGTGCACCTCGATCACCGGGAAGGGCATCGCCTTGATGGCGTCGTGCAGCGACACGCTGTATTGCGTGAGGCCCGCTGGGTTGATGATCGCGCCCTGCACCTGGTCCATGTACTTGTGCAGAGCATCGACCAGCGCGCCCTCGTGGTTCGATTGGAAGAAGCTGAGCTCGACCTCGATCTTGGCCGCAAGGGTGCGCATGCGCTCGTTGATCTGCTCGAGCGTCATCGTGCCGTAGATGTGCGGCTCCCGGCGGCCGAAGAGATTCAGGTTCGGGCCGTGCAGGACCAGGATCTTCTCAGGCGCGGCGGGAAGCGGCATTCCAGTTCCTCTCGAGGTTAGCGATCAGCGCCGGGCTGAAATGGCACAAGGCCTGCTCGCGCGCATAGACTGACATGTAGCGGCGGAAGCTGTCCAACGGCTCCTCCGAGATGCGGAAAGCGCGCCGGTTGCCGGCGGCGCTGACTACGCCGGAGCCGGTGAGCTTCTCCACCGTCGCCCGGATCGCCGCGTCCATATCGTCCACCAGCTCGTCGACAATCATCCGGCCTTCGGGGCTGTCGCAGTCGATGCGCCGCTCGGCCAAAACTGCTTGCCGCGCTATGCGCGCGCCGACGAATCGCGTCAGGCGCAGATTGGCCGCGCCCGGGATGATGCCTTCCTTTCGCGCGGGCAGCGTCATGTACGCGTCGCGCAGGGCGAGGACGTAATCGAGGGTAAGCACGGTCTGGCAGTGCCCACCGATGGCGAAGCCCTCGATGGCCCCGATCCACATTTTTTCGATGCAGTCGGCTTCCGGCGAAACCTCCGGCTTGGCCAGCCCGCGGTAGAGCTTGTTCACGAGGCCCAGATCGCGAATGATGTACCAAAGGTAGCGGATCCTTCCCTGGTAAAGGTGCGTGAGGTTGATGCCGGCGCCGAAGATGCGCCGTCCCGCATGGCGCGTGTGCGTCACCGTCGCTCCGCGCAGCACGCACACGTCGCTCTTCGTGTCCATGAGGGCGATGTCGATCGCCATCTCGAGCGGCTCGAGCGTGCTCTCGTCCTCGGCGTTCAGGAAGCGCGGGTTGTTCATCGTCACCACGGCCGCTTTTCCGTCGCGCTCGACGCGCGCGCCGCCAAGATCCACGCTGCCTTTCGCCTCGAATTCGGCGAGCCGCGCCTGCGACCCCGCCATCGGCAGCAGCATCGCGTGGCAAAGATGCCTGCCGGCGGCCGCATCGGCGAGCACGGCGGACAGGAACCGGCCCTGCGACTTCTCGACGCCGCGCTTGTCCTTCTGCAGGCGCGGCGCATCCGCCGCCAGGTCAGCGGCGCTCGGCAGCACGCCGGCAAAGCGCTCGGCGGCGCGATAGCAAAGCTCGTCGACGCGCACGAACTTTCGGCGGCCGTCGGTGAGTGCGTCGTAGATCTCCAAGGGCTCCATGCGGCGATTATGCCGCCGGATCCTGGCGGTAGAAGAGCCGCAGCTGGTCGTACACATCCGCATAGCGCCGGCGCGTCTCGTGGGGCTCGCGAAAGAACGCCTCGCTGATCACGGCGAAGAATTCCGATAGGTGCTCCGCGGCGTAAGGATCGAGCCAAGTGTCCTTATCGCGTTCCACGGCATCGCAAAAGCCTTCGTACGCATCCTCGAAGGCCTGGATCCAGGCCGCGCGATCCATGCCGGCATGCAGCGGCGGCACGCCGTCCGCGCTGCCGTTCAGCATGTCGAGCTTATGCGCGAACTCGTGGATCACGACGTTGATCTGCGGATCGCGCGCAAGCGCATCCCAGGACAGCACCACCGGGCCGCCCGGCATCGCCTCTCCCGCCAGCTCGTCGTCCCATTCGTGCACCACACCATCGTCGTCGACTTCGGTGCGCCTCACGCGGAAATCGCCCGGATAGACGACGATGCCGCGCCAGCCGTGATACCAGTCCAGGCCCAACTCGAGTACCGGCAGGCACGCCTGGGCGGCGATCGAGATGCGCATCTCGTCCGTCAGCTGGAGGCCATGCGCGCCAGCGAACTCTTTCTCGGCCAGAAAAAGCAGTACCAGCTCGCGCAGTTTCGGCGTGGGAGGGAGGAAGGCAAGACCGGTAGTGGCGCGCGCCCATAGCGCATCGTCGATGCGATGCCTTGCGAGGACGCGTTGCCGCCTCCAATTGGTGAGCCAGCCCATAACCGTAAAATAGCGCATGGTCTCGGTCGTCAAACTCCACCCGCAAAGCGGCGCTGCGGCGCTCGGCATGCTCGCGGGCGATCTCGCGCCCGCCGATCGCGCGCGGGTGGCGGAGGCGCTCGAGTTCGCCGAGCCGCTGTACGCGGGACAGGTGCTCTCGACCGGAGAGCCGACCTGGGCGCATGCGCTCGGCCTTGGCGCCAACCTGGCAGCGATCGGACTGGATGCGCCGGGCCGCGTGGCGGGCGTGTTGTTCGCGGCGCCCAAGCAGATCGAGCTCGACCAGATAAAAGCGAGATTCGGCGAAGAAGTGGCGAGCCTCGCCGCCGGCGTGGAGAAGCTCTACCAGCTTCGCATGGCGACGCGCGCGAGTCCGGTCGAGCAGAACGAGACGCTGCGCAAGATGCTCCTCGGCATGGTGGAGGACGTGCGCGTGGTGCTGATCCGCCTCGCCAGCCGCACGCAGACGCTGCGCTGGTTCGCGCGCAACGATGGTGCGGATCGCGCCGGCTACGCGCGCGAGAGCCTGGACATCTATTCGCCGCTCGCCAATCGCCTGGGCGTGTTCCAGCTCAAGTGGGAGCTGGAGGACCTTTCCTTCCGCTTCCTCGAGCCGGACCTCTACAAGCGCATCGCCAAGATGCTGGACGAGAAGCGCCTCGAGCGGGAGGGATACATCGCTCGCGCCATCAAGACCTTGGAAGCCGAGCTGGGCGACGCCGGCGTCAAGGCCGAGATCCATGGCCGTCCGAAACACATCTACTCCATCTGGAACAAGATGCGCACCAAGGGGCTCGACTTCAGCGAGCTCTACGACGTGCGGGCGCTGCGCGTGATCGTTCCCTCGGTGAAGGACTGCTACACGGCGCTCGGCGTCGTGCACAACCTCTGGCAGCCGATTCCCAAGGAATTCGACGACTACATTTCGCGGCCTAAGGGCAACCTGTACCAATCGCTGCATACCGCGGTGATAGGACCCCAGGGCAAGACGGTGGAGGTGCAGATCCGCACCGAGGACATGCACCGGCACGCGGAGTACGGCGTCGCGGCGCACTGGCGGTACAAGGAAAAGCCGCACAAGGGTGACGCGGTCTTCGACCAGAAGATCGCCTGGCTGCGCGAGCTCCTCGCCTGGCGCGACGAAGTCGCGGACTGGCAGAAGACGACCAAGCAGGCCCGCCTCGACGACACGGTGTACGTCCTCACGCCGCAGGGCAGGGTCGTGGACCTGCCTGCGGGCGCGACGCCGGTCGACTTCGCCTACGCGCTGCATAGCGATGTCGGCCATCGCTGCCGCGGCGCGCGCGTCGACGGCCATATCGTCACCCTCGACACGCCGCTCCAAAGCGGGCAGAAGGTCGAGATTGTCACCGCGAAGTCCGGCGGCCCGTCGCGCGACTGGCTGAACGCCGAGCGCGGCTTCGTGAAGACCGTGCGGGCGCGGGCGAAGATCCGGCAATGGTTCAACGCCAAGGCGCTGGCGGAAACGGTTGCCGCCGGCAGGCAAGTCGTCGAGAAGGAGCTCAAGCGCGAAGGTGCCGCCAACGCCAGCCTGGAAAGCCTCGCCGATCGCCTCGGCTTCAAGAAGCCCGACGACCTCTTCGTCGCCGTGGCTCGCGAGGAGGTGAACCTGCGCCAGCTGCAGACGGCGCTTCGCGGCGTCGAGACGAAGCCGGCCGAGCCGACGCTCAAGGTGCATCGCGAGGCTGCCAAGAAGGCCGGCGTCCTCGTCGTCGGCGGCATGGACCGGCTGATGACCCAGCTCGCCAAGTGCTGCAAGCCGGTGCCGCCGGATCCGATCCGCGGCTTCGTCACGCGCGGCAAAGGCGTCTCCGTGCACCGCGAGGACTGCGCGAGCCTTGCCCGCCTCGCGGAGCGCCAGCCGGAGCGGCTGATCGAAGCGGCCTGGGGGAAGGGCGAGGGCAGCTATACCGTCGAGATGGCCGTGACGGCGGTCGATCGGCGCGGACTGCTGCGCGACATCGGCGACGCGCTCGCGCGCGAGAAAATCAGCGTCACGGCGGTGCGCACGCAAAGCCGCGACGAGCTCGCCTTCATGCGCTTCACGTTCGACGTGGCCAACCTCGGCCAGCTCAAGCGCGCCTTCGCGGTGGTGCGCGAGCTGAAGGGCGTTATCCGGGTTTCGCGGACGTAGCTTCCGGCAGCGGAGCGGGCGCCGGCGGCTTCGCGCCGACGGCCAGCATGGCGAGCAACTCTTCCTGCGCCGAGTGGCCCTTGGTGCCGCGGCGCGGGCGCAGGCGCTCGTAGTTTCCTTCCGGGGTCATTACCCANGCGTGGCTGTTGTCGTCGAGATAGGGCTGCAGACCTTCGCGGATCACGCGCTTCTTCAGCACCGGGTCCAGAACGGGGAAGCAGAGCTCGATGCGGCGGAAGAAGTTGCGCGCCATCCAGTCGGCGCTGGCGAGGAATACGTCCTGCGCGCCGCCGTTTTCAAAGTAGAAGACCCGCGAATGCTCGAGGAAGCGGCCGACGATCGAGCGCACGCGGATGTTTTCCGACATGCCGTCGATCCCCGGTCGCAGCGCGCACACGCCGCGCACGATGAGGTCGATCTTCACGCCAGCGGCCGAGGCCGCGCATAGCTCCTCGATGATCTGCTCTTCGAGCAACGCATTCATCTTCGCGATGATGCGCGCCGGCTTTCCCTCCGCCGCGTTCTTCGCCTCGTTCTTGATCGCGGCGACGATACGACGATGCAGCGTGAACGGCGACTGCCAGACGTGCTTCAGGCGGCCGGCGCGGCCGAGGCCGGTCAGCTGCTGGAATACCTCGGCGACGTCGGCGCACAGCTCATCGTTTGCCGTAAATAGGCCGAAGTCGGTGTATAGCCGCGCGGTCGCCGGATGGTAGTTGCCGGTGCCGAGGTGCGCGTAGCGGCGCAGGACCTTGCCGTGATCGGTGTCCTCGCGGCGCACGATGAGCGACATCTTCGCGTGCGTCTTGTGTCCCACCACGCCGTACACCACATGTGCGCCGACTTCTTCCAGGCGCGCCGCCCAGTTCATGTTGGCTTCCTCGTCGAAGCGCGCCATCAGCTCGACGACCACCGTTACTTCCTTCCCCTTGCGCGCCGCCTCGATGAGGATCTCCATCAGCTCGGAATCCGTGCCGGTGCGGTACACGGTCTGCTTGATGGCGATCACGTTCGGGTCGTTCGCGGTGGTGCGGATGAAGTCGATCACCGGCAGGAACGACTGGAACGGGTGGTAGAGCAGCACGTCCTGCTTCTTGAACACCTCGAACAGGTCCGGCGCATCCAGCGCCGGCGGCAGGCCCGGCTTGAACGGCGGATATTTGAGCGCCGGCCGCTCGACCTGGTCGGGCACTTCGCGCAGCCGGTAGAGGTTCACCGGCCCCTCGACGCGGTAGAGGTCGGCGTCGCGCAGGCCGAACTGCTGCAGCAGGAACTCGACCATGCCGGTCGAGGCATTGTCGGCCACCTCGAGGCGCACGGCGTCGCCGAAGTGGCGGTGGAGGAGCTCGCCCTGCAGCGCGGTGTGGAGGTTCTTGATCTCTTCCTCGTCCACGAAGAGATCCGAATTTCGCGTGACGCGGAACTGGTAGCAGCCAATCACGTTCATCCCGGCGAAGAGCTCGCCGACGTGCGCATGCAAAATCGAGGAAAGGAAGACGAAGGCGTACTCGGCGCTTGCATGCGTCTGCGGCAGGCGGATCACGCGCGGCAGCGCGCGCGGCGCCTGCACGATCGCCGCGCGCGAGCTGCGGCCGAAGGCGTCGCGGCCTTGCAGCTCGACGGCGAAGTTGAGGCTCTTGTTCAGCACGCGCGGGAACGGATGCGCCGGATCGAGGCCGATCGGGGTCAGCACCGGCAGGAGCTCGCGGAAAAAGTAATCGCGGATCCATTGCCGCTGCGCCGCGGACCATTCCTCGCGCCGCGGGAAGACCACGCCCTCGTGCGCCAGGCTCGGCAGCACCACTTCGTTCAGGAGCTTGTACTGCTCGGCGACCAGCGCGTGCGCTTCCTTGCTCACCGCGTCGAAGATCTCGGCCGCGCTTCGCGCGTCGGGTCCCGCATCGTGCAGGCCGAGCTTGATGCTCTCCTTCAGTCCGGCGACGCGGATCTCGAAGAATTCGTCCAGGTTCGACGAGACGATGGTGATGAAGCGCAGCCGTTCGAGGAGCGGCACGCCGTCGTCGGCCGCCTGCGCCAGCACGCGGCGCTGGAAAGCGAGGATGCCGAGCTCGCGGTTGACGAACTGGGCCGGCGTAGGAATGCGGCGGTTCATGCGGAGGCGAAAATTCTACCTGCCAGCCCCGCGCCCAAGTCGCCGGAAATGTGACAGTCGCGTTACCGAGTACGTAATCTGCTACGGTTAACGCATGGCACGACAGGACACGCTCGCGGCAGTCGACCTTGGTTCGAACAGCTTCCACCTCGAGATCGGCCGCGTGGTCGAGCGGCAGATCTACCCGCTCGATGCGGTACGCGAGGTGGTGCGCCTCGGCGGCGGCCTCACGGCCGAGAAGCGCATCGATCGGGCGACACAGGCGAACGCGCTCGAGGCGCTGGCGAAGTTCGCCGAGCGCCTGCGCGGCTTCCCGCGCCAGGCGGTGCGCGCGGTCGGCACCAACGCGTTGCGCGTGGCGAAGAATTCGTCGCAGTTCCTGCGCGAAGCGCGCCAAGTGCTCGGCTTCCCGATCGAGGTGATTTCCGGCCGCGAGGAGGCGCGCCTCATCTATCTCGGCGTGTCGCACGCGCTGCCGGTGACGAGCCAGCGGCGGCTGGTCGTCGACGTTGGCGGCGGCTCGACCGAATTCATCATCGGTACGGGATTCGACCCGCAGCTCACCGAATCCCTGTACATGGGCTGCCTCTCGTACAGCCTGAAGTACTTTTCCGACGGAAAGGTCGACAAGTCGCGGATGAAGGCGGCGGAGCTAGCCGCGCGCCAGGAGCTCGCCGGCATCCTGCATGCGTATCGTGCGGCAGGCTGGGAGGAAGCGGTGGGTTCATCCGGCACCGCGCGCTCGCTCGAGAACATCCTGCGCGAGAACGGCTTTGCCGCCGAGGGCCTCACACGCGACGGCCTGGATCGACTGCGCAGCCTCGTCATCAAGCAGGAGCGCGCGGATCCCGATCGCATCGCCGGCTTGCGCCCGAACCGGGCGCCGGTCCTGCTCGGCGGCCTCGCGATCTTGGGCGTGGTCCTCGAGGAGTTCGGTATAGAGGCGATGAAGGTATCCGACGGCGCGCTGCGCCACGGCGTGCTTTACGATTTGCTCGGCCGCGTCGAGCACCGCGACATGCGCGACGTGACCGTCTCGCAGTTCATGCGCCGCTACCACGTCGACGCGGCCCAGGCGGACCGCATCCGTGCCCTCGCGCTGACCATCTACGACGCGCTCACGCCGGGCGCGGATCGCGCGGAGGATTCGGACCGCGAGCTCCTCGACTGGGCTGCGCGCCTCGCCGAGGTCGGGCTCTCCATCGAGCACGCGCAGTACCACAAGCACTCGGCCTACGTGCTCTCGAACGCCGACATGCCGGGCTTCTCGCGCATGGAGCAGGTGCGGCTTTCGCGCATTGTCCTCGCCCACCGCGGCAAGCTGCGCAAGATGCAGGACGCGGGGCTCGAAGGCGCCGACTGGAAGCTGGTTTTCGCGTTGCGCATCGCGGCGCTCATCCTGCGTAGCCGTACGGATGCAAGGCTGCCGTTTCTTCGCGTCGCGGCGGACGCCGGCGGCTTCGCCATCGACCTGCCGCAAT
>C688J18823_10000989_pt1 | contig 17259 bp, 18 predicted proteins | sample HopSoiMetagenom1_FD_18823 | JGI IMG/M metagenome (IMG submission 18823) | reverse complement strand
CGTGCCGCCGGTCACGAGCACCGACCGGCCTTCGGGCCTGCTCATTCCCGCGGCGGCAGAGGCTCGTACGCGGGCGCCGAGCTCGGCAGCTCGTCCCACCCGATGCGCGTGCGCGGCTCGCGCGGACTGTCCTCCGCCTTCGACGACGCGTGCCCGAGCCGGTCGAGGCGCTCCATCTGCTCCACGGCGTATCGCTTCACCGGGTCGTCGTCGGGCACGTCGTGCACGAGCTCCTCGATCCGTGCACGGAGCTGGTACGCAAAGTGCGGCGTCGCCGGCCCGACGAGGGCGTCGACGTCTTCCTTCGTCGGCACGCGCATCGGCGCAAGCCTAACGAGGATCGGCGCTACGGAGCTGGCGGTGCCGCGATGTAGATGCGGACCTCGAGCGGCCCGAACGTGTCTGCGAACGCGCCGTTCGCGGACGTGACCACGCGCGAGTGGTCGAGCGAGGACAGCTGCCGATCGCCGAGCCTCGGCACAGTGACCGAGGCGGACACAGGAGTCCGGCTTGCGTTGACGGCGATCACGTAGATCGCGCCGTTGTGCTCCCGCGCGCCGACGCGGACCGGGCCGTTGCCCTGCGCGTCGAGTGCGGGCTCGAGGAGCGCCGGGACGAGGGACTGGATCTCGCGCTTGTCACGCGCGATCTCCGCACCGACGTCAGGCGACCAGGAATAAGGGAAGTAGCCGATCGCGTGTGCGCCGCCGGCGATCGCGAGCCACGTCTCCGCGCGCACCGTGTCAGCCGTGGGGTCGAGCGTGGGGTCGTGGCAGTCCATCGGCCGTGCCTCGATCCACTGGAACGTCGGCTTGCCGGCCGCAAGTCGCACGAGCTCGCGCTGGGAGTCGAACACGTGGCCGAACTCGTCGTATCGGCACCAGTTCTGCAGCGGGTAGAGGTCGAACCCGAGCACGTCCGCGTTGTCGATCAGCGCGGGGTACATGCCGCGTCCCTGCGGGAGCGGTGCGGCGTTGCTGTAGAAATGATTCGTCAGCGTGAGGAAGCGCGGGCCGCCGCCGTTGTCCGGGGCGAGCGTGCGCGCAGCGGCGTCGCTGAGGTCGTTCGGCAGGTGCGTGTCCCACTCGTCCGGGAGGAACGTGCCGACCGCACCCGGCTGCGCCTCGTCCGTCGCGTCGGTGACGAGGAGGCCGCGGTTCGCGAGTGCGCCGAGCTGCTTCGCCGAGTTGCCGCAGTCCTTGCCCATGAAGAGGTCGATCCCGGCAGCGAGCTCGCTGTCGTACATGTCCTGACACGCCCCCCAGACCATCGTCGGGAAGTACGGCTGCCCGTCGACGAGGAGTGCGCTGCCTCCGGTGCTGCCCCGGACGGCCCCCGAGAGCGCAGGCGTCGTCAGCAGGAACGGCGAGGTCGCGCTGCGTCCGTCGGCCGCGTGCGCGTTGACCCAGACGCGGTAGGTCATGTTGTACGAGAGGCCGGAGACGACGGCGACGTGATCGGCCGAAGGCGCGTCCCAGGCCGTCCACAGGGTCTCCTCGTCGAGGCCGTAGGCGATCTGACCGCTGACCGGCTCGCTCGTGCGATACGCGATCGTCGCGCTGAGCGGCGAGAGCGACGTCGTATGAACGTCGGAGATCGTGATCGGCGTGGTGTTCACCGGCGTCGTGGTCGTCGCCGTGGTCGTGCCCGGCGTCGTCGTGTCGAATGTCGTCGCGCTCTGCGAGGCCTCGGCGAAGCTGCGCGGCTGCGCGGCGAAGGTGACGACGGAGTCGCGACTGCTGACGCCGTACGCCCTCGTCGCGGCGCGCGCGGTTCGTGCGACTGCAGACGTCGAGCCGTTCGCCGCCGCCGAGGTGGCAAGCGCGGACGCGGAGTGGAGCGGCCGCAACCCGACGCGTGTGTGCGCGGTGCGGTAGACGCGCCGCGGGGGCCCCATCGCAACGCGGCGGGACGGCTGCGGCGCGGCTGCCGGAGCTGCACTCTCGACCGCCGGTCCGCCGACCGCGCGGTGCGCCAGCGCAGCGCCGATCGCGATCCCGAGCACGGCTGGGACCATGAGCCAGAGATACGTGCGGAGCGGCACCTTGTAAACGTCGGTTTCCTGCAGCGTCTCCACTCCCTCGAACGGGGGATCTCCGCAGGCGGCTAGGGTCGCGCGATGCGCCGACCGACCGCGGATTTGATGCTGCTGGCGACGGTAGCGCTGTGGGCCGCGAACTTTACGGTCTCAAAGTACATTCTTGATCACGGTTTTCACCCACTGGCGTACGCGTCGGTGCGGTACGCGATCGCGGCGACGATCTTCGCCGCGATCACGCTCGCGNGGGAGGGCTCGTTGCGCATCGNTCGCGGCGACGTCGCGCTCGTCGCCGGCGCGACGACGGTCCTCTTCATCAACCAGCTCTGTTTCATCTACGCGCTGCGGTTTACGACCGCGACAACGGTCGCCCTGCTCTTCGGGACGCTGCCGATCTTCACGGCGCTGCTCGCGCGCGGCACCGGCGTCGAGCAGCAGAGCCGTCGCTTCTGGCTCGCGGCGCTCCTGTCGTTCGGCGGCGTTGCGCTCGTCGCGGTCGGCTCGGGTGGAAAGCTTTCGGCCAACCTCAAGGGTGACGCGCTCGCCGTCGGCGGCGCCGCGACCTGGGCCGCCTACTCGGTCGCGGTCGCGCCGCTGATGCGGCGGTACTCGCCCTTCCGCCTGAGCGCCGTCTTCCTGCTCGCGGTCACCGTCCCGCTCGCCGTCGTCGGCTCGCGGCAGATCGGGGACCAGAACTACCATCTCGGGGCGCTCGTCTGGGCCGGGTTCGCCTTCGCCGTCGTCGGGCCACTCGTGCTGACGAACCTGCTCTGGTTTACCGCGATCGACCGCGTCGGGCCGTCTCGCGCGTCGCTGTTCGCGAACCTCCAGCCGTTCCTGGCGGCGATCATCGCCTTGCTCGTCCTCTCCGAGACGATCAGCGCGCTGCAGGCGGTCGGCGGCATCGCGCTCGCAGGCGGGATCGTGCTCGCACCGAGGGCTCGACCGCCCGCGCCGGACGCCGACTAACCTGCCGGGCATGGGGTCGCTACGCGAGCGGCTCGCCCGGACGCCGCCCGGTTACCAATTCACGATCGGCAGGATCCTCGCGATCTACGCGGGGCTCATGGTCGCGCTGTTTCTCGCTGCGCTCGACCAGACGATCGTCGCCACCGCGCTGCCGAGCATCGTCGGCGATCTCGGGGGCCTTGCCCAGTACTCGTGGGTCTTCACGGCCTACATGCTCGCCAGCACCGTGACGGTGCCGCTCTATGGGAAGCTCGGCGACGTCTACGGACGGAAGCCGTTGATCATGTTCGCGATCGTCGTCTTCGTCGCCGGCTCCGCTCTGTGCGGGATCGCCCAGAACATGACGCAGCTCGTGATCTTNCGCGGCGTCCAGGGAGTCGGCGCCGGAGGGTTGATCCCGCTCGCGATCGCCGTCGTCGGGGCGATCATCCCGCCGCGCGACCGCGGCCGCTACCAGGGACTGATCGGGGCCGTGTTCGGGGCCGCGTCGATCCTCGGGCCTGCGGTCGGCGGCTTCATCGTCGACAACACGACGTGGCGCTGGATCTTCTACGTCAACGTCCCGGTCGGCGCGGCTGCGCTCGGCGTCATCGCCGCGACGATGCCGCGGCGTGCGGCGCACGCTGACCGCTCGATCGACTGGGTCGGCGCGGCGCTGCTCGCGTTGAGCAGCACGTCGCTCCTGCTCGGGCTCGTCTGGGGGGGCCGCCAGTACCCGTGGTCGAGCGGCCACGTCGTCGGCTCGCTTGTCGCGGCGGTGATCGTGTTCGCGCTGTTCCTCGTGTACGAGCGGCGTGTGCCCGAGACGATCTTGCCGTTCGGCCTGATCAGGAATCGGATCGTTGCCGCGTCGCTCATCTGCATGACGCTCGTCGGCATGGCGATGTTCGGGACGATCTCGTACGTCCCACTGTTCGTGCAGGGCGTGATCGGGACCTCGGCGACCTCGTCCGGCGTCGTGCTCACACCGTTGATGCTCGGCGCTGTGACCGCGAGTTTCCTATCGGGGCAGTGGGTGTCGCGCAGCGGCCGGACGCGGCCGAACGCCCTCGTCGGCCCGATCGTCCTGACGGCGGGGCTCGTGCTGCTGTGGCGGATGAACGTCCACACGACGAACGGCCAGGCCGCACGCGACATGGTGCTGACCGGCATCGGGCTCGGCCTGATGATGCAGATCTTCGTGCTCGCGGTGCAGAACGCCGTCCCGCGGGCGGCGATCGGCTCGGCGACGGCGATGACGCAGTTTGCGCGCTCGATCGGCGGCACGCTCGGTGTCGCCTTGATGGGCGTCATCGTCAACCAGGGCCTTCCGTCCGGCGCGCAGAACGAGGTCGTCCACCGCCTGAGCGCGCCGGGCCGCGCTGCGCTGGCACACGCGCTGCGTCCGGCGTTCTTCGCCGCGATGCTGGTGTCGGCACTCGTGTTTCCGATCGCGTTCGCGGGCGTGAAGGACCTGCAGCTCCGCCGTCATGTCGACGAGCCGGTCGACGTGTCCGGCGCTGCGGCTGCCCCTCCGACGAGAGCCGAGTAAGCTTTGTTCATGGGGCAGCCTGCGGACTTCATGCCGCTCGACGGGTGGGACCACGTCGAGCTCTGGGTCGGCAATGCGAAGCAGGCGGCGTACTGGTACGAGCATGCGCTCGGCTTCCGCCGCACCGCGTACGCAGGCCCTGAGACCGGCGTCCGCGACCGTGCGTCATACGTGCTCGAGCAGGCCGACATCCGCCTGGTCGTCACGAGCGGATTGCGGCGCGACTCGGCCGTCGGTGAGTTCGCGTGCGGACACGGCGACGGCGTCAAGGACATCGCGCTGCGCGTACCGGACGCGCGTGAGGCGTATCGGCAGGCAGTGCAGCGGGGCGCACGCGGGATCGCGGAGCCGCAGTGGGCCGAGGACGAGTTCGGACGGGTCGAGCTCGCGTCGATCGCGGCCTACGGCGACGTCGTCCACACGTTCGTCGGTCGCAACGACTACGCCGGCGCGTATCTCCCTGGCTACCAACCCGTGCAGTCCCGGAACGGCGCGGATGCAGGCGTCGGCCTGCTCGCGATCGACCACTGCGTCGGCAACGTCGAGCTCGGCCGTATGGACTACTGGGTCGAGTTCTACGAGCGCGTGTTCGGCATGACGGAGATGCTCCACTTTTCCGACGACGACATCTCGACCGAGTACTCGGCGCTGATGTCGAAGGTGATGACGGACGGCGAGGGCAAGATCAAGTTCCCGATCAATGAGCCGGCCGAGGGGAAGCGCAAGAGCCAGATCGAGGAGTACCTCGAGTTCAACCACGGCCCGGGTGTCCAACACGTCGCGCTGGCGTCGAGCAACATCGTCGAGACGGTCGAGGCGCTGCAGCGTCGCGGCGTCCTGTTCCTGGCCACGCCGCACACGTACTACGAGGACGTTGCGGAGCGGGTCGGGGAGATCGACGAGGACTACGCCGACCTCCAGCGGCTCGGCATCCTCGCCGACCGCGACGACGACGGCTACCTGCTGCAGATCTTCACGAAGACCGCGCAAGACCGGCCGACGCTCTTCTTCGAGGTGATCGAGCGGCACGGCGCGCGCGGCTTCGGCGACGGGAATTTCAAGGCTCTCTTCGAAGCAATCGAACGGGAGCAGGCGCTGCGCGGAAATCTCTGATTTCCGCCCGGCCGTCCGCAGTCCGTTGCCAGCCACCAGTCTGGCCTCGCAGTCCGTCAGGGAACGTATGACCGACCTGTTGCGCGCGCCGGTGCGGCAGGCGTCGTCGCTCGAGGAAACCGGACATCGCCCCTGGCCGGTGCCGTCATCGTCATGGGTGATGGGCCAGACGTGGGACGACCTCCTGTTCGCGCACTGGCGCGTCGACGCGGACACGCTTCGGCGACACGTTCCAGACGAGCTCGAGCTCGAGCAGCACAGCGGCAGCGCGTGGATCGGCGTCACGCCGTTCTTCGTCACGGGCCTGCGCGCACGCGGGCTGCTGCCGCTCCCGCGCGTCTCGAGCTTCCGCGAGCTCAACGTCCGGACGTACGTGACGCACGGTGGGAAGCCGGGCATCTGGTTCTTCAGCCTCGATGCTTCCAGCCAGGTCGCGGTCGAAGCGGCACGGCGCTTCTACCGGCTGCCGTACTTCCGCGCCGAGATCGACGTCGAGCGTCGTGACGGCCGGATCGCGTACGAGTGCGCGCGGCACGAGGGAAAGGCCTTCAGCGCGACCTACGCGCCCGTCGGCGACGTCTCGCCCGCGGCCGCGGGATCGCTCGAGCATTTCCTCGCCGAGCGGTACTGCCTGTACGCGCGCGAGGGGGCGCGCCTGTACCGCGCCGACATCCACCACCGCCCGTGGCCGCTCCAGCAAGCCGAGGCCACGATCGACCTGAACTCCATGCCGCCCGACGGGATCCCACTCGACGGCGAGCCGGTCCTCCATTTCTCGCGTCGCCAGGACGTCGTCATCTGGCCGCTCCAGGAGGCCGGCGCGAGCGCCGCATAGGGGCGGCGCACGCCGCAAGACCCGTTCCGCGCCGGGATCTTCCTTGGTGAGAACCACGACGTGGGAGGAATCAACTGATGAAGCGTTTCGTCATCCTGACCGCGCTGGCGGCCGCGGCGCTCGTGCTCGCGGCAGCGGCCCTGGCAGACCCAGGCGACAAGGGCAAGGGCAAGAAGCAGGGGCACAACAGATTCACGTTCGCGCTCACGACCGAGGACAACGGCTGCCACGGCACTCCGTGGGCCAACGACAAGCTGACGCGCACGTACGTCGTCCACGCCAACGGGAATGGGACGTTTCGCGTGACGCGCCGCGACAAGGGCACGTTCACGACAATCGGCGGCGCGAGCCCCGGCTCGTGCCCGAACGACAAGCACCACGGCGCCACCGTCGCTGCCGGCGTGACCGGCAGGAGCAGCGGCTACCTCATAGGCACCGTCTCCGGCGGCACCTTCAACCCGAAGGCGACGTGTGCTGCCGCGTGCTTCACGTCGGACTTCATCACGGCATTCTTCGGCGCCGGTGCGACCTTCTCGTGCACGACGAACAGCACTGACTGCAAGTTCAACTACAACTACACCGCGCCCTCGCAGCAGCTGCGGTTCCGCCACTGGCAGGACCGCGGAAAGGGCGCCGGGACGATGTTGAAGGAAGTCTTCAGCGGCGACATCGCCAACTCGTAGCCGCTCGGCCGACCGGTCGCACAAGAGCCCGCTTCGGCGGGCTCTTCTGTTTCACTAGGCCCGTGAGCGCGCAGCGCCGGACGGCTCTCCTCTCCGTCGTCGCGGCGGCCGGGCTCGTGGCGCTCAAGCTCATTGCCGGGCTCGCGGCAAACAGCCTCGGGCTCGTCTCGGAGGCGGCTCATTCGGGCACCGACCTAATCGCGGCGCTCCTGACGTTCTTCGCGCTCGGCGTCGCTGTACGCCCGGCCGACGTCGGACATCAGTACGGCCACGGGAAGGCGGAGCACCTTTCTGCGCTCGCCGAGGCGGCGATCCTGGTTGCCGCGAGCCTGCTGATCGCGTGGCGCGCGATCACGCATCTCCTCGGCTCATCGCCGACGCGGGTCGAGGCGACGTGGTACGCGCTCATGGTCATCTGCATCGTGATCGTGGTCGACATCAGCCGGATGGTCGTGTCGTGGCGCGCGGCGCGTCGCTACAGGAGCGCGGCACTCGGTGCGAACGCTCTGCACTTCGCGAGCGACATGTTCGGCTCGTTCGCGGTCCTCACGGGGCTCCTGCTCGTGCGCGCCGGCTATCACCGCGCCGACTCGCTCGCAGCGCTCTTCGTCGCGGTCCTCGTTCTCGTCGCAGCAGCGCGGCTGATGGAACGCAACATCGACGTCCTCATGGACCGCGCGCCCGCCGACGCCGAGGAGGCTGCGCGCGTCGCGATTGCCGCCATCCAGCCCATGGTCGCGGTGCGGCGCCTGCGGATGCGCCAGGCCGGCGGCCGTCAGTTCGCGGACGTCGTGATCGGCGTCTCGCCGGGCGCGGCGGTCGGTCAGGGCCACGAGGCCGCCGACCGTGTCGAAGCTGCCGTGCACCAGGCCTTGCCGGGAAGCGACGTCGTCGTGCACGTCGAGCCGCAGGAGGACGAAGCCGCGATCCGCGAGCGTGCGCTTGCGGCGGCGCTCGGCGTGCCGCGCGTGCGGGAGGTGCACAACGTCACGGTGCTCGACGTGGCGGGGCGAACCGAGGTTTCGCTTCACCTGAAGCTGCCGGGTGAGGTCACGCTCGAGGATGCGCACGAGGTCGCGTCGGCGGTCGAGCGCGCGATCTGCGAGCGGGTTCCCGAGGTCGACGTCGTGCAGACGCATCTCGAGCCGCTCGCCGAGGCCGCCGCAGGACAGCGCGTCGACGACACCGATGCCGACGGGATCGCTCGCATCGTCCGCGAGACGACCGGCGCGGCACCGCGCGAGCTTCGCTTCCTCCACACCGACGAGGGCCTGCTCGCGTACGTCACGCTGACGCTCGCCCCCGGCACCGCGCTCGCAGACGCTCACGCGCGCGCAAGCGAGGTGGAGGAGCGAATCCGCCGCGCACGCCCCGACATCGCCGACGTGATCGTCCACACGGAGCCGTGATCGGGCCGGGAGGTATCCGGTGAAGCTCTGCATGTTCACGCCGCGCGAGCTGGCGCTCGAACGCGGCTGGCCCGGCGTGATCGAGGGCGACGCGGTCTACCAGCTCGCAGCGCAGACGCTTCAGGCGTTCTTCACCGGCGGTGGGACAGCGCGCCGGCATGCCGAGTATGCGCTCGCCGACGTCGATCTCCGCGCGCCGGTGCTGCAACCACCGGCCGTCCGCGACTTCTACGCGTTCGAGCAGCACGTGAAGACGGCGCGGGCGTTACGGAACCAGGAGGTNCCGCGCGAGTGGTACGAGATACCGGTGTTCTACTTCTCGAACCCGGCGGCGATCTACGGTCCCGACGACGACATCCCGTATCCCGGTGGATCGGCGGAGCTCGACTACGAGCTCGAGGTCGCGGCGGTGATCGGCGCCGACGGCACGATCGGCGGCTTCACCGTCATGAACGACTGGTCGGCGCGCGACCTGCAGCGCGCGGAGATGCGCGTCGGGCTCGGTCCGGCGAAGGGAAAGGACTTCGCCACGAGCCTCGGTCCCGTTGTCGTCACGCCGGACGAGTTCGACGGAAGCCGTGCGACGATGGTCGCGCGCGTCAACGGCGAGGAGCGCTCGCGCGGCGAGCTGCGCGACATGTACCACCCGTGGGAGGCGATCCTCGCCCATGCTGCGCGCGGCACGACGCTGCGGCCCGGCGACGTCCTCGGCTCCGGCACCGTCGGCACCGGCTGCATCCTCGAGCACGGCGACGGGCGCTGGCTGCAGCGCGGCGACGTCGTCGAGCTCGAGGTCGACGGGATCGGCGTACTGCGGAACCGGGTCGTCTAACGCGACGAGGCCGTCCGTTCGGCGGCGAGCCGCGCCCGCTCGTACGACAGGCGGAACAGCTCGATCACCTCGGCGACGTCGTCGGGCCCGCGCATCGGCTTCGTCACCCAGCCGGAATGGGGAAGAACGTGATGCGGCAGCGCCCGGCCCGTCTCGACGAGCATGTCGCGGATCGCCCGGTGGAAGGGCAGGTCGGCGAAGCGATCGCCGTGGACATGTCCGAGCTCGCGCTTCCCGTACCGGAACTCGACGCCGCCGAACCGATGCGGGTGCGCGGTCACGCCGTCCCAGCGGACGACTTCTCCACGGATCGTCTCGAGTGCGCTCATCGAACGGGAGAACGGCGACGTCCGGCACGATATGCCCGTGCGCGTTGCCGTGGTCGGGGCGGGGATCAACGGGCTCGCGGCCGCGCGGGCGCTCGCGCGGCGCGACCACGCGGTCACCGTCTACGAGCAGTTCGCGCTCGACCACACACGTGGCTCGAGCCACGGCGCGTCCCGCATCTTCCGGCTCTCGTACCCGGAGCTCGACTGGGTCCAGCTCGCGCAGCAGGCGCTGCCGCGGTGGCGCGAGCTCGAGGACGAGAGCGGCGAGCGGCTGCTCGAGCTGAACGGGATCATCGAATTCGTCCGCGGCCACGGCGAGGGATCGCAGCGCGCGTTGGAGCAGGCGGGCGCGACGATCGAGCTCCTCGATCAGGCGGAGGTCGTCGCGCGGTTCCCGATGGTGCGGCCGCCGGACGGCACGACCGCCGTCTTCCAGGCGGAGGCCGGCATCGTCCGTGCCGACAAGGCGCGTCGGGCGTTCGAGGCCGGCGCACGCGCGCACGGCGCCGAGGTTCGCACCGGCACCCGCGTCGCGAACCTCGACGACCTCGACGAGGACGTCGTCGTCGTCACCGCCGGCTCCTGGGCCAAGGACCTGCTCGCGCGCGCCGGCATCGATCTGCCGGTCGTGGCGACCTCCGAGACCGTGTCGTTCTTCCGGCTGGAGAGCGATCGCCCGGTGCCGTCGGTCGTCGACTTCAAGCCGGGAACACGCGGCCACGGCATGTACGCGCTCGCCGACCCGAAGCACGGCTTGAAGCTCGGCATCCATCAGTCGGGACGGCCGCTCGATCCCGACGACCCGCCGGGGCCGGACGCCGAGCTCGTCGAGTTGATGCGCGAGGCAGTCGCACGCTACTTCCCCACTGCCGATCCCGAACCGGCACAGGTGGACACGTGTCTCTACACCAACACCGACGACGAGCGGTTCATCCTCGAGCGTCACGGGCGCGTCGTGGTCGGCTCCGCGTGCAGCGGCCACGGGTTCAAGTTCGCGCCCGTCGTCGGCGAGCGGCTGGCCGATTTGGCCGACGCTATCCTCTAGCCGTGCCGTTCTACCAGCGACTCGGCGACGTCCCGCCCAAGCGGCACGTCCAGTTCCGCGACAACGGGACGCTCCTGACCGAGGAAGTGATGGGGATGGAGGGGTTCGTCGGGATGGAGTCGATCCTGTACCACCTCCAGTCGCCCTGCCGTGTCATGAAGCTCGGCGACTTCGAGGAGATCGAGCGCGACGAGTGGGTCCCCGACGCGCATGCGCACCGGTTGTTCAACACCTACGACGTCGATGCCGGCGGCGACGAGATCACCGGCAGACGCCTCCTGATGTGGAACAACGACGTCGAGATCTCGTTGTGCCGCCCGAACGAGAGCGCCGAGTACTACTTCCGCAACGGAGAGGGCGACGAGGTCGTCTTCGTCCACGAGGGAAGCGGGACGCTCGAGACGGTCTTCGGCGAGGTCCCGTACAAGGACGGCGACTACGTCGTCATCCCGCGCGGGACGACGTACCGCTTCCGTCCCGACGGAGACCAGCGCTATCTCGTCTTCGAGACGCCCGGCCGCATCGAGATCCCGAAGCGGTACCGCAACCAGTACGGCCAGTTGCTGGAAGGAGCGCCGTACTACCACCGCGACATGCATCCGCCGACGCAGCTGAACACGCACCGCGAGAAGGGCGAGTTCCCGGTGAAGGTGCGCGTGCGCGGCGGCTATCAGACGTACGTCCTCGACTACCACCCGTTCGACGTCGTGGGGTGGGACGGCTACCTCTATCCGTGGACGTTCTCGATCCACGACTTCGAGCCGATCACGGGGCGCATCCATCAGCCGCCGCCCTCGCACCAGACGTTCCAGGGTCAGAACTTCGTCATCTGCTCGTTCTGTCCGCGGATGCTCGACTTCGATCCGCGCGCGGTGCCGATCCCGTATCACCACTCGAACCTGCAGTCGGAGGAGATGATCTATTACGTCTCCGGGAACTTCGGGTCACGCAAGGGCGTCGACGTCGGCTCGATCACGCTCCACCCGTCGGGTCTTCCGCACGGGCCGCAGCCGGGGCTCGCGGAGAAATCGATCGGCGTTCGCGAGACGCACGAGCTCGCGGTGATGTGCGACACGTTCCATCCGCTGAGACTGACGAAGTTCGCGAAAGATCTGGACGACGGCAAATACGCGTACTCGTGGTACGAGAACGCGCAGAACGGCGACGGCGCAGACGCTGCAGTCGACGGCGACGCGACCGGTGCGGGTCTCACCTCGCACCTCTAGCGCGAAGCCGACCGTTACGCCTTGGAATGACCAGTCCGGACACCGCGACGCTGCACCGGCACGGCCGGCACGTCCACGACCATCCCCATGCGCATCCGCACCGGCATGTCCGCCGCATTCAGCGGTCACAGCCGCTCGAGGCAGCACATCATCAGCACCGTCATGAGCACGCTGACGACCACGGGCACTCGCATGGACTCATCGACCCGTCGATCGTTCGCTCGAGAGAAGGTGTCAAGACTGTCTCGATCAGCCTCGCGGTCCTCGCCCTCGCCGCCGGCGTGCAGCTGGCGATCTTCATCCTGTCGGACTCGGTCGCCCTTCTCGCCGACCTGATCCATAACGTGGGCGACGCGCTCACCGCTCTGCCGCTCGGAATCGCGTTCTTTCTCCGCTCTTTTCGGGGCGAGAAGCTCGCCGGGCTCGCAGTCGTCCTGGCCATCTTCATCTCGGCCTGCGTCGCGCTCTATGAATCGGTCCAGCGCTTGATCCACCCGCAGGACCTTTCGCATTTGTGGGCTCTCGCCGCAGCCGGTCTGGTGGGCTTCGTCGGCAATGAGGTCGCCGCCCAGGTGCGCCTGCGCGGAGGGAAGCGCTTGGCGAGCCCCGCCCTGATCGCAGACGGCAATCATGCCCGCGTCGACGGGTTCGTCTCCCTCGGGGTGATTGCGAGCGCAGTTTTCGTGTCGCTCGGCGTCCACGCCGGTGACCCGATCGTCGGGCTCGCAATCACAGTCGTCATCCTGCGGGTGACGTGGCAGTCCTGGCGGACGGTTTCGACGGCAGAACCTGGCGAGATGCTCGAATCCGAGGCCCGCTAGCTTCAGAGCCGCTCGAACGCGCTAGCCTGATTGCCGTGGGGTTCTGGAGATTGATCGGCTGGATCGCCCGTTCGCTCCTGGTGCAAGCCGCGGAGTGGGCCTCCGCGTCGGCAGGCTCGACACTGGCCGCCGATCGCGAACGCGAAGACGCTGCCGAGGATCTGCGAGAGCACTACGTCCGCGGATCCCTGACTCTCGACGAGTTCTCCCAGCGCGCCGGACGCGTCGTCCGCGCGCGCTCGCACCGCGAGCTTCGCGCGGCTCTGTCGGGTCTCTCCCGGGACGCGCGGCGCGGCGTGCCCGTCGCTTCGGATCCGCGCGAGTTGATCGCCCGAGGTCGATCGGCGGCGCACGCGGCGGTGCGGAGTGTGGCGCTCGTGCTGTTCACGGGCGCATACCTGGTGTTCAGCCTCGTCCTTGTGCTCGTCCTCGCGCTGACCCTGCTCCTGCACGGAGCCTCGGCCTCGGCGCTCCTTGCGTTTNTGCTCGTCTGGCTCTTCCCGACGTATCTGCTCTCACGGCTCTGGCGCGGGCGCGTCGTGACCTCCGGCAGGCGATAGCGCGAACCCGGACGCGCGCCCGACGCAGCAGCGAGGCGTTGACTCTGCTTCACCTGCGCCGTAGGCTGACTTCAGTTTTCCTTCGACGGGGTCTGAGGAGACGTGGATGCCGTCGAGCGCGCCCGAAGCCGTTGCCGAAGTCGACGTCGGCGAGCGCCTACGGAGCATCAGACGCCTCCGTCGCGCGACGCTGAGGACGATCGCCGAACGCGCGGGCGTCAGCGAGAGCTTCCTGAGCCAGGTCGAGCGCGGCAAGGCGAGCGCGAGCATCGGGTCGTTGCGGCGGATCGCGACCGCGCTCGGCGTCAGCGTCGCCGACCTCTTCGAACCGAGCGTGACGCCCGCGCCGCGTGTCCTGCGCCGTGACGAACGGCCGTCGCTCGCGTTCGGCATCCTCGGGCGCAAGCTGTTGCTGACGCCGCGGCCGTTGGACCACCTCGAAGTCTTCGTCGGCGAGCTCGACGTCGGCGGTTCGACCGGCGAGGAGGCGTATGCACACGGCGACTCCGAAGAGCTGTTCGTCGTCCTCGCCGGCAACGTGCAACTCGACCTCGGCGGGAGCGTGCACGACCTCGAGCACGGCGACAGCATCGAGTACCGCAGCTCGACCCCGCACCGTGTCGTGAACGTAGGCGTGGGACGTGCGGAGGTGATGTGGATCATCAGCCCACCGAGCTACTAGGGACGAGGTCACAAAACCGGGAGGGGAAGGAGAGGGATTCGTGCACGAGGGAGACGATGTGATGGAGCGGCGCCTGAGCCGCAACGATCTACTGAGGCTCGGCGCGGCCGCCGGCGCAGCGGGAGTGCTTGCCGGCCGCACGGGATTCGCGGACGCGGCGCGCGCGCAGCTGGCGAAGGAGTCAGGGCGGTTGCAGGTGCTCGACTGGGCCGGCTACGAGGTGAAGCCGCTGTGGACGCAGTACCTGGCGAAGTACCCGGGACAGAAGCCCAAGTTCACGTTCATGACGAACGAGGCAAACGCGCTGGCGAAGATGAGCGCCGGGTTCAAGCCCGACGTCGTCCGTCCGTACGTCGGCTACGTGCAGGACTTCGCGCAGAGCGGCTTCGTCCAGCCGTGGACGCCGTCGCTGATCCCGAACCTCAAGCAGCTGAACCCGGCGATGGTGAAGGCGGGCCAGTACAAGGGAAAGCAGTGGGGCATCCCGGAGGACTGGGGCTTCGACGCGATCCTCTACCGCACCGACAAGGTGACTCCGAAGGCGCGTTCGTGGAGCCTGCTCTTCGACGATCGCTACAAGGGCAAGATCGCGTGGTTCGACGATCTGAACCAACTCGTGTGGGCCGGGTACTACCTCGGGTTCAAGAAGCCGTACGACCAGTCCGACGCCGAGCTCAAGCGCTCGCAGCAACTGCTGAAGTCGAAGAAGAAGCTCGTGCGGATGTTCTGGTCGTCCGAGACGGACATGCAGAGCGCGTTCGCGTCGGGGGACATCTGGATCGCGTATGCATGGCCGGCCGACTGGGCGGCGATGCGGGCGAAGAAACTGAAGGTCGCCTACATGTACCCGAAGGAGGGTGCGCTTTCCTGGATCGGGATGCTCATGCTCGGCAAGGGAACGTCACGCTCGGCGCACGCGCACGCGTTCGCGAATGCATGGAGCTCGCGCCAGGCCGGCTCGTGGCTCGAGGACAACTACGGCTACGGCCACTCCAACACGCATGCGCGTCCGAAGTCGAAGGACCTTCTGACGGCGCTCAAGCTGACGGATCCACACGCCGTGTCGGAGCCGCGTGCGCACATCGATCGCCACGTTCCGCGACGCGCCGTGTACGCGCGGTTGTGGGAAGAGGTGAAGGCGTCGTGACGGCGACGCATTGAGATCGCGATGAGCGCCGAAGCGCCGGCCGCCGAAGCCACGCCACGCGGCCGGCGCACACGCTCGCGGATCGACCTGACCACGCCCGGGCTCCTCGGCCTGCCGGTCGCATGCCTGCTCGTGTTCTTCCTGTGCCCGATCGCGATCGTCGGCGCGTACAGCGTCGACGCGCTCCACGGCCCGTCGCTGTTCGGCGAAGCGCACAAGCTCACGCTCGCCGGGTGGCACGCGCTCTTCCACGACGGCGTCTACCTGCGGCTGTTCTGGAAGTCCGTCAAGACGTCGCTGATCGTGTCGGTCATCGTCGTCGCCCTCGCGTATCCGGTCGCGTACTACCTGGCGCTCTCCGGCACGAAGCGGAAGTACGTGCTGCTACTGGTCCTGATCGCTCCGTTCCTGACGAGCTACCTGCTCCGCGTCCTCGCTTGGAAGGTGATCCTCGGCAACCGCGGCGTGCTGAACACGTTCCTCTTCTGGACCGGCGTGAGGTCGCCGGATCACCCCTTGTCGCAGCTGCTGTACAGCCGCTTCGCCGTCATCCTCGTCCTGGCGTACATCTGGATCCCGTTCGTCGCGCTGCCGATCTTCGTGTCGCTCGACAGTCTCGACCGGCGCCTGCTCGAAGCGGCCGGCGACCTGGGGGCGAGCCGGTGGCAGGCGTTCGTGCGGGTGACGCTGCCGCTCAGCATGCCCGGCGTCGTCGCCGCGTTCCTGTTCGTCTTCATCCCGACGGTCGGCGAGTTCGTGACACCGTCCCTCGTGGGCGGGACGTCGGGCTACCTGTACGGGAACCAGATCGCCGACCTGTTCTCGACCGGATACCCGGACTGGCAGACGGGATCCGTGCTCGCGTTGTTCCTGCTCGGCGTCGTCGCGCTGCTGACGATTGCGCTGACGCGATTTCTCCGGCTCGGCGAGGCGGCCGCTCGCTGATGGACGCCGCGCTGTCGAAGAACGGGCGGCGAGCGCTGCGCGTCCTGTTCGGATCGCTCGTCGTGTTCCTCTACGCGCCGATCGCGATCCTGCTGATCTTCTCGTTCAACGATTCGCAACTGCCGTCGTTCCCGCTCAGCGGCTTCACGCTTCGCTGGTACCACCAGTTCCTGACGAACCCGGACCTGCGCGGCGCGCTCGAGACGAGCGCGCTCATCGCTGCGTGCTCGAGCGTCGCTGCNGTCGCGCTCGGCGTGCTCGCCTCGCTCGCGCTCGTCCGCCGGCGCTTCGGCGGCAAAGGTGCGTTGTCGGCGCTCCTCCTGAGCCCGCTCGTGATCCCGTACGTCGTGTTCGGGATCTCCTTGCTCCTGTTCTTCCACGCGGTCGGGATTCCGAGGTCGATCGTCACCGTCGTCATCGGCCACGTGGTGATCAGCTTGCCCTACACGATCCTCGTGATCGTGCCGCGCCTCAGCCAGATCGACGCGACGCTCGAGGAAGCAGCCGCCGATCTCGGCGCGAACCGGCTCCAGACGTTCCGCTGGATCGTTCTTCCGTTGATCATGCCGGCGGTCGTCTCCGCGCTCCTGATCGCCTTCACGACGTCGTTCGACGAGTACGCCGTCGCGTCGTTCGTCGTCGGCACGCGCGTCACCTTTCCGATCTACCTCTACGGCGCGCTCCGCTTCCCGAGCCGGCTGCCGCAGGTGATCGCGGTCGCCGTCGTCGTGATGATCGTGTCGCTGGTCGTCGTCGTCGGCGCCGAGATCGGCCGGCGCGCAGCCGAGCGCCGTCTCGGCGCGGCCGAGACCTAAGTCGCTCGCGGTGCGGCGAGGAGCTCGTCGGTCTTCGCGGCCATGATGAAGTCGTTGCGATGGAGGCCGCGGATCTTGTGCGTCCACCACTCGACGGTGACACGGCCCCACTCGGTCAGCAGCGCCGGATGATGGCCCTCCTTCTCCGCGGCGGCGCCGACGCGTTCGGTGAACGCGAGCGCCTGCGCGAAGTCGTCGAACGCAAACACGCGGCGGAGCCGCGGCACGCCGTCGACGTCGACGAGCTGCCACTCCGGAATCTGCGGCTTCAGCTCGCGC
>C688J18823_10000988_pt1 | contig 17267 bp, 17 predicted proteins | sample HopSoiMetagenom1_FD_18823 | JGI IMG/M metagenome (IMG submission 18823) | reverse complement strand
CGGCGGGCGCGTCACCTTAGCGGTGCAGGAGGAGGCGGGCGGCGAGGCCGTGCTGCAAGTGGACGACACCGGTCCCGGTATTCCCGCGCAGGAGCGCGATCGGGTGCTCGACCGCTTTTACCGCGTGCCGGGGTCGAGCGCCGAGGGCAGCGGACTGGGCCTTGCGATCGTGCGCCAGGTCGCACAGGCACACGGCGCACACCTGTCGTTCGGCGACGCCGATGGCGGACGCGGCTTGCGCGTGCGCGTGTGCTTTCCGCGCGTGGGAACCTAAAGAGGCATGGTTCTTCTGGAGTGGGAGCGGCGACGCTAACCGCGCCGCCCGGAGGCTTGCCGCCAAAAGGTGGGCCTGTAAGTTGCTGTAAGCACCGCCGTGAACCTCTCGCTGCGACCCGAGCACCTGAAGCGCTACAAAGACTTCGCGATGCTCCTGTTCCGCTACGGACGCCGGGACCTCGTCGCGCGCGCCGGATTGACCGAGCTCCTGCCGCAGGAGGTGGACGACGACGACGAGGCGCAGATCCCGCAGGCGCGCGAGCTCGCGAAGGACGTCGAGAAGCTCGGACCGACGTACATCAAGCTCGCCCAGCTTCTCTCCACGCGCCCGGACATCATCCCGCAGGCGTACTGCGAGGCGCTCGCGCGGCTGCAGGACGACGTCGCGCCCTTTCCATTCGCCGAGGTCGAGAAGATCCTCAACGAGGACCTCGACGTGCGGCTCTCGCGCGCGTTCGCGCGCATCGATCCGAAGCCGATCGCCGCGGCCTCCATCGCGCAGGTGCATTACGCGGAGCTGCGCGACGGCCGCGCGGTGGCGCTCAAGATCCAGCGCCCGGGAATCCGCGAGATCGTGCTCGACGACCTGGAAGCGCTCGGCGAGATGGCGGGCTTCATCGACTCGCACACCGAGTTCGGCCGGCGCTTCGGCATCGTGCCGCTGTTCGACGAATTCCGGCGCTCGCTTTTACGCGAGCTCGATTTCCGCCAGGAGGCGCTGCACCTCGTCACCATCGGCAACAATCTCAAGGACATCCCGGAGATCGTGATTCCGCGACCGATGATGAACTACACGAGCTCGCGCGTGCTGGCGATGGAGTTCATCCCGGGCACCAAGGTCACGGCGCTGTCGCCGCTCGCGCGCCTCGAGCTCGACGGCGACCATTTGGCGGACGCGCTCTTCCGCGCCTATCTGAAACAGATGCTCCACGACGGCATCTTCCACGCCGACCCGCACCCGGGGAACGTGTTCCTGGTCGATGGCAAGATCGCGCTCATCGACCTTGGCATGGTGGCGCGCGTGCGGCCCGCGCTGCAGGACCGGCTGCTGCAGCTCCTGCTCTGCGTCGCCGAGAACCGGCCCGACGAGGCGGTGAAGATCCTCTTGATGCTCGCCGAGGAGCGCGAGGATTCGGACACCGCGTCCTTCCGGCGCGCGGTCGCCGACATCATCGGCCAGCACCAGGAGCTCGCCATGCACCGGCCGCAGGTCGGCCGCGCGGTGTTGATGCTCCTCAAGGTCGCGGCGGAAAACGGCATCCGCCTGCCCCCTGAGCTCGCGATGATCGGCAAGACGCTGCTCAATCTCGACGAGATCGGGCTCACGCTCGCGCCGCGCTTCGATACCAACGCCGCCATCCGCCGCCACGCGGCGAACATCACGCGCGACCAGATGATGCGCGACGTCTCGATCGGCTCGGTCTTCACCACCGCGGTCGAGCTGAAGAACTTCGTGCAGAACCTGCCGGGGCGCGTCAACCGCATCCTCGACCGGCTCGCGAACAACGAGCTCGAGATGAAGGTCGACGCGATCGACGAGGTGCGGCTGATGGAGGGCATGCAGAAGGTGGCGAACCGCATCGCCACCGGCCTCGTCCTCGCTTCCTTGATCATCGGCGCCGCGCTGATGATGCGCGTCGAGACAAGCTTCCGCATCGCCGGCTATCCGGGCCTTGCGATCCTGCTCTTCCTCGCCGCCGCCATCTGCGGCGCGGGCCTCGTCATCTCCATCCTGGTCAACGACATCCGCGCCAAGCGAAGACGCCGCACCTTCACCGGCCTGCACTAATTCCGTACGACGTACGTAATTATTCTGTCAGCTCGAGAGCGAACGCCTGGTCGCAGCGGCAAGCAAGGTGTTCGCGCTGATACGGCTGGAAGCCCGCGCTGCGATAAAGCGCGATCGCTTCCTTGAGCTGCGAGGCCGTTTCCAGCACTACGCGGCGATAGCCGCGCGCCTTTGCCTCACGCAGCAGTTCCTGGAGCAGGCGCCGACCGAAACCTTTGCCCCGCGCGCCCGGCAGGAAGTACATCTTGCGGATTTCTGCTTCGCCGTCCCCCAGCGGATATAGGCCGCCGCAACCTACGACTGTGGCCGTTTCATCAACGAGGACGCGGAAGGCCCCGCCGCGGTCCAGATAATTGCCCTTGATGTCCTGCAGATCGGCGTCCGTGTCCACGGGATCGGCGCGCAGCCGGTATTCCTCCAGCACAGCTTCCACGAGGCCGCGGATGGCGGCGTCATCGGAAGGCCGAATGTCTCGCAGCTGAAGCGACATGGCCGCGAGCCTACGCCGCTACCTCGAGCTGTCAACAGAATTACGTACCGGGTACGGAATTAAAGCGGGATGGCGAGGAGGGTGTCGAAGCGCCGGCTGTCGCAGATGACGAGGCGCTCTTCGTAGCGCATCTCGGGGATGGAGATGCGATCGACGTAGCGGCCGCTCGCGAAGAGCATGGTCTCGCCGTTCTCCATGATGCGCACGACGAGGAAGTTGGCGATCGACTTGACGCTCGACGGCGTTTCTTCCTCGACGAGGACGCCGGAAAACAGGTGCCGGTAGCGTTGCGGCTCGTAGATGTTCGCGTGCCGCAGCGACGCGATGCGATCGCGCAGCATCGCCTGGCCTTCGCAGTAGATCACCGGCAGCGGCAAGCCGCGCGATTCATTCTCCGCCGTCGTCACGCGATAGCGCCCATCGACGGTGAAGAAGTTCGGCCACTGCTCGAGCTCGTCGCTGTCCAGCGCATGGGAGTAGCGCGCGTGCAGTCTCTCGACGGCGAGCTGGAGGGCGACGTCGAGATCGGGTCCTGACCCCGAATTCATACGGACATGTAGCTGCGCCAGGCTTTCCATAGGCCGCGCACCGCCGTCTCGGTGATGCGCGAGTCGCCCGAGCCGATGACGTTGCCGCCCATCTCGATCACGGAGGCGCGATCGGGCGAGGCGGCGACGCCGCGCTGCACGAAGCCGGTGGCGGCGCCGTCTTCCATCGAGATATAGCCGGCGGGGCCGACGAGGTTCGCCTGCAGGAGGCGCCGGCGCAGCATCGCCTCGTCGTCGTCGGCGAAGCCGAAGAGCGTCCAGTGGAGCTCCGTGCGGTCGATGCCTTTCGGCACCACCTGGCGCGCGGCGAGCGAGTTGCGGATCTGGTGCAGGACGAAGCCGGGGAAGAGGGAGAGGATCTGGATCGACACGGCATCGCCGAGCTCGTCCACCTGCTCGAGGAGCTCGGGCGCTTCCAGGCGAAAGTCGTGCGCGCCGCCCGCGGAGCGCATGCCGCCTTTCTCGTAGGCGTCGCCCTTGTCCTCGACCATCTCGGTGTAAGTGCAGTGGTGGGCGCCGCTCGACGAGACGAACACGCCGCCTTTCTGCGTCAGCCGGTTGATGCGAAAGCGCGTGAAGAAAAGGTGCAGCAGGCTCGCATGGTACGTGTCCTTCACGTTGTCCATATAGAGCTTCCAGTTGTTCGGCAGTACCTGCGTGTACGAGCCGAGCACGCGCAGCGGCTTGATCAGCACGCGCTTCAGGCGCGGCATGACTTCCGGGCCGATGTATTCCTCGAGCGTCGGTGCGGTTTCGCTCAATGTGCCGAACACCAGTCCATTGAGGGAGGAGACGCGGAATTTCTTCGGGGCCTGCGACTCGGGATGCGCGCCTTCGGGCATGCCGCCCTTGCCGCCGATGCCTTTGCGGAAGGCCACGTTGGTGAGGTTGCCGGCGTGGTCGTAGGTCCAGTTGTGATAGATGCAATTGAAGCGCTCGACGCGGCCGCGCGCCTGCATGCAGATCAGCGCGCCGCGATGCGCGCAGCGGTTCTCGAAAGCATGCAGCGCGCCCTGCGGGTCGCGCGAGACGACGACCGGCATCTCGCCGACGAACGTGGTGACGAAGCTGCCCGGATCGGGCAGCTCGGCTTCGAGGCAGAGGTAGCTCCACGTCGGGCCGTGGAAGATGCGGCGCTGCTCTTCGCGATAGATGTCCTCGTCCTGGTAGACCCAGTAAGGAACGCGTGTTGCGCCTTCGGCGGGCCAGGAACGATCGAGCATCGGCTCATTATAATGACGCGCCCGATGCGGTTCCTCGCGCTCCTTCTCGTCAGTTTCGCTCTCGTGGGGGAAATGAGGGCGCAGGAGTGGCCGGTCAGGCCCGTGCGCATCATCGTGCCGTTTCCCCCGGGCGGCGCCGCCGACGCGATGCCGCGCATGGTGGCGGAGAAGCTGGCGGAGAAGTGGAAGCAGCCCTTCGTGATCGAGCACCGCGTCGGCGCGAGCGGCAGCGTCGGCGCCGAGCTCGTGTCGCGCGCCGAGCCGGATGGCTACACGCTGCTTGCCACGCCGCCGGCGCCGCTCGTCATCAACCCGTACCTCTATCTCAGGCTCGGCTACGACCCGGCGCAATTCGTGCCGGTGAGCGTGATCGGCTCCATTCCGAGCGTGATGCTCGTGAACCCAAAAGTGGAGGCGAACACGGTGCGCGAGTTCGTCGAATACGCGCGCGCAAACCCGGGGAAGCTGAACTATGCCTCGCAGGGCACGACGACGGTCTCGTTCCTGACTACCGAGATGTTCCTTGCCGCCGCCGGCGTCAAAGTCACGCACATTCCGTACAAGGGCACGGGGCCCGCGCTCGCGGCGACCCTCGCCGGCGAGACGGAGCTTTTCTTCGACAACCTGGGCGCGTCGCTCGCGCAGGTGCGCGCCGGGCGCCTGAAGGCGCTTGCGGTGTGCGGCGAGCGCCGCCACCCGGCGCTGCCCGACGTGCCGGCGATGGCGGAGATCTATCCGGGCTTCGTCTCGGTCGCCTGGTTCGGCGTGCTCGCGCCGCCGCGCACGTCGCCGGCCATTGCCGAGAAGCTTGCAGCGGGCATTGCCGAGGCGCTGAAAGACCCGCTGGTGCGCAAACGCCTCGCCGCCCTTTCGGCTGAGCCGATCGGCATGGGCCCAGCGCAATTCGCGAAATTTATGCAGGAGGAAGCGGGGCGCTGGCGCGAAGCCATCCGCTTCGCGGGCGTCAAGCCGGAGTAGGTCCAAGCAAGACAATGAAGGGCAGCTTTGCTAGCTTGCCAACATGAAAAGAAAGCTAGCCGTCCTTCTCGCGCTTCTGCTGTCCGCTGCCGCGCACGCCCAGACTCCCTTTCCGCCGCAGGAGCCGCCGGCATACACCGGCACATACGCGGGAATCCTCTTTGGCCGCTCGGAGGCGAAAACCGGCTGCATCGGCATCATCAGCGGCGGCGGGCGTACCTGCGACGCGACCGATACGGCGTTCGGGCTCTTCGGCGGCCTGCAGATGCACCGCAATTACGGCGCCGAAATCGGCTACGTGAATCTCGGCAAGGTGCGCGCGAACTCGAACGGGCCGGCGACGGCGTCGAGCCAGAACGTCTCCAACAGCCTCTGGGAGGCCGCGGCGGTCGGCTTTCTCCCGCTGCACCAGATCCTGCCGCTCGAGCGCGGGCTCTCCGCCTTTGCACGCGTCGGCGCCTATCGCGCCACCCTCACGACGAGCGAGCCCGGCGTTGCCGACCACAGCAACTTCGGCTTCGCCTACGGTGCCGGGCTGCAAATGGACTTCGGCCGCAAGATCGGCCTGCGCGCGCAATGGCAGCGCTACAAGAACGTGGGCGGCGGCGAGTACCTGCAGCAGAATTACGACGTGCTGGGATTGAGCGCCTTGTACCGCTTCCAGTGAAGCCCAAAGTCGCGATCGCGACGGGCGATCCGGCGGGCATTGGGCCTGAAGTCTCCATCAAGGCGGCGCGCGATGCGCGCGTGCGCGAAATCTGCGAGCCCGTGCTCTTCGGCAGCCGCGAGGTACTGGCGATGCACGGCGCGGTCGACGGGCTCGCCGTCGTGGAGGTCGTCCAACAGCGCCCGAAGATCGGCACCATAGCGCCGGAGCATGGCCGGGCCGCGCTCGCGTCTGCCGAGCAGGCGATCCGCGCCGCGATGAGCGGCGAGTACGCGGCCGTGATTGGGGCACCGCACACCGAGGCGGCGATCCACGCCGCCGGCATCGCGTTCGACGGCTACCCGTCGTTCGTCGCGCGCGTCACCGGATGCGCGCCGGACGACGCCATCCTGATGTTGTGCCTGAATCACGACGCCCGCGAAGTGCGCATCGCGCACGTCACGCTGCACACGAGCGTCGCACACGCGCTGCGATTGATTACGAGCGAGAGAGTGCTGCACGCGCTGCGCGCCGTGCACACTTACCTGCAAGGCGGACGCATCGCCATGAGCGGCGTAAATCCGCATGCGGGTGAGGGCGGCGCGTTCGGACGCGAGGAAATCGAGCTGATCGGGCCTGCAATCGAGGCGGCGCGGCGCGAAGGCATTGCGATCGATGGTCCGTTTGGCGCAGACACGCTCTTCCAGCGCGCAGAGTACGACGCCTATCTCGTCATGCTGCACGACCAGGGGCATGTGGCGGCGAAGCTGCTCGCGCCGCATGGCGTGGCCGCCATCACGATCGGCACGCCGGTGCTTTTTTCATCGGTCGGCCACGGCTCCGCGCTCGACATCGCGGGTCAGGGTAAGGCGAACCCCGACGCGGTGATAGAAGCGATTACACGGTTAGTCGGTCGTCGACGTCGCGGCCCCGCGACCTGAAATCTCCAGCGCGAACAGCGCACTAAGTTTTTCGAGGCACAAGTGCGGCGCGCCAGCGCGACGCTTTTACGCGCATTGCTTAGCCGCTGCATCCGTTAAACCACCGCAGCGCAAGCGTTTTCTGCGCTGGTACGCGGCTTGCAAGGAGTCTGCACCGATAACGAGACACCACTTGCCCGATGAATGCCCGCCTGCGCCGCCAGCGGAATGAGTTTTTGGTCTTCCTCGCTGGCAGCTACGTAACCCTGATGTGTGCGCTGCCGATCGTGGCGGGCAATCTCGCGCTCATGCAACGCGTGCGCGTCGACGCGTCGCTCGAAAGCCTCACCTTCGAGCAGCTCGACCGCAACGGCGACGGCTACGTCGATCGCCGTGAAGCGGGCGAATTCGCCGGCCTCGATGCGGTGTTCGCCCAGGCGGACCGGCGATCCGACGGACGCCTCGACAAGGTCGAGTTCGCCCGTGCGCTCGGCATGATGACGGATCGGGCGCGCCGGTGAACGTGTCCTTCGGCCTGGTGAAGACCGCCGCCGACGACGCCGCTGACGCGCTGCTCGCACGCGAGGCCCGCTGGCTGCACGAGCTCGAGGAAGTGCGCGAGCTCGAGCACCAGGTGCCGCGCCTCCTGGAAGAGGGCACCAACCAGGCCGGCCGCCGCTACATCGTCATCAGCATGTATCCCGCCCGCGGCGAGACGCGCGCCTTTACCACCGATCACGCGCGCTTCCTGGCGAGCCTCGGCAAGGCGCGCTTTCGCGCCACCGATTTCGACGTCACGGAGACGAGCGTCTGGCTGCAGCGCTCGCTCGTCGAGGCGAGCGCCTTCGTGCCGGCGCCGGTGATGCAAACGCTGCACGACTGCTACGACCTCTGCGAGACCGCGCTCCTTTACTGGACCGGGCCCTACGTGCTTTCGCAGGGAGATTTCGCCCCGTGGCACATCCGCAACCTCGGCTCGCAGCTCTTCGTGACCGACTGGGGCCAGGCGCGCGCCGACGCGAGTCCGCTCGACGATGTGCTGCATTACCTGATGATCCAGCGCGCGCTCTTCGCCCGCCCGGTGACCGTGCCGGTGCTGCGCCAGGCGATGCGCCGCGCCGCCGACTTCGCGCTGCAGGCCTATCCCGAGTGGTCATGGCGCCCGCCGGTGATCGGCGCGCTCACGCTCGTGTACCTGCTCGGCGTGGTGCTGCAACGCTCGCTCGCCACGCAGCGTTTCGATCGCTGCGATCGCGTGCTCGGACCCTATTGGAAGTTGCTGCAAAAAAGATCGGCTTGGATGCCGATCTAACGACAAAGAAAAGGACGAAAGACCATGAGTGCCGCCGCTACCGCCGCTGGATACCTTTACGCTTCGGGCCGCCTGCGCGGGCGCGAGAAGCGCGAGGACCAGGACAAGCCCGAAGCCCCGCAGCACGAGCACAAGCCGGCAAGACCAAGGATCGAGCGTGCGCGCATCGAGCAGCCGGTCCGGGTTGCGGCTCTGCCGGCAGCAGAAGACACGCGGCCGCGGCGGGTGCCGACGATTCAGTACCGCACGCGCCGCTGGAAGCCTGAACAGCAGCATGAGGAATAACGCCCGCGGCGGCGGCATCTACGTCGGGCCGCTCACCGCGGAAGCCGGCGTCGGTACGCTGATCGAGGCGCTCGATCTTTTCCCGGGCGCTCGCATCGAGGTGATCGGCAGCGGACCCGAGGGTGTGCGCCTCGCCCAGCATCCGCAGGTGCGCCTCGCCGGCAACCTGAAGGGCGACGAGCTGCAGGCGCGGCTCGAAGCCGCCGCCTACCTGGTCGTGCCCGCACATGATCCTGTAGCGCGCCAGGTCGTCGAGGCGTTCGCCAACGGCACGGCCGTGATCGCAAGCCGCACCGGCGCGGCGGCCGAGCTGATCGAGCCCGGCCGCAACGGGCTTCTCTTCGAGCCGGGCTCGGCGCGCGACCTCGCGCGGCGCCTCGCCTGGGCGGAGGCTTTTCCGGAGCGCATGCGGCAGATGGGCGAATGCGCCCGAGCGGACTATCAGGCGCGATTTATCGCCGCCTTCAGCTATCGGACACTCTTCGGCGAGCGACGCCGCAGCGCGCGGCTGCAGACCTAACCGGTAGGGAAACACGATGATTGAGCTCGGCGTCACGCCGACCATGATCCAGCCCGTCATTCTTTGCGGGGGATCGGGCACCCGCCTTTGGCCGCTCTCTCGGGAGCATCATCCGAAGCCGCTGCACGCGCTGAATGGCGAGCACACGCTGCTTCAGGACACCGCCGCGCGCTGCCGCGGCGTCGCCGCCATCGGCGAGCCGCTGGTGATCTGCAACGAGGCGCACCGCTTCATGGTGCACGCCCAGCTCGCACGGCTCGGGGCGCACCCGAAGGCGATCCTGCTCGAGCCCATCGGCCGCGGCACGGCGCCCGCGCTGACGCTGGCCGCCGTGCACGCGGTGACCTCCGACGATCCGGTGCTGCTCGCGATGCCGTCGGATCACGTCATCACCGATGCCAAGGCTTTCCGCGACGCGGTAGAGAAGGGCACCACACTCGCCAAGCAGGGCCTGGTGGTGGCTTTCGGCGTGCCGCCGACCGCGCCGGAAACCGGCTATGGCTACATCCGGGTCGGCAAGAATCTGGCGGACGGGTCCGCCGCGAACATCGAGGCGTTCGTCGAGAAGCCGGACGCCGCCACCGCGCTCGAATACTTCAGCTCCGGACGTTTCCTCTGGAATAGCGGCATCTTCGCGGTGCGCGCCTCTGTGTGGCTCGACGCCATCTCGGCTTTCCGCAAGGACATCTTCGCGGCCTGCGAGCGCGCCTATCGGCAAGGCAAGCGCGACGGCGCGTTCCTGCGCATCGACAAGGGCGCCTTCGGCGAATGCCCGTCCGACTCCATCGACTACGCCGTGATGGAGCGCATCACGGAGGAAGTCGGCCCGACGCAGGCCGTGGTCGTTCCGCTCGCCGCCGGGTGGTCCGACGTCGGCGCGTGGGACGCGCTGTGGGCGATCGAGAAAAAAGACGCCGCCGGCAACGCGACGCACGGCGACGTGCATCTTGCCGACACGAAGAATGCATTGGTGCTCGCGCAGCATCGCATGGTGGCGTGCGTAGGCATGGAAGACGTCGTGGTCGTCGAGACGCCGGATGCGGTGATGGTGGCGAAGAAGGACAAGGCGCAATCCGTTGGCAAGCTCGTCTCGCAGCTCAAGGCCGCCGGCCGCGGCGAGACGCTCGTCCATCGCAAGGTGTACCGCCCCTGGGGCAGCTACGACTCGATCGAGAATGGCGAGCGCTTCCAGGTGAAGCGCATCGTGGTCGAGCCGGGCGCCTCGCTATCGCTGCAGATGCACTACCACCGCGCCGAGCACTGGATCGTCGTGCGCGGCACCGCGCGCGTCACGTGCGGCGAGAAGACATTCCTCCTCAGCGAGAACGAGTCGACCTACATCCCCATCGGCACCAAGCACCGCCTCGAGAACCCCGGCAAGGTGCCGCTCGAGATCATCGAAGTGCAGTCCGGCGCGTATCTCGGCGAGGACGACATCGTGCGCTTCGAAGACGTCTACGGCCGTTAACGGCTAAAAGGGGTCAGAGCAATTTACTTGTAACTACTAACGCTCGTAGTAGTTACAGGAAAATTGCTCTGACCCCTTTTTCTTGAATCCGCCTAGAAGATGTAGCGCAGGTTCGCCATGTAGGCGTTGTAGTGGTAGTTGCGGCCGAGCTGGTTGGATTCGCGGTCGCCTTGCTCCCAAGCTGTCGTGATGTGCACGTGGCGGGTGTATTCCCAGTAGGCGCCGAGGCGGAAGGCCTTGACGATCTCCTCGCGCAGCGGCTCGCCGGTGGTGAGCGTGAACGCATCGGCGGCGTAGTTGAGGTGCTGGTTGATGAAGCGCGCGGTGAGGTTGGTCTTCGCGGTGATCGCCCAGCCCGGGCCGAACGAAATGCCTTTCACCACCACGTGCGAGGCGCCCACGTCGATGATCGAGGAGACGTGCTTCGACGCCTCGAAATCCATGTAGACCTTGGCGAGCGGCGCCCAATGCAGGGCCGCGCGGTAGGTCGGGCCGTTGAAGTCGCGGTCGGTGAGCTCCGTATAGGTGCGATGCGAGTGGCCGTAGTTGCCGGCGAAGCGCAGGGTCGGGCTGATCAGCCAGGTGCCGACGATCGCGACGTCCGTCTGCTGGAAATCGTTGTTGCCGAGGACACCCGCGGCGTCGACGAGCGCGTTGACCGGCGCATTGCCGCGCGCCTGGCGCACTTCCAGCCCGATCATGTTGCCCAGATCCGTGATCCAGTCGACGCCCGCGGTGGCCGTTACCGTCTGCGTATTGGAGAGGTCGCGCGAAGGCCGGTGGTAGCCGGCCCAGTCGGCGCCGCCGCGCAGGCCAAGATGGGGGCCGATGGCCCAGCGGCCGTTTGCGAACAGCCGGTTCTCCGTGATCGGGTCGTACTGCGCGCGCTGGATTTCGGAGAGGCTCGCCTGCCAGCGCCGGCTCGAGGCACCGATCGCGCCGGCGAGGCTGTTGCCGAGCTCCCAGCGCCACTCCCCCAACGCGGAGTAGCCGACGTTGTCGAGATCGCTGAACTTGTTGTAGACGTAGCCGTCCACGCGCCCGAGCAGATGCAGGCCCTGGCGACCGACGATGCGTCCGTCCCAGCGGCCGCCGACGCTCGCGCGACTCAGCACTTCGCTGTTGTCGCCTGTCGTGCGGCGCAGGATGTTGGTGTCGTAGTCCATGCCGAACGAGGCCCACAGCTCGTACGGTGGAATCGGGTCGGGGGTGTAGGCGTAGAACTGCCCCGCCGACGATGGCAGCAGCGTGTCGACGGCGTCGAACTGCTGGGCAAGGGCTGCGAGGGGGCTTAGCAGCAGCAACACCCCCGCCATGCGTGCAAGGCGAGACATCGTGACGCAGGCCTTTCTGAAGATTCTTTGCGGCGATTCTAGGGACCCGCATATGACGCGTAAGTGTGTCGCCGGGTGGCAACAGGACTATCCCGTGTAATCGTCCTCACCCACGTAAAGTCTTTGATTTAAAAGAGTGGCATGAGCATTGCTCTTGCATTGCCCCCTGGATGAAAGCGTTCGACCTGCGCCTCGGGTTGTGGGTGCTCGGGCTCGCGCTCGGCGCGGCGCTCGCCTGGCACCTCGCGGCCCCGCGCACGTATGTGGCGAGTGCGCGCGTCATGCTCGCCAAAGGCGGCAGCGAGAGCCGCGTCCTGAAGCTGGAAAGCTCGGCGCAGGATCCCGCCGCCGCCCAGTCCCACCTCTCGCAGCTGCTCGCGAATTACTCCGCAGCCTCCGTGCTCGACGCGCCGACGATCGTGCCGGCAAGACAAAATCTCGCGCTCGAGCTCGCGATCGGTGGCGCGTTGGGGCTCGTATTGGGCGGCGGCCTGACTTTCTGGCAGTCGCGCCGGCGACGTCCGGTGCAAAGGGAGCGCGAGCTGCTTCCGCTTCTCGGCAATCCGCTGCTTGCAGCCCGGCCGCTCGGTCCGGAGGCATTGCGCGCGCTCGCGCACCAGCTGCGCGCTCACTGGTTCAGCGGCGAGCGCAAGGTGCTGCCCATCGTGAGCGCGGGGAAGGGTGACGGACGCAGCAGCGTCGCGGTGCAGCTCGCCGCGCTCTTCGCCGAGATGGGCGAGCGCACGCTGCTCATCGATGCGAACCTGCGCTCGCCATCATTGCATCGCGCTTTCGGACTGAAGAACGAGCGCGGCCTCGCCGATCTGCTCGCCGATCGCCCGGTGCAGCTCGCCGCCTGCCGCGACAACCTGGCCGTGCTGGTGGCGGGCGTCGCTCGCCAGGATCCGCTCGAGCTCCTCAGTCGGCCGCGACTCATGAATTTCCTGCAGGCGGCGGCGCGACCGTTCAGCGTTGTCCTGGTCGACACGCCGGCGGCGGCGAGCGGGCCCGACCTTGAAATATTCGCCGCGCTTGCCGGCGGCGCGCTGCTGGTGGTGCGGCCGGGCGAGGATGCGGCGCGTCTCTCGCGGCTGCGTCGGCGACTTACCCACTGCAAGGCACGTCCAGTCGGGACGGTCTTCAGCCGGCGCTGATGGAAGAGCGCGGCTATGTAGTGGAGGCGCTCCTCGAGCGGCTTCGGACGGACGGTATCGCGTTCCGCCTGATCGGCGATTCGAGCGGCTTTCCCGAGAGCGCGCCGCCCGAGATCGACCTCGCGGTATCGGCGCTCTCGCTCGCGCAGATCCCGCGCGCCGCGGCGGATTTCGCGCAGGAGTTCGACCTGCGCCTCGTCGACCTGGAGCGTGCCGCGCGCCGCGAGTGGCGCGCCGTCTTTGCGTGGAGCGACGAGGTGGGCCGGCCGCGGTTTCTCGCCTCACGCTTCTTCGTCGCCGCGGCCGACGGCATGTCGGCAGATGCGCTCTTCATTGCCGGCCTGGCCGACGCGATCGAGCGCCGCTCCCTAGCCGAAGAGCGCGCGGCCTGGCTCGCCGCGCTCTTCAAGGAAGAGCCGCACGCCGCTGCCGATCGGATCGGCGAGCTTTGGCGCGATGAGGCCGACGCGAGGCTCATCGAGCAGGCGGCGCGCAGCGGCGAATGGGGCGCCGTGCGCTCGCGGTTGAAAGAGCTCGAGCCCCGGCGCTGGCGGTTGCCGCAGTGGCGCCGCTCCCGTCCATCCGTGCTCTTCACCGGCCGCGAGGCGCCGCAGCGCGCGAACCTCATGACGCACGTGCAGGGCCGGCTCGCGCCGCTCGGGCTCGACGTCTTCGAGGACCGTGCCGGAAACGCCCGCGGCGGCGACTTCCGCGTGGTGTTCGACGGCCCGCCGGGGCTCGATCATCCGGATGCGGTGGTCGTGCGCGCCGACGAGCCGATGACGGCGATGATCGCAAGAGTGGAGGCGGGAATCCTGCGCTGGCTCGAATGCCGGGTGGAGCGCCGCTTTCCCGACGCCGTGATTGGGGAGAACCCCTTTACCGCGCGACTGCTGCAAACGCCCGCGCTGGGCGCGCTCGTCGGCTGGTTTGCGGGTTGCCGCATCGATTGCTACGTTGGCTCGCCGATCCTGATGCCCGTGCCGACGGGCATCGTCATCGAGCGCGGCGTGCGGATCGGCAGCCGGGTCACGTTAATGCACCAGGTGACCATAGGCCGGAAGGACCGTGTCGGGCCCGGGCAACAGGGCAGCGAAATGCCGGTGATCGAGGATAACGTCTTCATCGGCGCGGGCGCGAAGGTGCTCGGCCCGGTGCGCATAGGCCGCGGTGCCACCGTGGGCGCGAATGCGGTCGTGACGCGCGACGTGCCATCCCATTGCACCGTCGTCGGCGCGAACCGGATTCTCGGAATTGAAGAACCGACTGTCGCCGCTCAACGACGAAATATCGAGCGCACTGTCGTGAACACGTGACATTGGCCGCGGTCCAACGTCATGGAACGATTCCACAATGCTTCAGGCTGTCCGGCACGCCGCCAACGCGGCGGCTCGAATACTGCCGTATCCGCGGTCCTTTCTCGGGCTGCTGCTCACCGCCTTCACGCTGGTGATGCTGCCGCTCGTCGGTGCGCTCGCCTATTCGGCGTGGAATACCGAGCGCCTCGCCGGGCTTAGCCGCAGCGCCGTGTTCAATGCCTCGCAGGCGGCGCGCGCCAGCCGCTCGCTCGTCGACCGCATCGCCGCGATCGAGCGCGTTGCGCAGCAGATCGCGGTCCTGAACGACCCCGAGCTCGGCGTCGACTACGCGCGCATCCACCGCAGCTTCAAGCAGCTCGCCGACGAGATCGCGCAGCTGCCGCTCGACGATTCGCAGGCGGCGGCGCTCACGCGCACGGTGGAGCAGGAGCAAAGCCTCTACGACCTTCTCACCGAGCAGCCGCGGCGCAAGATGGACACGAAGATCGTGTCGAGCCGCATGGACGGTCTCATCGAGAGCGCGCGCGAGGTGCTCGCGATCAATAACCGCATCGTCGACCGCGAGGTGCACCGCCTGAGCCTGAAGGCCGAGCAGGTGCAGCGCGGCCTCATCGTGCTCGTTTTCCTCAGCACCGCCGTGGCGCTGACCATCGCGCTCGCGCTGACTCGCTACATCGCGCGTCCGATCTCGGAGATCGACGGCGCCATCCGCCAGCTTGGCGGCGCCGACTTCTCCAGGCCGATCGCGGTGCGCGGCCCGGAGGACCTGCGCTATCTCGGCCGGCGCCTCGACTGGCTCAGGCGAAGGCTGGATGAGTTCGAGACGCAGAAGAACCGGTTCCTGCGCCACGTGTCGCACGAGCTGAAGACGCCGCTCACCGCCATAAGAGAGGGCGCCGAGCTCCTGAACGACAAGGTTGCCGGACCGCTCGCGCCGCCGCAGGCCCAGGTGGTGGGAATAATGCGCGACAATAGCGTGAAGCTCCAACGCCTCATCGAGGAGCTGCTCGATTACCAGCGCGCCCTGCATGCCGCGGCGTCGCTCGAAGTGCGGCCGATCATGCTCGACGAGCTGGTGCGCGACGCGGCGCGCTCGCACGAGCTCGCCGCGCAGGCGAAGGGCTTGAAGCTGACGATCGATGCGCAATCGGCCACGCTGGAGGCCGATCCGCAGAAGCTGCGCTCGATCGTCGACAACCTGATCTCGAACGCGGTCAAGTTCACGCCAAGCGGCGGCACGATCGAAGTGCGCGCGCGTGCGCTCGCGGGTGAAGCAGTGATCGAGGTGAAGGACAGCGGTCCCGGCGTGCCGGCCGAGGAGCGCGAGTCGATTTTCAATCTCTTCTTCCGCGGCCGCACCAAGGCCGACGGCGGACGAGTCAAATCCAGCGGCCTGGGGCTCGCCATTGCCCGGGAACTGGTCGAGGCGCACGGCGGACAGATCGCCGTGGTGCCCGGCAAACAAGGCGCGAATGGTGCGCACTTTCGTGTAACCCTGCCGCGCCGTTCGGCGCGTGCGCTGGCCGACGCCGCGTAACGACGCGCGGGCGACAATCGGCCGGTTTTCGAGGAGAGGAAGACGAAACAATGAGCGGTGAAACCCCCAAGGTCCTGCTGGTCGACGACGACAAGGACCTCCTGCAGCTGATCGCCATGCGCCTTACGGCCGCGGGCTACGACGTCACCGCCGTGGAATCCGGCGAGGCGGCGCTCGCGAGCCTCGCGGTCGCGCGCCCCCAAGCGGTGGTGACCGACCTGCGCATGCAGGGCATGGACGGCCTGGCGCTGTTCGACGCCATCCACCGCGATTCCCCTTCGCTGCCGGTCGTGATCCTCACCGCGCACGGCACCATTCCCGAAGCCGTCTCGGCTACACGTCGCGGCGTGTTTTCGTTTTTGACGAAGCCTTTCGAGCCCAAGGTGCTCCTCGACACCGTGGCAGAAGCCATGAGGCTTTCCAGCCCGCCGACGGGCGAGCGCGAAAGCTGGAGCGCCGAGATCATCACGCGCTCGTCTGCGATGCAGGATCTCCTCGCCCAGGCGCGCCGCGTGGCGGCCTCGGATGCGAGCGTCTCGATCTTCGGCCAGAGCGGCACGGGCAAGGAGCTGCTTGCGCGCGCCATCCACAAGGCGAGCGCGCGCCGCGAGGGCCCCTTCATCGCCGTGAACTGCGGTGCCATTCCGGAAGGCCTGCTCGAGTCGGAGCTCTTCGGCCACAAGAAAGGCTCCTTCACCGGCGCGGTTGCCGATCGGCGCGGCCTTTTCCAGGCGGCGCAAAGCGGTACGCTGTTCCTGGACGAAGTCGGCGACATGCCGCTCTCGCTGCAGGTCAAGCTGCTGCGCGCGCTCGAGGAGCGCAAGATCCGCCCCGTCGGCTCGCACGAGTCGTACGACATCGACGTGCGCGTCATCTCGGCCACGCATCGCAAGCTCGAGGACCGCATCCAGTCGGGCGAGTTCCGCGAGGACCTCTACTACCGCCTGAACGTGGTGAAGCTCTACATCCCGGCGCTCGCCGAGCGGCGCGAGGACATTCCGCTGCTCGCGAACCACTCGCTGACGCGCCTCGCGGAACGGTATAGAAGGGGCCGCCTGCAGTTCGCGCCGGAGGCGATGGAGCTTCTCGTCTCCGCGCCCTGGCCCGGCAACGTGCGGCAGCTCCTGAACGTGGTGGAGCAGGCGGTTGCGCTCGCCGCGACCGAGGTGATCCCGGAGTCGCTCGTGCGCCAGGCGCTCGACGTCGCCGACACCGCCCTCACGCCGCTCGACGAAGCGCGCAAGGCGTTTGAGCGCGACTACCTCGTGCGCATATTGAAGATCACCGGCGGCAACGTCACGAAGGCGGCGCGCCTCGCGGGCCGCAACCGGACGGAGTTCTACCGCCTGCTCGAGCGCCACTCGCTCGAACCGGGTATGTTCAAGGGTAGCGCCCAGAAGGAGAAGGCAACGGCATGAAGAAGATATTGGCTTTCATCGGTGCGCTGTTCCTCGCGGGCAGCGCGTTT
>C688J18823_10000987_pt1 | contig 17270 bp, 17 predicted proteins | sample HopSoiMetagenom1_FD_18823 | JGI IMG/M metagenome (IMG submission 18823) | reverse complement strand
TGACGGACAAGATCCGCCGCCTCGATCGCGACAACGAGAAGCTCCGCGAGACGATGGACAGCAAGACCAAGAAGCTGTCCGGCCAGAAGCTCAAGGAAGTGAAGGACGAGATCGACCGCAACGAGCAGGAGCTGGCGGAGACGCTGGCCGAGATCAAGCTCAACAAGCGGCAGATCGAGCGCATCATCGAGAACTTGAAGAAGCTGATCGAGCGCGTCGACGACGTCGAGCGCGAGATGCGCCGGATCGAGCGGCGCGCGGGCATGCCGCTACGCGACCTGAAGCATGTCCTCCGCTCCGCCGAGGAGGAAGGCAAGAACGGCCAGAAGGCGCGGCAGCAGCTGCACAAGATGACCTTCACCGACGACGAGATCGGCGAGATCGGCCGCATCATCGCGGCCGCTCCCCGCAAGATGAAGCGCGTCGAGGAGGAGGCCATGCTCCCCGTCGACGAGCTCAAGCGCAGCTACGGCGCGATCATCGCCGGCGAGCGCAAGGCGGAGAAGGCCAAGGCCGAGCTGGTCGAGGCGAACCTGCGACTCGTAGTATCCATCGCGAAGAAGTACACGAACCGCGGCCTGCAGTTCCTCGACCTCATCCAGGAAGGCAACATCGGCCTGATGAAGGCGGTCGATAAGTTCGAGTACAAGCGCGGATACAAGTTCTCCACCTACGCGACCTGGTGGATCCGCCAGGCCATCACCCGCGCCATCGCCGATCAGGCCCGCACCATCCGCATCCCGGTGCACATGATCGAGACCATCAACAAGCTCATCCGCACCTCGCGCTACCTGGTGCAGGAGATCGGCCGGGAGCCCACGCCGGAAGAGATCGCCGAGAAGATGGAGCTGCCGCTCGACAAGGTGCGCAAGGTCCTCAAGATCGCCAAGGAGCCCATCTCGCTGGAGACGCCCATCGGCGAGGAGGAGGACTCCCACCTCGGCGACTTCATCGAGGACAAGGCCATCACCTCGCCCTCCGACGCGGTGATCAACATGAACCTGGCGGAGCAGACCCGCAAGGTGCTCGCCACGCTCACGCCGCGCGAGGAGAAGGTGCTGCGCATGCGCTTCGGCATCGGCGAGAAGTCCGACCACACGCTGGAAGAGGTGGGCCAGGACTTCGAGGTGACCCGCGAGCGCATCCGGCAGATCGAGGCCAAGGCGCTGCGCAAGCTGCGCCACCCGTCGCGCAGCAAGCGGCTGCGCAGCTTCGTGGAGAACTGAGGGCGGTGCGCGGGAGCGCGATCGTGCTGCTGGCGCTCGGCTGCGCCGGCATGCGCGTTCCCGAAGTGAGGCCTACCGGTGGGATCTCCGGCGTGGTCGTGGACGCTGCCAGCGGTGCTCCGCTCGCCGACGCCCTCGTCATCGTTCGCGGTCCGGGCGGGGCGCTCTCGCCGCCCACGATCTCCGGCGATAAAGGCGACTTCCTCCTCGCGCCGCTCCCTCCGGGTGCGCACGACTTTGTGGTCGAGCGGGCGGGGTACAAGCCAGCCACCGCCTCGCACGTCCCGGTAGAAGGCGGCTTCTACAGTACGGTCACCGTCAACCTCCGCGCGGACCCGGCGGCAACCGATCGAGAGGCCGCGCTCGTCCCACCCGTCTTTCTTTCTGGCCCCGACCCGCACTACCCCAGCCTGATCGTGCCCGTCGAGGGCCAGGTTTTGGTGAGATGCGTGATCACGACGGCGGGGCTGGTGAGGGACTGCATTCCGGACGCGAACCCCACGGCGGTGGGTCCAATCATCGACGAGCTCCAGGCGCGCCGCTATCGCCCCGCGTTGCGCGACGGCGAGCCGTTCGAGGTCTGCTACACGTTCAGGCTCGATCTGCGGACGAGCGGATTCTGGTGAGGAGGCGCTGGCTGCCGGGGACCGCGCGCACCGGGCTTATTTTGGCTGCACATCGTGGACGATGACGCCGGTTGGAACGGGAATGCGCGCCAACGGACCATCCGACGTGATGACGCTCGCCGACTTCTCTCGGGCCGCGGCGAGGTAGAAGGCGTCGTAGGCGCTCACGTTCTGTCGCAGCTCCCAAGCACGTCGAACGAGTCCCCGGTGCGAAAGGCGCTCCACGCCCCAGGCGATGAGGTCATCCAGGGCCTCGCCAGCCCTCTTCTGGCCAAGCATGCCGCGGAGCAAGTGCCGGCGAATCACCGCGGTGACTTCCACATCCAGGAGCTCGGGCGCGAAGAGGTTCGCGTCGGCAATGATGCCCTCGATGCGCAATCCAACCGGGGTGCGGAGGAGGAATTCCACCGCTGCCGAGGCGTCGATGACGAGATTCACCGATCGATCTCGCCGTCTCGTTCTGAGCGGACCTCATCCACCGTGCGCGCGGCGGGGCGCCCGAGATCGACCGGCTCGCGGCGCGCAATTCGTGCTTGGAACCCGGCACGCTCGATCTCGCGCCGTACGGCGTCGAGCACGAGGTCGCGGAGGGTCCGCCCTTGGCGTTTCGCCTGCAGCCGGATGCTGCGGTACAGATCGGCGGGAACGTTCTTGACCTGCAGGTTCGGCATGGCATGCCAATAGCATGACGACAGCATGACAGCAAGGCGACCTTCCCTAGAACCCGAACCCCACTCCCCCGTGGATGGACCAGTGCGGCGTGAAGCTGGCGGTGGTGAAGATGATGTCGCCCGCGAGGGAGGCGCTGTAGAAGTCCCGCCGCAACTCGAACCCGAATCCCAGGCCGGTCCACAGGCTGCTGTTCGCGTTGGCGGCCGCGGCGTTGATCTGCGCCGAGTTCTTGTCCACGCCGCGGTTCACCTTCGTGTTGCCGGAAAGAAAGAGCTCTGCCAGGAAGAACTGTCCCCCCTCCCCGAAGAGGTGGCGGCCCGCGAGCCCGAGTTGCAGGCCGGGAAATCCGCCCCCGCCGCCCAGCTCCAACTCGTTGTTGGGATCGGTCATCCAGCTCAGGCAGCCGCCCATGAAGCCGAAGGGCGCGAACTCGTTGCCGCCCTCCAGCCGCACCACGAGGGCCGGGATCCGCGAGCTGTCGCGTCCGCCGGAGCGCGAGAGATCGATTTCGTCTGCGAGCGCCAGCGAAGGCGCGAGGGCGAGCAACAGGGCGAGCGTTCGCACCTGCGCAGTATCGCCTTCGCGGTGGGCGCACGCCACCGGTCAGGCTACTCTGGGTGCGGATCGCCCGCGGGCCCGTAGCTCAACGGAAGAGCAGCCGGCTCATAACCGGTCGCATGCAGGTTCGAATCCTGCCGGGCCCAATTCGCCGCAGCGGGAACGTCTCGCCGGCATCCAACGTTGACAGCTTGGGCGGGAGGCGCGAAAAGGGGCCTCCGCTCGGGAGGCGAACGTTGTCGCGAGAGAAGCTGAAGGCGCTCGAGGAACTGCAGAAGGTCGACCTCAAGATCCGCGATCTCGCCGCCGAGGCGGAAAAGCACCCCGCAAGGCTCCGGCAGATCGAGTCGGAGACCATCCAGGCCCGCTCCACCTTGGACGCCACCCGCGGCCGCATCGCGGACAACGAGCGCGCCCGCCGGCAGAACGAGCAGCTGCTCCAGCTGGAGAAGGAGAAGGTGCGCAAGTGGGAGTCGCGCCTCAACGAGCTGAAGACGCCGCGCGAGTACGCCGCCCTCGCCCGTGAGTTGGACATCGCCAAGAAGACCAACCTGACCGCCGACGAGGAGATCAAGAAGCTGGCGGGGGAGTACGCCGATCTCAAGAAGGAAGTCGACGCCGCCGAGCAGGCGCTGCTGGAGAAGGAGTCGGTGGTGGAGCGCGAGGGCGCCGAGATCAAGACGGTGCTCGACGGGCTGCAGTCGCAGATCGCCGCGCTGGAGTCCGATCGCAAGCGGCTGGTGGAGCTGTGCGACAAGTCGCTGGTAGGGAAGTACGAGCGCATCCGCAAGCAGCGCGGCGGCGTGGCGGTGGCGCCGGTGGTGGGCGGGACCTGCAAGGGCTGCCAGCGCAACATCCCGCCGCAGATGGCCAACAATCTGCTGACCGGCAGCGAGATCCTCAGTTGCCCGAACTGCCACCGCTTCATCTACGCGGCGGAAGAGCCGCAGGCAGCAGCCAGCGGCACCTGACGCCGTGGTGGTGACGCCCGCGCAGCTCCTGCTCGCGATCGCGGAGCACGAGTCGCTGGAGAAGACCTGCGCGGCGCTCCCGGGGCTGACGCGCGAGGGCGCGCAGAAGCTGCTGCGCGGGGCAGCACAGAAGCTGCTCCAGGAAACGTTGCCGGGGCTGGAAAAGCCGGCCGCTCCAAAGGCGGAAGCCCCGCTCCAGGCGGGCCGCGTGGTTCGCGTGTACTCCGATGGGGCTGCGCGGGGCAACCCGGGGCCCGCCGGGGCCGGAGCGGTGCTCACCGATGGCTCCGGCAAGGTGCTGGCGCGGCTTGGCCGGTACCTGGGCCGCCAGACCAACAACGTCGCCGAGTACCAGGGGCTGCTGCTCGGACTGCAGCACGCGAAGGAGCTTGGATATCGCGAGGTCGAGGTCCGCGCCGATTCCCAACTCCTCATCCGGCAGCTCAAGGGCGAGTACGCGGTGCGCCACGCAGGCCTGAAGCCGCTCCACGCCGAGGCGCTCCGGCTGCTCCGCGGCTTCGACCGCTATCACCTGCAGCACGTGCCCCGCGAGGAGAACGCGCTCGCCGACGAGATGTCGAACCGGGCGATCGACGAGGAGATGCGCTAGTATCGCTCCCGGTCAGAGCCGCCCGGGCGGACGCCGGCGCCTTCAAAAAGCGCGGGAGGAAAGTCCGGGCTCCACAGGGCAGGGTGCTGGCTAACGGCCAGCCGAGGCGACTCGCGGGACAGCGCCACAGAGAAGAGACCGCCGGCGAAAGCCGGCAAGGGTGAAACGGTGCGGTAAGAGCGCACCGCGCCCGTGGCGACACGGGCGGCACGGCAAGCCCCACCCGGAGCAAGGGCACATAGGGGAGCAATGCGGTTGCCCGCCGCGCTCCCGGGTAGCTCGCTCGAGGCCGGCGGCAACGCCGGTCCTAGAGGAATGTCCGCCTCCCCCGCAAAGGTAACGATGCGGGGAGACAGGACCCGGCTTACAGGGCGGCTCTGACCATTTTTTTCTTTTTCCGAGGTGTTGCGGGTTGCGATTCGCCGCCTCGGTCCCGTTTTGGTCCCAAGTTGCGCGACCTCGCCGGGCGCAGCCGTCAGATCGAGCGAGATCGTCCCGAGGTCGCTGGCGGGGAAGAGGTCGGGCCGCCGGATCAGAGCCAGAGGAATGCGGATGAAGCTACGACAACCGATTCGGCCACGAGCTCCCGCATCGGTTTTGGCGCCGCCGACAGTCGTTTCTTCTACAGCGAAGCCCGCCACCTGGCAGGCCATCGCCTCCGGCAGCTGCTTGCCGAGGCCCAGCTTGAGCTGCTCGAGGCGGGCCTTGGCCTCGCTCGCGCTCGGCGCGTCGAAGATGCGCGAGACCTCGCGGGCCATGCGGCCGCGCAGCCGCTGCGGTGTCTTGCTCAGCACGCTCCGCTCGAGGTGGACCGTGCAGCGCTGCTGGGCCGTCTCGGCAGGTGCTTGCGGACCGCCGCGGCCAGGCCGCCGTGTGCGTCGGCGATCACGAGCCGGACTCCGGCGAGGCCCCGCTCGACCAGCTGAGCGAGCAGCTCCGACCAGCTGGCCTCCGACCCCTGCGCGCCGATGGAGACGCCGAGCAGCTTGCGGTGCCCGTCCGGACCCACCCCGTAGGCCACCAGAGCGGAGACGTTCTCGACGGTGCGGGCCCAGCCTGCATCGAGGAAGGTAGCGTCGAGCTAGTACCCCTCCGCGAGGTGTAATGGGACCGCGACTCAGGACCCGTATTTGCCTGCAACGGGGCGTTCCGCGGGATGCATGGGCGCTTGCAAGGGCTCAAAAGATCGGCCACAAGATCGGCCACCAGCCGGATGAGGTCCGGCTAAAATACCTCTAGAGCCTGTCTCAAAGATGCCTTCCAAACATCGGCCAAAAAAGCGCCCGGAAACACTCGAAACGGCCGGCCGATTTGAGCCAGCCCTCTTGGATCACTTGGCGCCTCCCATCACCGATGTCATCGCCGAAGTCTCGGCTGCTTCCGCCACCCTAGGCCGAGCATTGCATTCCAGGACGGCAGCCAATCTCGCTGACCTGGTCCGGTTGATGAACACGTACTACAGCAACCTCATCGAGGGTCACAACACGCGACCGCGCGAGATCGAGCGTGCCTTGGCCGGGCAGCTTGACGCCGATCGTGCACGCCGAAATCTCCAACTCGAAGCAGCCGCTCATGTCCGCGTGCAGAAACAGGTCGACTCCATGGCCGCCGAAGGCCGTCTTCCAGAGCCGACTTCTCGAGAGTTCATTCGATGGCTCCATCGGGAGTTCTACAGGGACGCACCCAAGGCGATGCTGACGGTTCGCTCCGCAAAGAGAAGAATCTTGATGGTGCCTGGGGAATGGCGGTCTAGGCCCGAGCACGACGTAGCTGTGGGCCGGCATGCGCCTCCCTCGAGCGTGCGGGTCGACACGTTCATGGAGGCATTCGAGAAGCGCTACCGCCTTGAGCACATGGGGAAGGCAACGCGGATCATGTCGATCGCTGCGGCTCACCACCGCTTCAACTTCATCCACCCTTTCCCGGACGGGAATGGTCGGGTCTCTCGGTTGATGAGCCACGCGATGGGACTGCATGCCGGGATCGGTGCCCAGGGCTTGTGGTCAATCTCTCGTGGCCTTGCTCGTGGGCTGTCTAGTCGCACGGAGTACAAGGAAATGATGGACCATGCCGACATGCCGCGGCAAGGCGACCTCGATGGACGTGGCAACCTGTCTCAAAGAGCTCTTACTGAATTCGTGACATGGTTTCTGCGCGTCACCCACGACCAGATCACCTTCATGGGTAGGTTGTTCGAGATCGACTCACTGGCGAAGCGGCTGCGGGCCTACGTGGAACGGAACGATGAGAGTCTCCATCCAGCGGCCAGCGCGCTCCTGGAGCACGCTCTCATACGAGGTGAACTTGAGCGAGGAGAGGCGCGACGAATCACAGGGCTCCCCGAGCGGACCGCACGGCGCGTTCTGAACGACGTGGTCAAGGAGGGCCTTCTGGCATCGGAGACCCCGAAGGGACCGGTCTCCCTGAGGTTCCCGACAAGTACGCTTGAGACACTATTTCCACGGCTGTATCCGGTGACGTAGTGCACACATCTCAGAGCGAGGATCCACGGGCGCACGGGATCGGGCGGAAGGAATTCAAGATCAAGAGGCTGTTGCCATCGACATGACCAGGACGCGCCAGAGGAAGAGCTACGTCGTCTGCCTGTCGAACGATGGGTATCCGGCGTCGCTTGAGCCCAGGAAGATCTACGTGGCGATCCGCGATGCCGCGGCCCAGCGCCAGGGCCTCTTGCGCGTCGTCGACGAGTCGGGGGAGGACTATCTCTATCCCCGTGAGCGCTTCGCGCCGCTGAAGCTGCCGCGGGGGCTGCAGCGGGCCTTGGCTGCAGCGGCGTGAGCCGTGGCCATTTCGTGGCCAAGTGCATCCGAAAAGTGACCCGGCTGGCTGGTCAGCGAGAAACCGCCGAAAGCGCAACCGGCTGATTTGTCCGCGTTTGTCTACTCGTCGCGGTCCGGTGTGGACACGTCCGGGCGTACCCGGCTTACAGGGCGGCTCTGACCACTTTTTTCTCTGGGGGCTGGTCCTCACGCCCGGACCACGCAGTCTCGGAAGTACTTGCTGAGCGAACCGATCATGGGCACCGGTCTCCTGTCAAGAGCAAATGATTTGAGCTCGATTCCTTGATTCATTGAATCAGAACCTTGGTCGCTCTCGGGCGTGAGCGTTCAAAAACAAGACTTACGCTCTTGAATTCGCTTTGCGCCCTCCAGAGTCATCTCCGGCACGTTTCTGGAGGGATCGGCACTCTCTGACGACGAGCGCAGGCGTTCAGAATGTGTACCCGCCGCAATGCGCCACCCAGCGTGGAGGGAATGGCATCGCGCCTGCACTTTGCGGCGATTGCACAATCCCGGGGGGGACACATCATGGATTTGCGACCGGTACGGGGTGCCTCGGCACCTGTCCACACGGCATTCGTCAATCTCAATCACATGGACATCGTGGTGCGGATCCGGCGGGCCTGCGAAAAGCTCGATCTCTGGGCCGTTCGCTGGATGGCGCGCATCGGCGTCCTCGCGCTCCGCATCGGCCTGGGCATCGTCTTCTGCTGGTTCGGCGCGCTCAAGTTCGTTCCGGGCCTGAGTCCTGCCGAGGATCTCGCGACCCGGACGATGCAGGTGCTTTCTCTTGGCTTCGTCCCGCCGCACGTGGGGATCGTCGTCCTCGCGACCTGGGAGTGCATCATCGGCCTGGGACTGATGATGAATGTCGCGATGCGCCTGACGTTGGGCCTGCTCTTCTTGCAGATGTTGGGCACGTTGACGCCATTGGCGCTCTTTCCCGGGGAGCTCTTCGCGCCCCGCTATTTCGCGCCTACGCTCGAGGGTCAGTACATCATCAAGAACCTGGTCCTCATCGGCGGCGCATTCGTCCTGGGCGCGACGGTGCGCGGTGGCTCGCTCGTCGCGGAGCCGGAGTAGTCCAGGGCCCATCCGGCGACGAGCGAACGAGTGGAATGGGTGCCGGTCGGCTACAAGGACGGCATGGACATCCTTCACGAAGTGCTGGGGTTCGCTGCCAAGGGGCTGGTGGTGTTCGGGACCGTGGCGGCCATCGCGCTGTTCTTCCTCTTCATCGCGCGGCGCAAGCGGCCGGCAGGGGCGCGGCTGCGCGTCGAGCAGCTCAATCGGAGGATCGATGCGCTCGGCGACGCCCTGCGCGGCAGGCTCTTGAAGAAGAAGGAGCTGCGCAGGCTCCACAAGGACCGGAAGAAGGCGCTGGCGGACCGGAACGCGACTCGCCCGAACGTGTTCGTGCTGGAGTTCAAGGGCGATCTCTTCGCCAGCGCCGTGAACAACCTGCGCGAGGAGGTGACGGCCATCGCCGCGGTCGCGCGAAAGCAGGACGAGGTGGTCGTTCGCCTCGAGAGCGCCGGCGGCGCGGTCCCGCACTACGGCCTCGCGGCGGCGCAGTTGGTGCGGCTGCGCGACAAGGCCATCAAGGTGACGGTCTGCATCGACCGCATCGCCGCCAGCGGCGGCTACATGATGGCCTGCGTCGCCGACCAGATCCTGGCCGCGCCCTTCGCCATCATCGGCTCCATCGGGGTGGTCGCCGAGGTGCCGAACTTCCATCGCCTGCTCAAGAAGCACGACGTGGACTTCCAGGAGATGACCGCCGGCGAGTTCAAGCGGACGGTGAGCGTCTTCGGCGAGATCACCGAGAGGGGGCGGAAGAAGTTCCAGGCGGAGTTGGAGGACACGCACCTCATGTTCAAGGAATTCGTCAAGGCGAACAGGCCGCGGATCGACGTCGACCAGGTCGCCACCGGCGAGCACTGGCTGGCGCGAAGGGGGATGGATCTCGGCCTGGTCGATGGCCTGCGCACGAGCGATGAATACCTGGTCGCGCGCGCCGCCGAGGCGAACGTGTACCAGGTGACGTTCGAGCGGACGCGAACCCTGCGCGAGCGCATGGGCCGCGCCGTCGCGGTCCTGGACTCCTTCGCCGGGCTCGTCGATCCCTGGCGATGGGCGTGATCACAACGTCAGCGAGAGGCCGCCCGAAAATCCCCAGAGCAGATCGCCCGCGAAGGTATAAGCCCTTCCGCCGACGCGCAGCTGTAGGATACTGGCCAGCGGGACGAGGAACGCCGCCTCCACGCTGGGCTCCACGCTCGCGCCGATGAGGAGCATGGGCCGCACTTCCAGGGCAAAGGTCCGCAGCCCGTCGCGCCAGAGCGCGTAGCGATGCGGAAGCCCCAGTTCCAGCCCGTCCTGGTACCGGTTGCCCAGGACCGAGCGGCGGTAACCGATGGCGAGGCCGCCGTCGATGTGCGCGCGGGGCGTCGGCCGGATGATCAGATGGCTCGACATCGTGCTGACGGCGTCGGGTGCTGCGGCGACGTACTCGAAGTCGCCTGCGACGTGCCCGACGCCGAAGCCGAGGCGGGTGGTGACGAACCCCACGCTGCGGTTGCCGGTGGCTTCACCCCGGTCCGCTCCGCCGATGAAATCGAGCGAGAAGGTCGGGCATTGAAAGCGCTGCAGCACCAGCCGCGGTGCGGGCTGGTCGACCGCGTAGACCACGACCGGCAACGCCATCAGCGCCAGGGCCGCGATCAGCACCTTGCCCCGGTCGTCCCCGCCGACCGACGGAATCGCGATGCCGGGGGCGCCGCCGGAGCCGCCGCTGATGGGGATGATCACTTCCCCGCCGATGGCGAACGGGCCCTGGCCCACCTTCGGCACTCCGAAGCAGCTCTCGAAATAGCTCACCTCCCCGGCGGGAGGCGCAGCCGGGGGAGGTGGCGGCGGCGTCGCGCCTTCCCCGTCGTCGGGCGGAGACGGCGTCGCGCCTTCGCCGTCGTCGGGTGGAGGCGGAGGCTCCGTGCCCTGGGCCCAACCGGGGCGGGCCAGCAGAAAGACGAGAGCGAGGGCGACGATCCGTGGCATCGTTCAACCATTGTCCTCGGAGTGACCGCCGGACACCAAGTGCGACCTGCCGGTCGGCTCAACGACCACATCCGCGGCGATGCCTACCGGCGCGAATACCGCACCGCCGGGCTCCCCGAGGGATGGAATACCCCCAGCAAGCGCAACTCCGAGTCGTCCGTGTTCTCGACGCAGTGCATCTGACGGCGGGGAAGATAGATGCAGGAGCCGCGCTCGATGTGCGTCGATCGATCGCCAGCCCACATGCGCCCGCGCCCCTTCAGGATGCAGAGCACCTCTTCGTACTCATGGTAATGGTCCGGCGCCCGGCCCGGTGGTATGGACCCGACGAACTGCGTCACCTGCGACTTGCCCAGGTGGTGGTCGAGCAGTACCCGGTACCAGCGGTCGCCGGTGGTCTCGGACGGCCGGTCTTCCAGGTGCACCACTACCGGCGCCAGCTCGGGAACGGGAGCGCGTGCCGACGCGTCGGGATCGGGACAGCGCGAGCTGACCAGGGTCAGCGGCTCGTGGGCCTCCAACTCGAACCAGGCCCCCGGCGGCACGTAGAAGCCGGTGTCGGGCTGGAGGCGCTCTTCCGATCCCTCGAACCGGAGCGTGCCGGATCCTTCGAAGACGTAGACGACCTCGTCGCAGGAAGCGAGCCCGAGCCTGGGCGATCGGCCGGCAGCGACCTCAAGGACGCGCAGCGAGATGGCCGAAGCGCCCTGCGCGCGTCCGAAATGCTGCCGCGCGCGCACGGTGCCTTGCCCGCTGGGCGGTCCTTCGCGAAGCTCCCGCACCACGCAGCCGCCTGTCAGCTCGATGGCCATCGGCGGCATCTTGCCGACGCGGAGGCGCAAAGGGAACTATCATGGACGCCATGGACGACCGGAAGACGCAGGGCATCCAGGCCACCAACCAGGCCTTCATCCGCTACGACCAGGTCGACAAGAAGCAGGAGTATCACCTCGCCGAAGGCCGGCATCAGGAAGCCTTCGACGAGGAGACGCGGATCCGCACCTGCGACATCGGGCGGTTCCTGCACGGCAACGACGCCGACAAGCAGGACTTCGCGCGCGGGCTGGGCGCGGCGCTGCGGTCGATCGGGTTCGCCATCCTCGAGGGCCACGGCGTCCGTCCCGACCTCTACCGCGAAGCGGAGCAGCGCACGAAGGAGCTCTTCACCGGCACCAGCCTGGAGGACAAGCTTCGCTTCCGCGCCCGGCGGAGCGGATCGGTCAACCAGGGATACTTTCCCATCAAGGAGACCAGCGGCATCCATCCCGACCTGGTGGAGGGCTGGGTCTTCTGCCGGCGCGCCTTCGACCTGGACGGCGACGCGGCCTTCCGCTGGCTGGATTTCTGGCCGCGCGCCGATGCCGAGCCGTTCTTCCGCCAGCTGGTGCAGGCGCATGAAGCGCTCATCCTGCCGGTGATGCAGAGCCTGCTGCGCGATCTGGGCTGCGACCCGCACCTCTATGACGGCAAGCTGGTGCGGACCAACTTCGGGCAGCGCCTCAACTACTATCCGCCCTTGACCAGCGGCGATCTCGAGTCGGGCGCAGGCCGCATGCTGGGCCACGAGGACGTCGATCTCTTCACCTTCCTGCCCGCCGCCAGCGTCGAAGGCCTCCAAATCCTGAACCGCGCCAACATGAAGTGGATCCGGCTCGACGCCCCGCCCGGATCCATCATCCTCAACACCGGCGACTACGCGCAGCGCATCTCCAACGACATCCTGCCCTCGACCACGCACCGGGTGAGCCCGCCGCGCGATCCGGCGCTGCGCTCCACGGCCCGGGTCTCGTTTCCCATGGCGATCTACCTCTGGGAGCGGGAGGTGCTCGAGGTGTTGCCGGGGCTCGGGCCGGCGAAGTATCCGCCCATCCAGGCGCTGCCCTTCCACACCCGCATCACCAGCAAGTACTACGGCGACGACTACGCGGTGGCCGAGAACAGCCGGGACGACGCATAGGTCGCTGCCAGCGCTCCCAATGCAGCGGCCGAGATCGCCGGCCGCTGCGCCAGCGCGGCGAGGAAGAGCAACGCGTACGCGCCCAGGAAGACGAGCGGCAACACCGGGTAGAAGGGGACGCGGAAGGGGGCGTTGGGATAGCGCGCGCGCAGCCGGAAGAGCACCAGCACCATGAAGCCGTCGGTCACCAGGATGAAGACGACGGCCAGCGAGAGCAGCTGCTCGAAGGTGCCGGTGGCGGCCAGCGCGGTTGCGAAGACGCCCACCAGGATCATCGCCGCCCATGGGCTACCGCCGGCGTTGACCTGCGCCAGCGCCTTCGGGCCCAGGCCGTCTCGGGCGAGGCCGAAGACCACGCGCGGCGTGACGAACAGGTTCCCGTTCAGCGAGGCGAGCACCACCAGGAGCGCGAGTCCGGCCATCAGGGTGCCGGCGCGGGTGCCGAAGATGGCGCCGGCCACGTCGCCCGCGACCAGGTTCGAGCTGGCGATGCGGTCGAAGGGCAGGACTTGAAGGAAGGCGGCGTTGAGCAGCAAGTAGAGCGCCGTGACGCACGCGATGCCGGAGAGGAAGATGCGAGGGAGCGCGCGGTCGGGATCGATCACTTCCTCGGCGATCTTCGCAGCGTCCGGATACCCATAGTAGGTCCAGATCACCGACTGGAAGGCGAGGCCCAGCGCGCCCCAGACCGCAAGGCCGCTGGGAGCGCCGGGCAATGTCCCCGTCCAGCCGGCGCCGGTGCCCGCCGAGGCGGCGATGCCGATGGCGGCGATCAGCGCCAGCACCTTGGCCGCCGTGGCCAGGTTCTGCGCCCAGCGCCCCACCGAGACGCCGAACAGGTTCAGCGCCGTGAACCCGACCACCAGCGCGGCGCCGAAAAATGGCGCGCCGCGCGCCGGCCAGCCGCAGAGCCTCGCGAGATACTCCCCGCAGACCACGCCGATGGCCGCGATGGCGGCGCAGTACGTGCCCAGCGCCTCGATCCAGCCCACCACGAAGGCAGCCCGCCTGCCGTACGCCTCGCGCGCGTACACGTACTTGCCGCCGGCGTGCGGATGGCGCGTCGACAGCTCGGCGAAGATCAGCGCGCCGAGGAACCCGACGCCTCCGCCCAGGGTCCAAGCAACGAACGTGAGCCATGGCCGCCCCAGGAGCGCCGCCACGGTGCCGGGCGTGCGGAAGATGCCCGAGCCCACCATGATGCCCACGACCACGGCCAGCCCATCGACCATCCGCAGCCTGCGCGCGAGCCGGAGCACTGGATGCAGTTAACACGAATCCGCCGGCTCCCGCGCCGCCACGCATTGGACGCGGGCCGGCCCGGTTCGTCTCAGGCGGCGCGAGCCGGTGAGACAAAGGCAGCGCGGCCCGCGTCCAGAGCCTGACGTCCACAGCCGGCGTCACTGGAGAAATCGAACATGTCCTGGTCGCGTCTTTCGGTCCTCTTCACCCTCGCCGCCTCCGCGGGCTGCGAGTGGAAGGTCACCTCGCGGGTGGGCGTCCAGGTGATGGCGCCGCTGGTGCGGGCGCACGACGACGGGACGCGCGACGCGCCGGTGGCGGGAGCCCCGGTCCGCGTCGAGTGCCCCGACGGAAAGGTGGAGCGGCTCGGCACGACCGACGCCTTCGGCTGGGTGCTGGTCAATACCCGGACGCCGGTGGGCATGGACTGCTCGATCGCGATCTTGCGCGGCGGGCATGTCGCGGCGCAGGTCCCGATCAACGAGGCCTGCTCGTCGCGTGAGGGCGGCGAGTGCCGCGCGTTCGAGGCCCGCGTGGTGCTCGACCTCCGTCTCGAGGCCCGGGAAGCCCAGCCACGGATCGTTCGACTCGGCCCCGGCCCGGCGCAGGAGGCCGACGGGCGGCACGCCGAGTTGAAACGCTAGAGCTTCGCACGAGCGAGGAACGCGTCCATCGCCAGCAGGCGGCGCTGCCGGGTGCCCAGGCGCCGCGCGGAATCCAGCGCGGCGCGCGCCAGGGCGGTGGACCGGGAACGGATCGCCGGATCGGGATCGCCCGCCAGCACGCCGGCGAGGGCGAAGCGCGCCGCGATGGTCACGCGAGGCCAGGCTCCGTGGAGCTTCTCCATCGCCACGAGCCCCTGCTCCAGATCGGCGCGGCGCGCGGCCCCGGCTCCCCGCGCCAGGTCGAGCTCGGTGGCGAGGGAGAGCGCCTCGATGGCGCCGGGCCGCTCGGCCGGCCATTCCTCGCGCGCCGCCGCCAGCATCCGCTCGCAATGCGGGGCGGCATCCTCCGGCCTTCCGGCTTCCAGCAGCGCCTCGCAGGCATGCCCTGCGGTGTGCGCGCGGCGGCGGGCATTGGGGCTCAGCTCGCGGACCAGCGCGTCCGCTTCCAGCACCAGCGCGAGCCCATCCGGCTCGCCGGCGTCGATCCTGGCCCGACCGAGGATGGCCAGCACCTCCGCGGTGTCGGCGTGGTGGCGGCCGAACTGCTGCTCGCGCAGCTCGGCGGCGCGGCCCAGATGGTCCAGCGCGCCAGCCACCGAGCCTGCCTTCCAGTCGAGATCGCCGAGCGTCAGCTCGAGGTGCGCGGTGAGCGGATGCCGCGGCCCTCGCGTGGCGGTGGAGATGCGCAGCGCCCGCTCCATGGCGGCATGCGCGCCGGAAAGATCTCCTTCCATGCCCAGCACCGAGGCCAGGTTCGCGAGCGGACCGGCGGCGGTGGGACCTTCGGGGCCTTGATTCTTCTCGGCGACGAGGACGGCGCGCTCGAACAGGCCGTGCGCGGATGCGAGGTTGCCCAGCTCCGCTTCGGTGGTGGCCAGGTCCATCACCGCCGAACCGATCTTGGGGTGGTGGGGAGGCAGCGCGCGCTCCAGGACCCGGAGGGCCGCCTCCGCCTGGGCACGGGCCTCCTCGTTGTGGCCAAGCCGGTGCGCCACCAGGAAGAGGCTGTGGTGCAGCTCTCCCACCGCCGGATGGTCCTTGCCGAGGATGAGCTCGAGCACCGGCAACTGTGCGCTGAAGATGGCCCGCGCTCCTTCCGCATCGCCCCGGTCCAGGCGCAGGCTGCCCCGCAACATCTCCAGATCCGAGCCCAGCTTCAGATCTCCAAGGCGCGCAACCGCCGGCGCGGCCCGCGAGAGCAGGATCTCGCCGTCGTCGAGACGCGCCCGCGTCACGCCCACCAGCCGCGCAAGCAGGACCAGCGATTCCGCAAGCACCTGCTCGTGGCGCGCCACGGCCGCCGCCAGCATTGCGTCGCGGAAGGTCTGCTCCGCCTCGTCGAGATCCCCGTGCTGTTGCAGCGCGAGCGAAAGCTCCAGGAGCGCCTCCGCCTCCAGCGGCGCGTAATCCAACGCCCTGGAGTCGCGAGACGCCTCGCGCGCGAGGGCGAGCGCGGCCGAGGCGTCGCCGGCGGCCAGGCGCGCCGAGACGGTTGCGAGGCGCAGGCGCACTTCCGGAACCTTGTCGGCGATCTGGGGCGCGGGGTCGGGCATGCGCTCCGCGTTGAGGAGCGCATCGCCGTCGCAAGCTGCAGGCAACGGAAGGGAGGCGAGAGCCAGCGGAGCCTTGGCGAGCAATTCCGCCGGCGCGTTCAGCCAGACGTCTCCCAGAGCCGCCACCACCTCGCGCTGGTGGGCGAGGCAGCGAGACCTCCGTTCGAGGACGTCCTCGCTCTGGTGGCCCTCGACGCGGGTGGCCCTGCACGAGCGGGTGTGGACGTCCACCCAGGCGGCCCCGAACCGGCCCAGGGCCCGATCCACCACGGCCCAGCCGGCGTCCTGGCCGCGGGCATGGAACGCCGAGGACAGGGCGGTGCGCCGCGCCTCGCCCCAGGTGGGCAAGAGCTCTGCCCGCGCCCCTGAGCAGCGCTCCAGCGTCGGCCGCACGAGCATGAAGGCCAGCCCCAGCGCGGCTCCAGCCGCGAGCGCGACGCCCACCAGCATCCGCGTGCGGCGAGGCCGGCGATCGACCGCGTGCAGCAGCGCGGCCATCGAAGGATGTCGCGCGGAAGGATCGGGATCGAGCCCGCGCAGCAGCAGCCGCCTCAGTCGCGCCGGCACCTTTCCGCTGGAAGCCGGCAGCGCCTTGCGCGCCTGCACCTGCTCGAGGAGCTGCTCCGGCGTGCGGCCTTCGAAGGGCCTGCGCCCGTGGAGTCCTTCCCAGAGGCAGACGCAGAAGGAGAACTGGTCGCTCGCGGCCGAGGGGCGCAGGCCTTTGAGCACCTCGGGCGCGAGGTAGGCCGGCGTGCCGCCGACGGGCTCCGAGGCTCCCGCCGCCGAAAGATCGAGGGGCCGGGCCAGGCCGAAGTCGCCCACCTCCACGCGGTCGTCTCGCGCGACCAGCACGTTGTCCGGCTTGAAATCGCCGTGCAAGAGGCCGGCCTCGTGCGCGGCCGAGAGCCCACGCCCGGCAGCGACGAAGGCGGTGACGATCTCCTCCGTGGAGCGCGGCACCTCCAGCAGCCAGCGGCGCAAGGTGCGGCCCTCCACCAGCTCCATGGCGATGAAGGGGCGCTGGGCGTGGACGCCCACGTCGTAGATCCGGACGACATTGGGATGCACCAGCCGCGCCATCGACCTGGCCTCGTGCAGCAGCCGGCCGTCGCCCTCAACGGCTGGACCCGTGCCGCCGTCGTGGAGCAGCTTGATGGCGACGCGCCGGCCGAGCTCGGGATCGGATCCTGCGTAGACCGCGCCCATACCGCCGGATCCGAGCAGGTGGCTGACCACGTAGCGGCCGATGGCGGTGCCCTTGCCCACGGGCATCGTCCGGACCGCCATCCCGGGAGAGGCATCGCCGCCGTCGGTGATGGACCGCTCCGTCCG